>JACCDG011745305.1_pt1 | contig 21567 bp, 18 predicted proteins | sample 7442471 | NCBI WGS metagenome assembly JACCDG01 (sample SAMN15323444, study PRJNA562643) | freshwater metagenome | isolation source: river surface water | place: USA:Blue River Watershed | collected 2017-08-17 | reverse complement strand
CTCCTGCCAAATTAACTGAATAGCTTGTAATCGGTCGCAATTCACCAAAGAGAACTCCAAGTCTGCTACCAATTGCAAGCGAAGTAAAAAACGGTCCAATTAAAAGAACAACAACACCTACTAAAAATAATCCAAGATAAGACCAGAATGCTGGACCGCCAAGACTCTGGCTATCCGACAGAACGCTAATCCAGCTATAGACTCTAGGAGAAGGAAAAGGTGCGCAGGCTATATCTGTAAAACTTATTAGTTTGATTGTCGCGCATGTGAGCAAAAGAAAAAATGGCGCATATTTAAAATACTTGTCGCTAGTTTGAGCAAATCCAAGCCCCACCCCAATATAACAAGCAGCAAGAGGAAAGCTCTTAAGTACAGTGAAAGCTCGAATGTCCGCCGACATCCAGCGTATAACAAGCAATTCAAAGAAAAGAGAGGCGAAACTCAATAAAAAGAGTTCGAGATAGATTTTGTTGCGTTGGCTAGTTTCCATCGCTTTGTCCTGATTGATCTATTTGTATGTCAGACTGCGTATTGTTTTTGGATTCACTTATATGCTCTTCTATTTTCTTGATTTGCAATTCGAGCAATGAGGCTTCATTGTTGCGATTTTGATTATTCAAAAAATTGGCATATTCTTTCAGGCTCTCCATGTATTGACTACTTTTAGAGCCGTATGCGCTTTCATAAGTTTTTGCTGCCTGTTTCAAAATATACTCAGCTTTATCTGGCTTTTGATGTTTCAAATAGAGCCAGGCTAAATCTGGCAATTGTTTGGCATATTCCGGTGCACTGCGTCCAACTAGACCTTCCATATTGCGCATAGCAAGCTCATATACGCGATCTGATTCGCCGTAATTATTTTTGTCGTGATACAAACGAGACAGTCCAATCAAACAATTGACCACCCCCGGGTAAACATTATTGGTAGACTCAGCCGATGCGCACGCTTCCTTCCAAAGTTGCTCTGCTTGAGCGATATCTCCATCGCTCAAAGCTTTGCGTGCTTTCTGGTCTAATTGATACCACAAAGTATGATTCAATGCCGAATTGGCTTTTAACGCACCAAAACGAGTAAGAACCGAAGGTTCTTCGCTTTGCGCCCAAGCAAAAATATTCTGGCTAAGTAAAAGAATCGAGCCGCTAAAAAAAATCAGGCTTATTTTTGCTCGCATATCCAGAGACTGAACCTACCAAGCCAGTGAGATTTAAGATCTTCCATCCTGGCGGTGGTCATGGTCAATTCCTCTGACAAACACTCCAGGCTATCTTTTAATTGTACAAGCTCTTCCTCGTACTGTGTTGCCTGGACGCAACGAGCCATCAGTTCTGGAATAATCTCCATCTGTTCATCTTTTTCGACTAAAGCAAGCTCAAGAATTCTCATTCGCTCAACAGTCAGACGCAACTCTCTGTTGCGGCTATCAAGCTGAGCTTCAAGCAACTTGGTGCGCATCTCGAACTTTAGAAGCATTTCTTCGTCATCGTCTGGACCAAAAATGCTTGGCTTTTGCATTGATGCGCTGTTGCCCTTTTCAAACAAAGGCACCAGTTTGCCACCACCTGCAGATTCTTTCATTCTGTTGGGGTTGTTTATACTAACTTGCGAGTGACGTTTAAAAACGCGAGGACGCATTTCTTGTTGAACTGCTTCTTTAACTTCGGCTTCTGCCGGATCGAATACTGAATCGAGCAAACTGTTGAGCAAGTTATCCACTTCCATCCGAGCTTCTTCTTGCTCAGCCCCAACAGGAGCGAAGTTATGGGCGGCGGCGCCTTGAATGTATTCCATGATTGTTGCTCTCTCTATTACTGGACAGTTTAATCTCCAGATGAATAGTAGCTAACTTTTCGTGCAAAGTACATAGTTTCGCCCGTGATACCAGAGCGATACCACTTTCAGTTCGGCTTGCCAAGCGAAATTTTACTTGAGAGTACCGGCTATGACACACGTCAATTTATCGGGATGGAGGTACTTCTTGAGCGATTTATCTACATCAGATTTGGTGACCGATAAATAGCGGCTTGATACCATATCTAGTTCCTTGGCACCAAGTCCGATAAATTCGAGTTCGGTCAGGACTCTGGCTATTCCAGATGGTGACGAGAGCCCAACTTTGAAGGAGCCAACTGCACGTCCGGCTTCGCGCGAAAGTTCTTCCTCGCTAACACCTCTTGCCATAAACTCTTGCAGAACTTCATCAACAAGACGAAGAGATTTAGCTACATTACTCGGATTTACAGTCAACTGAACCGACCACGGTGTACCTCCATATGTGGTATCGGAGAAACTAGTATTGACACCATAGGTCAACCCAGCTTTATCTCGAACCACATTGCCCAATCGCGATGTAATCGTATCTTGTCCAAGCGCAGCGTTAGCAAGACGGGCCGAATAGAAGTCGGCGTTCTTTCTCATTAATGTACATGGGTGTGCAAGGACGATATCGCAACTGCTCTTGTCGGGCAAGTAAGCTGTGAAATACTCGCGCTTACTTGGCAGCACTGCCTGAGGTATCACAACTTCTGATTGTTTTTCACCTTGCCAGCTTCCAAATTTAGCAATTATCTCGCGTTCTACTTCCTCAAAACTGGTATCACCTACAACACTAATAATTGTTGATTGTGGAGAGAGCAGGCGACGTTGAACTTCAACCAGGTCGCTTCGTTTGACTTTCATCAATTCTTCTATTTGTTGCTGGAAGCCAGGCTCAGAAAAAGGATGTCCTTTTGGATAAAGTGCATTTTTCATGCCATACCAAGCAACGCTGCGTGTGTTATTAGCACTTTCAATTAAGCGAGCGCGCCATTCTATTTGGATTTTCTTCAACTCTTCTTCATCTAAAGTGGGATTGCGCATCACATCACTCAAGATATCGAGGTACAAAGCAAAGTCTTCTTTCACCACATGGGTGCCAATTCCCATTCGATAATTGTCGACTGAAAATTCAAGCCCACCTGGGATTCCCATATTCTCCAGTGCCTCGGCAATATCAGCTTTGCTGTATTTGCTCGAGCCGCGAGATAGCAAATCTCCCACAAGCTCTGACTGACTTGATGGTCTGTCGTGAGTAAAATATTTTCCTGCTTTGACATTTACAGCCATACCGACACAACCCGTGCCAAAACTAGGCAAGAATTGAAGAGTGAGACCGTTAGGCAAAACTACTTTCTTCACTCGCTCTTCAAATGAAGCTGTTACAGCAGATTTCTTTAATTTGACAGCAACAGTTTTGGGATTGGGTTCCAGGAATTTAGTCACTTCTTCTTTAGTCAGAGAACCTTTCAAATCTGGCTCGCTTGCTTTGACCACTTCGGGTTCTTTTAGTGGCAACGAGCTGGAAAACTCGTCTTGCTCACCTTGCTCATCTGGGGTTTCCAACTCTTCTTCTACTTGATCAAGCATTTCTGCTTCAAGATTCAATGGCTTGAAGTGACCTACAGTTTTATTTTTATTGAGGAAATATTTGGATGCGACTTCTTGAATCTTTTCTACAGTCAACTCTTCAAATTTTTCATCATAGTTCATGAGCCACTGCCAGTCTGCTTTAGATTCAGCTTCGCCAAGCATGAAAGCTAGACTGCTTGAGTCTGCTTTAGCAAGAATAGTGCCTTTGCGATTGGCACTTTTAGCTCTTGCAAGCTCTTCTTTAGTGACAGGCTCGCTACAGAATTTTTGCATTTCGGCATTGAGAATTTTCTCTGCTTTGAGCAAAGTAGCTCCAGGATTGAGCGTAGCACCAACCAAGAACAAACCAGGATCACGCAATTCATCGTGTCGGGCAAAAACATCACAGGCGATATTATTATCGACTAAGGCTTTGTACAAACGGCTAGAGCGTTCATAAGTACTGCCCAAAATTTGTCTGATAGCAGCAATGGCATAGTTGTCTTCGTGCACAGCTTCGCAAACTTTAAAGCCAAGCCAGACTCGCGGCAAGTCACCAGCGCGGCTCACTTCAAAGCGACGCTCGCCTTCTTGTGGTGGCTCTGTAGTATAAACAGTGGGAATGGGCTCTGGCGAAGTTGGTATTTTGCCAAAATATTTGTCTACCATGGAAATGGCATTGTCTGGTTGGAAATCACCAAGCAAAACAACAGTGGCATTATTTGGCCAGTAGAAAGTGTCGTAGAATTTTTTCAATCTATCAAGTGGTACACCCTCAACGTCTGAGCGCCAGCCAATTGTAGGATGGTGATAAGGATGCTCACGGAAGGAAATGGCATAAAGCTCTTTTTCCAAAACTTCTTCTGGATAGTTTTCTCCACGCTCCAACTCGTTTCGCACCACAGACATCTCTGAATTTCTGTCTGATTGACGCAAAAGCAAATTGCGCATACGGTCAGCTTCTAGCTTGACGCACAATTCCATATATTCGATTGGCACCACTTCAAAATAGCTTGTACGATCAAACCATGTGGTGGCATTCCAGTAAGCGCCAATCTGGGTAAGCAAATCGTCAATGCCATTGCCTTTGTCTGCATTGTGAGCTTTTGTGCCTTTAAAAAGCATATGCTCTAAAAAGTGAGTAGCGCCCGTGAACCCGACACCTTCATTACGACTGCCCACTTTATACAAGACAAGGATAGTCACCACTGGTGCAGTATGATTCTCTACCAGTAAAAGCTTAAGCCCATTTTCATATTTATATTCGACCACTCCTTTGTCTTTTGAGACAAACTTGGCCGTTACAGCCTTCTTCGCTTTTTCCAGTGTACTTCTTGTCATCCTAAGCCTCTTACATTAATTGAATGGGCAAAAGATAAGATACCCTAATGCGAAGAAAACTGCTTATAGGTTACAATTTCTTCTATATTGGCTTGGTCCTGGGTTATTTAATGAAAAGAATCAGCGTAACTCTCACAAGCCTGAGCATGGCGTTTTTTGGTCTTTCCTGCTCAGGAGCTCTGGCGTTTGATGAAGCAAAATGGCAAGGGCACACCCAGGCTGGTGCGGCTGCCTTTCAAGACATGCGCTACGGTGAGGCATTAAAGGAATTTTCTGCTGCTTTAGAAGAATCCAAAAACAAGTGTAACAATGACCTCTTTCAAGCAATAAGTCTTACCAATCTTGGCACTTTGCACCAGACAAGGGGCAACCTTGACAAAGCGCAACCACTTTTCGAGCAAGCAGTGCGTATAAGACAAAAGGCACTCGGACCATTCAATACAGAAGTCGTGGACAGTGTAGCCAAACTAAGCCATTTCTATATCGCACGCAAAGAATTTGCCAAAGCAGAAGCCGTGGGCGAACAAATAATTGGTTTTGGTGAGGCGCGCAACAAAGAATTAGACGCAATGAATTCTGGCTTCAAAAATTTGAGTAGCTTTTATGCCAAACATCCAAACTTGAAAGACGCTTCTACTCTTTTAGAAAAAGCAAAAACTATTACCGAAAGCAAAGTCAAAAGCGAGTATCTTGATCTAGCCGTAATGTTTGATTCGCTTGGAACCGCTTATCGCGGCATTAAAGATGATAAGGCTCAAAGCGAGGCTGAGAAACTTTATAAGATGGCGCTCAACATAAGAGAGCGTTTTTTACACGGCAATCATTTAGGTCTGTCATCAAGTCTTGAGAATCTAGGCAAACTTTATCAAGGTCAAGGTCAGCATGAAAAGGCTATTGTCTGCTTACAGAGAGCTTACGACATTAGTCTTAAAAGTGTCGGCATGTCACATCCACAAACATATTCAAAACTAGATGCACTGGCTATAAGCTTGAGTAATTCAGGCAAATCAGAAGCGGCAGAAAGTTTATACAAGCAAGCACTTGCCTCATTTGAAAAGTCACACGGGCAAAACAGCGGATATGTGGCAGGCGTGCTTGAGTCGCTGGCAAACATGAAAGAAAGTCACGGTCACCATGTAGAGGCTGCGCATTATCTTTCACGCGAATTAAAAATCAAACAACATTTAAATGGTCCGCACCACGCATCGGTTTCTGAAATCACCGAAAAGCGCAATTACTTGCTCAAACAATCGCAAGGCGCAGTTAAAGCAAAGACCAAAGAGATTTAGATTTAGCCTAAATTTTAGACTAAACACTTCCGCCAGGAACACCGACTGGTGCGTCTAACTGGATTTGAATTGAAGTACCTGCCGGAATCAAAACGTCTCTGCCTTTGCGCAAAAGCATATCGGCAACCCCGATACCGCCACCAATTGCAGCACCCGACCAAGCGCCCATTCCAGCGCCATGTCCGCCTCCTGCAATAGCACCAACACCAGTACCAAGTGCCGCACCAAGTCCAGCACCAGCTCCACCGCGAATTAGAGTCTGACCAGCTTTTGCACCCCATCCTTCTCCGCGATAGACATCGTTTTGTCCAGAGCCTTTGTTTGAATATTTGCCTAAATCACCGACCAAATGCGCGGTTATGGGTATAGACTGCCCGGTAGGCAGCCTTATGTTGTTGAAAGAAATACTCAGTAAACCGGAGCGAGACAAACGTCTGCCAGCGATAGAATCGGTCACAGTGCCGGTCACCATAGTCCCTGCTGGAATAAATCCACCATTGCCCAGATTGATATTTTGATTAATCACGCCCTGAACTAAATCGCCTTGACGGGCAATTTGAGTTGAGATAGCAGTCTGCAACGTAACATTCAAAGTGAGCCCAGCTTGCGCCTGGGGCATGTTTGGTGTTTGATACATCGGCGGGTAATAGCCGCTCTGCGCTCCGCCCTGATACTGTCCTTGCCCCTGGGGAGGCGGCATGTAATTACCCGAGTATTGCTCGCGATATATTGGAGCTTGATTCTGATAGGGCTGCTGCTGATACTGTTGCGGCGGCATTTGGTTTTGATACGGTTGCTGTTGATACTGAGGCGGTGGCTGATTTTGATAAGGCTGTTGTTGATATTGAGGCGGTGGCTGGTTTTGATAATTGTTTGGATACGGCATCTGTTGTGGAGGCTGCGATTGAACAGGGGCAATATCCGAAACGGGGGCATATTGCGGCGCTTCAGGTTGAAGCAACGGCGATTTATTGGCTTGAGCCAGAACAGGTGCCGATTGAGCAAGCAATAACGCCAATAAAAAAAATTTTGAAGGTTTGTCTAAAATATTTAGCTTCATGGCTTATCACTTACCCGTTTTTGGGCAAAATATCATTACCTGACTGTTTATATTATCCACATTTTGGCTGAAATCCGGCAAGGGCGCGAATTATGACTGCAGTAGCCCCATTAAAATCAATAGACAACACTTATCTGACCATGCTGTGCGATGCCTTCGTTCACTTAGACTCGGTCATAACCGATGGCGAATTAGGCGCGTTGCTTGTTAGCTCAGGCATTCAGGACCCAAGCCCAAATGCAAGCAGGCACAGACGACTTGGTCTGGCTTTTCAATCACAACAAGACACCGATAAAAACGCAAATAGTATTGCGGTTTTTCTCAGACGCACTGGTTTTCACATAAACAAACGCTACGGCGAAGATGCTTATCGCAAGTATCGCGACGAAATAAATCAAATCCTGACTTTTGCTGGATATGAATTAGACGAGCAATCTGAGATGAAACAAACCAATCCGCTTGCCACCATGTACGCGTCACACGAGGCCGAGTCGCGCGCCAAGAAATTGAAAGAAGCCATTTTGATTCGCAGTCTGCATCCCGATATTCAGATGGTCTGCCGCTCTGAGTACCTGACTGAGAATAACTATTTTCGTGTGGTGCAAGAAGCGCTCAAACTTTTGATGGAAAAAAACAAAGCAAAAAGTCAATTGCACATCGAGGGTCCAAGTGTAGCTGAACATGCATTCGGCTTTAATTGGGGCGAATACCCAGTTTTAACAGTGAACGAATTTAGGACAGAAGTCGATCAAACCGAACAGTTTGGTTACATGTGCATTTTGAAAGCTTTGTTTTTGATGGTCCAGGACGAGAACACAAAAAGTTATCGCTTCCCTTGGCAGATGAGCTTCGACGACGCTTTAGATTTTCTAGGTGTAATTTCTTACTGCCACCGCAAAATGGACGCCTCAAAAAAAGCACGCTAATTTTTGGGATTGAATCTACTAACAGCCCGACAAAACTTGATGACGCAATAGCGGTCTATCTCCAGTCTCGCCGCAGCGCTTTGGTGCCGGTATAACTTTGCCTGGATTCATGATGCCTGAAGGATCGAAAACGTCTCGAACTTTAAGCATAATTTTTAAATCGTCTTCGCTAAAAACAAATGGCATGTCGTGGATTTTCTCGACACCGATGCCATGCTCACCCGACAAAGTCCCGCCCACTTGAACACATACATGCAGAATTTCTTGTCCGGCTTTTATCACTCGCTCGACTTGCTCTTTGTTGTCTCTGTTATAAAGCAAGCATGGATGCAAGTTTCCATCACCAGCATGAGCAACATTTGCTATTTGCAGATTCCATTTTTCGCCAATTTTATCTATTAGCTCGATTGCTTCTGCCAATCTGGAGCGCGGCACTACACCGTCTAGAACGTATCCATGCGGCGTTATGCGACCAAGTGCACCAAAAGCAGATTTGCGCGCTTTCCAAATTTTCATTCTCTCGTAGGCATTCGCAGCCCACTCAAGTGAAGTTGCTTTATGTCGCTTTATTTGCTCTTCGACCATTTTTCGCTCAATTGCAATTCGCTCTTCCATTCCGTCAAGCTCGACTATAAGAAGTGCAGCAGCACTGCGATCCAGTCCCATGTGCAAATAGTCTTCTACGGCATTCAAAGTAATTTGATCGACCAATTCCATGGCTGATGGTATCACTCCAGTTGATACTATTGCCGATACCGCTTTACTGCAATTGGTAACAGTAGGAAAATAAGCAAGCAGCGTTTGAATACTTTGCGAATTTGGAGTTAATTTCAAAGTTGCTTCTGTGACTATAGCCATGGTGCCCTCAGATCCGACAAGCAATCCAAGTAAATCCACATCTGGAGATTGATACCAGTTATTGAATTTGGCAATAGATCCATCTGACATTACAACTGTGGCAGCAAGCACATGATTTGTGGTCATGCCATATTTAAGACAATGTGGTCCGCCTGCATTCTCGGCAATATTGCCACCAATGGTGGAGGCTATTCCACTAGATGGGTCCGGAGCAAAATGTAGGTTGTGTGGCTTGCTTGCCTCTGATACAGAAGCATTTGTGCAACCTGTTTGAACAGTGGCTGTTTGCTCATAAGGATCTATTTGCAATATCTTTGTCATTCTAGTTAACACTAAAGATATGCCACCATGCACAGGCGTTGCACCGCCTGAAAGTCCAGTTCCTGCTCCTCGTGGCGAAACCGGAATTTTGTGTTTGTGCGCCAGTTTCATTACTCTTGAAACTTCTTTTGTAGAAGCAGGCAAAACTACATAATCTGGCAAACTTAAATCAAGTGTTTCGGCATCGCACTCGTAGACGCTCAAATCAACAGGGTCGTGAAGAACATTTTCTTCACCGACAATTTCTCTTAGTTCGTGCAATAGATTCATTCAGGCGACTATCTTCATCGTCTTTGTTTAATAGTTTCCTGATCGTTAATAGTATATTTAAAGCCTTGTACTTTATAGTTCCACAAGAAAGTCCCGCTCTTGTCCACTGTTTGACGAGCAGATCCCTGTGGAAAATCCAGCAAGGGATCACCATTCATAGACTTAACAACGCCATATACCATGGTATTAAATACGATATTAGGACTTTTTTGAATCAATTGAATATTTTGGATCTTTCTATCGCGAGTAACAGTGTATGCAACTTCGCACGCCATCGGCTGACTCTGCTTGAAAGCAGTGGTGGCAAGCCCGTTGAATCTAGAATAAATTGCCCCAGCTACACGCTTGTGCCACTGGTCCCAGGCAAGTTTCATCTGCGGATGCTGTTCTTCCTGCTCGGCAGATAAAGGAAAGCGCTGCGTTCCCACTCCACCTTGATACTGTTGTTGAGGCTGTTGCTGCATCATTGGCTGTTGATACTGCATATTCTGATTGCCTTGCTGAGCGTCTAAATTAAATGGTCTTTGATTGAAAGCATCATCTGGAGCGTCAAAAGTGCCAGGACCACCAGGCGCGTCAGAGCTAAATGGGTCACCCATCTGATTCATATCATTTCGACTTAACGAAGGTGCTGCCTGCGGCTTGACATATTCCTTGGTTTGAACTCCACCCTTGAGCAGACCTGGTCCCTGACCATAAGCCAATGCGTTCGTCCCCAGCCCCAAACTTGCGGTCAGGTAGAAAAGTGCCAATGCTTTTACCGATAGTTTCAAACTACTAGTCTCATTGAGATTTTGAAATCAATACTTCAATAATATCCTAAGGCTCCTGAATTTAATGTACTGTAAAACCTAAAAAAGTAAACTCGCATTTTCCCCATGAATTGGAGACTTGAAGGTTAAATGAGCGATACCGACAAAATCCCACCATTTATCGACTCGGGAATTATTGACAGCCATGCTCATTTGATGCAGGATTACTTCAAAGACAGCCTAGACGAAGTTATAGAGCGCACCTTCGCTCGCAAAGTGGTTCAAATGGTGAACCCTGCTGTGACGGTCAACAACGCCGAAGAACTGCTTGCACTCTGCCAGAAGAACCCCAATATTTATATGGCACTTGGTCAGCATCCGCACGAAGCAAAAGACTGGACCGACAGTGACGCCTCCAAACTAGACCAGCATATGAACCACGATAAGATAGTAGCTGTGGGTGAATGCGGACTGGACTTTTTTTACAATCACTCAGAGCGTGAGGTTCAATTAAATGTCTTTCGCGAACAAATTAAACTGGGCAAAAAACACAACAAACCAGTGGTGGTTCACTGTCGCGATGCTTGGAAAGATTGCCTAGATATCCTAAAAAAGGAAAAAGACAGCCATTTACGCGGCGTTTTTCATTGCTTTACTGGCGGTCCCGAGCTTTTGCCTGAAATAGAAGCACTCGACTTTTACGTCTCATTTTCGGGCATTCTGACCTATAAAACAGCCAAAGATATACAAGAGGCAGCCGAACTGGTCAAAAAAGATCGAATGCTTGTAGAAACCGATTGTCCTTATCTGGCGCCCATTCCCATGCGTGGCAAGCAAAATGAACCAAGCTTTGTATGGTGGACAGCAAAGAAACTAGCTGACTTACGTGGTATGACGTTAGAAGAGACCGCATTAGCTGCAAGTGAGAATACCCGCCGCTTGTTTAATCTACCTGGAGTATAAAAATGAATGTCCTTGGCTTTCTAAAAGATAAGCTCAAAGGAAAACCGAGCGTAGAAGCGCCGACCAAAGACGAAATGGTGAATAATTTGATTCACTATACTTGCAGTCGCGTCTGCTATGGCATCAAAGATCAGGCAGGCATCTGCTGCACCATTGGTGAGCGCGATTGGATCATTGGTCCCATCACAGATGCAGATCGTTTTTTGAAAGACGTCTCAAAGAAACTGGGGCGTGAATTTACTTTTGACGAAATTTTTTATTCTTACGAAGAAGGTCGCAAAATCTTTCCCGATCGTTCCACCTGGCAGGATCCAAATAATTATCCTGCACTGCGGGTGATACTAGACGGCAAAGCATATCCATGTCAATTTTTGAGCGACGATAAAAAATGCACCATGCAAGACATCAAGCCTCAGATTTGCTCTGATTATCTTTGCGATTTTTTAAAAGAGTCGATTGCTAAATTGGAAGAGCGACTTTAAACTTTAGTTCTTACTTTTCTCAACTAAAAAATCATTCGTACAAGATATCGGCCAATTTGTGCTTAAGATTTTAATGGACTTATCGTCGATATTGATCAAGGCAAGCTCAGCGTCATCATTTCGAGCGCCAGGTCTTTTTGACTTAACGGCTAAACACAACTGATTTTCATTGCGCCAGTTGGGTGTAAATTTAACACCAGCGGCATTGTCATGTGAAAGAACTGTTTGGACTTTTTTGTTTTCAACAGTTAAAATGTGCGTGGCACCAGACTTACTGCACAACGCGATTTTGCTTCCGTTCGGACTAACCGAGAATGACTGTACATCTAACTTTTGCAAGTCTCCATTGGTCAGCATTTCAACATCATTTTTACCTTTTCTTTTAATAAACAGCTCCAAATTCATGGGAGCATCAACAGAAGGGAAGTCCACTTTTCTATTGCTAAAAATAATATCGCCACTGGCGTTAACCTGGACAACATCACTTGCATCAAAGCTGACAGCAGCCTCTACACGTCTCGATTTATCGGGTTGTGCTGCGTTAACGTCGGCACTACTGATGGTGGCTGAGCGAAATCCTTTAGTTGGTCCGTCGGCTTCTACGAAATAAATAAACTTGCCGTCTCTACTCCAGCACGGATATTTATTACAGTCTCCAGAAATAATATGTCCGCTGCTGCCATCGGCCGCTGCAACATAAAGTGCGTCAGTACCAATGTTTTCCACGAAACTAACTTTATTGCCTGCAGGTGACACGCCAATATTTTCAATTTCGTTCATTGTTTTTCTAATCAAAACAGGCTCACTGAGCTTGTTCTGGGCGGAGTTGTATTTTTCTAGAACTTGTATATAAGATTGCGCTTTTGGCAAATTATTCCAATCAGGAATTTTTTCTGCCAATTCTTTTTTATGAGTATAGTCGAGATAGGCGACGGCTTCCGCCTTTAAATTTTTTTCGATAGCTTCATCGTTTTCGAGCTTTTTATTCAACTCGTCTTGCGTGCCTTTAAAATTAGATATTTCAGCAAAAAGCTTTTCTGAAGATTCGCGCACTTGCTTCGCTTCATCAGGACTAAGTATTGGCTCAATTTCAGTCCAATCTTTAGCAGGTAAAGAACGCAACACAAGACATTGCTTCGAATCAGGCCACCAGGCGATCTTCGCCACTTGCTCCATGACTGGTGCAGAAAGCGTGCCTTTCTCGTCTGTAATTCTCAAACCATCTGAGCCAATTATCGCCGCGCGTTTGGCATCAGGTGCCCAAACTACTTTTGTCATGTCACAGGCTGCAAGAGAAAGCGTGCAGGCGATGGTCAGGCAAATCTTTTTAAACATTCTTCCTCAATTTTTCTAGATTGGCTCAATCAGCTTTTTCAACTTGGAATATCCGATGATATTTCTATCTCTGGTTACTAGCTTTGCATTCAAAATTAGGGATGTTGCAACAATAATTCGATCTGAAGGGTCTTTGTGGAAGTTTGGCAAGTTTGCCCCAAGACAACATACTTCCGGCGTTAACGGAGTCAAGTTTATTCCTGGAGTCTCGACAATTCTTTGAACATATTCTTCAATTCCGAACTCTGCTTGAATTCGTTTCCTCGATTCGAGTTGTGCGATTTCCCATATGGAAATTGCTGAAACCAAAATTGAATTCTGCATTGCAGCGGTCTCAATTTGTTGTTTTACTTTCGATGAAAGCTCATCCGAATTTTCGAGAAACCACACAAGGACATGTGTATCCAATAGAAGACGGGTCTCTTCAGTCATTTGATTCCCAATCATCCTCATCGACCGGACTAACAATGTCACCAATAAAAGTTAGCTGCCCTTTTAGCGAACCGCAGAGTGGTTTTCGCTCCTGCGTATATGGCACCAATTTTGCTACAGGTTTTCCATATTTGGTGATTACTATTTCTTGCTTTGATTTTTCGACTTCATCCATTAATTGCAAGCATTTAGCTTTAAACTCGCCAGCTGGCATTTCGGATTTGAGATTAGCCATATTATCACCATGGTCATATTACTATAGTCATATTTTACCATAACGCCATTTTGCTTGAGATTATAGTCACAAAGACATTCTCAAATTAAAACAGATTGCGGACCATACGCTTGTATGGTAACGTAGATAGTGAATCGAAACCTATATAAAGGATATACGCCATGACAGCCCAACAGGTACTGGCCTTAAAGCAAAGTCTGGAAGAACGCTTCCCCGGCTTATGGCTTAATGGCGAAAATCTGGGCGGGGCAGAGATTTCAGGATTTGGGCAAACAGGCATAGAAAAAATCGATGCTTGTCTCAGTCCTCGCGCGCTCAATCGCCAGCGTATCACTCATTGGATTGGTCCTGGCTCGTCAGGCAAGACCACTCTTTTGCGCAAAGCCGTGACTAAATGGTGCGAAGCGAATTTCAACATCGTTTATATAGATACGCAAGGCCAACTGATGGCAAACGACTGGGCTTATATCAACGAAAATCACTGCAAGCAAAATAGACTTTGGTTTGTACGACCAGATGCAGGCGAAGTGAAAACACTCAATCATTATGTAGGTGTAGTCGATTTATTTTTGGCGTCTCGCGCTTTCGATATCGTCATTATGGATCTTGGCGCCAATCAAAAATTGTCTCTGCTTTCTTATTCGCGTTTGCAACGCTCACTGCAAAATTCAAAATCGGCTCTGCTTATTGTCGGCTCGCAGGCTGACAATCAAGGAAATATTCAACTCGGCTTTCAATGGGACATCCAAAGTATTCAATTACATGAGCCACAAATAGCTTGTTCAATTACAAAAAATGGTCTTTCAACGCAAACGGAGGTGGCAGTAAGTTTGGATGAATCGAATTGCTTGTTTACGCATCCCCAGATTTGCGATCGCCGTTCACGAGAAGCGTGAACCTGAGCTTTCTGAAATTCCCTGGGTCCTACTAGAAGGAAAAAATACAAATTCAAGTGTCTATCAACAAAAGATTGCCATGTGCTCTTATGCGGCAAGCAAGCAAGAAATCTCGCCGGGCATCAAGCTTTCGCAAGCTTGCTCGCTTCGCGCAAATATATCCTGGAGAAAGCCGGATCATTTCTTATACGAACAAGCTTGCTCTGAAATTATCCAGGCTCTTCTTGCCCATTCCCCTAAGATAAATGTTTTTGGTCCGCCCGACTCAGGCATTTTCTTGCTTGATGCATCCGGTCTAAAGCTGCTTGGGGGCGAAGATAAGTTCTGCGCCTCTATCTTAAAAGCAATACACCGACTGGGCTATAAGCACAAACATCTTGGTATCGCCAACAGTGCTTTTCCTGCCATGGTGGCAACCAGAGTCAAAAATCAGTTCTATCATATTGTGGCGCCTAATAAGACAACTACTTTCTTGGCGCGCCAGCCGGTTCATTATCTGCCGGCATCTAAAGAATTACTTGAAGACTTTGCCACTCTTGGCATAAAGTCTATGCAGCAACTGGCTGCCTTTCCCGCGGAGTCTATACTTAAGCGCTTTGGTCAAGAAGGAATCAAAGCCTGGAAAATGGCTCAAGGCATCGACGACACTCTTTTGTCTTTGCCGCCTTTAGAAAAGACCTTTGCCGCCACTTGCAATCTTAATTATCCGGCATCGAGCTTGAATGAAGTCAGTTTCGTTTTGAGCGGCTTACTCACTAAGCTTACTGATGATTTGAAGAATCATTCTCTATGCGCCGAGCGACTCATAGTGTCTTTTTATAGCGAAGATACGGTTTTCGATGAGCGCGACATCAAGCTTATTCGTCCGTCCAATCATTCTGGATTCTTGCAACAAGTAATAAAATTATCGCTTAATAAAAGACCACTCGAGCGTGAATTTACCAAAATAAAAGTAGACGTAGTACGCTTCTCGCCCGAGGAGTGGAAACAAGAACATGTTTTACCCTACGACGAAAGCGACGACGATAACGAAATAATTTCAAATGATCTTTTGCTATTATTACAAAAAGTCATTTCGCGCCTAGGCGAAAACACTGTTGTAAAGCCAATTTCAAACGACCAGTATTTTCCCGATCAGTCGGGAGTCTGGATGCCAGTTTTACAAAAGCAAGCATCGAGCAATCTACTTGCGCCCGACAAAACCTATTTGAAACAATTCAGCAAAAATGGTGCCGGTCTTGTTATGCGCAAAAATCCTAATGCAGCGCCAGTAATGGTGAAATTAGACGCAAGCACAAACCCAGAAATTGCAAGTGAAATCCCCCGTCCTCAAGCCGTTTATTATCATCAACAATGGCACAAAATTCAGAGCTTAAGCTCGCCCGATTATCTTTCAGGCAAATGGTGGGAAGAAAATATCGGCAAATCTTACTACGTAGCGGCAAGCTCCACGAGCATGTTTCTACTGGTGCACAATCATCGCAACAACAAATGGTTTATAGAATATTTCTTTGATTAAATACAGCGAATTACATTGTCATTCATCCTTCTCATTATTAAACGGCGCCTCTAATCCCGAAGACCTTGTCGTGCGTGCAAAAGAGCTTGGCTTGAGCGCGCTAGCTCTAACCGACCACAACGACATGGGCGGTGCGGTGCGCTTCTACCAGGAAGGTAAAGAGCAAGATTTCCATACCATCATTGGAAACGAAGTAACCTTTTACGACGATTCGCATTTGATACTTCTAGCCAAAGATTTAAGCGGCTACAAAAACATATGCAGTCTTATCAGTCTTGCTCGCGCACAAAACGAGCGGGGCGAACCAAGAATCTCGTACGAGCAATTAGCCGAACGCGCATCTGGAATAATCGCCTTATCTGGCTGTCCCAAAGGAATTATTCCATCTAGCCTTGCATGCGAAGACACGGCTACTGCAAGCAAATACGCCGGACAAATGCGCGAAATATTTGGCGAAGATTTCTTTCTTGAATTATGGTCACATCAATTGAGACAAGAAGAAAAGCTTTGTCGTCAATTACTAGACTTGTCTAAAAACTTATCGATACCATGGGTGGTTACAAACAATGTTCATTATGTTCATCCCGAGCAAAGAATAATTCACGACGTATTAACTTGCGTCCGACATCAAACTACCCTTGCACAAGCAGGCCGGAAGCTGCGCCCAAACGGCAACTGGTATCTCAAGTCACCACAAGAAATGGCGTATCAGTGGCGAGATAATCTAGAGGGAATTCACAACACTCAAGTTATCACCGAGCGCTGCACTTTCAAGTTAGACGACATAAAGCCAATGCTCAAGAAATTTCCCTTCTTCAACGAAGGTAGCGCACACAATAACAAGACCCTCGAAGACCTTGTCTGGTTGGGCGCAAAAGACAGATACACCGAAATTACGCCTCAACACAAAAACCAGATAAGACACGAGCTTGAGATGATAGCAAAACTCGATGTCGCCTCATTTTTTCTTATCATGAAAGACGTCATAGACTATGCCACCGCCCAAGGTATCGCGGTACAAGGACGAGGCTCTGCAGCTAATTCGGTAGTGTGTTACTGCTTGAAAATAACCGCAGTAGATCCCATAAAAATGGACTTACTATTCGAGCGCTTCTTGTCTGAAGAACGCGACGAGCCGCCAGACATAGACTTAGATATTGCCCATCAAGAGCGCGAGCGCGTGTTGCAGTATATTTATAAAAAATACGGTAACACTCATGCCGCCATGGTTTGCAACGTAAATTGCTACAGAGGCAAATCGGCACTGCGCGATGCTGCGCGCGTTCTTGGATTCTCTCAAGAAAAGATAGACACTCTGGCTAAGCGAGCTCATTTTGGCGAAGCAAAAGATGCAGCGCACGCACTTGCAAACGGCGGCTTGCAGGAATCGGGTCTGGATCCAAAAGATAGACGCTCGCGTCTGCTCATCAAAATAATGGAAGGGCTCAATCACTTACCGCGCCACCGCTCTATTCACCCAGGTGGATTTGTTTTGACTCAAGACCCTATTGGTAGTATCGTTCCGGTCGAGCCAGCACAGATGGATAATCGCACTGTTATTCAATGGGAAAAAGATGATACTAATTTGATTGGAATGATCAAAATAGATTTTCTAGGACTGGGCATGCTCACCATGATTCAAAATGCAGTGAAGCTAATCAAAAATCATTATGGCCAAGAAATTGATCTAGGCAAGCTCGATATGCACGATCAAAACATTTATCAAATGCTTGCAAAAGCAGATACAGTCGGACTCTTCCAGGTAGAATCGCGTGCACAGATGAGCATTTTGCCCAAGCTAAAACCAACTTGCTTTTACGATATTGTGGTATCAGTGGCGATTGTTCGCCCCGGACCCATTCAAGGAAACATCGTGCATCCCTATGTGCGCAGAAGAAACGGATTAGAAGAAGTCAAATATGTCCACCCTCTTGTAGAGCCTATTTTAAAACGAACATTGGGCGTGCCACTCTTTCAAGAACAAGGCATGCGACTTGCCATTGTCGCTGCCGGTCTTACTCCCAAAGAAGCTGACTGGTTGCGCATTGTGATGAGTCACAAACGGTCTTTGTCTAAAATGGCGATGCTTTGCGAAAAACTGTCTGCTGGTATGCGCAAAAATGGATTCACAGAAGATGCAATTGAAACAATTACTTTTCAATTGCAGGCATTTGCTCACTATGGCTTCCCCGAAAGTCACGCAGCATCATTTGCTTTGATTACTTATGCCTCGGCATTCTTGAAACGTTACTATCCCGCAGCCTTCTTTTGTGCCATCATGAACGCGCAACCAATGGGGTTCTACAGTCCAGATGTTTTAATGCGTGACGCTAAACGTCATGGTGTCAGAGTGCTTTCACCCGACTTGAGTAAAAGCATTTGGGATTGTACTCTAGACGATGATTTAACTTTGCAAATTGGTTTGCGCTATGTACAAGGACTTGGCTCACGCGCTCAAAGCGCACTTGAATTTGCCTGGGAAACGGGCGGGTCTTTTAAATCAATCGAAGATGTCGTAGCACGAAGCGGGCTACCCCCAAAGGCTTTACGTATACTTGCCGAAGCTGGTACCTTCGATAATTTCCTTCCAGATTCACAAGACATAGACCGCAGGCAGGCACTATGGAGAGTGCTAGCATTGATTAAAGACAAAAACACGAACTCTTTCATAAAACGTCCAGATGACACCATGATACCAATGACGGGCTTCGAGAAAGTGGTGGCAGACTACAAGACTTTGAATTTAACCACCGGAAATCATCCTATGGTCTTCTGTCGCGATTGGGCAAACAGAAAAGGTGTTTTGTCCTGCAAAAAGTTGATGGAGGCTGAACCAGATTCGATAATCACCGTAGCTGGTGCGGTAATTTGTCGCCAGAAACCATCGACCGCCAAAGGCTTTGTGTTCATTACACTCGAGGATGAATCTGGCATGGCAAATATTATAGTCAAACCAAGCGTTTTCAAAAAAAGCCGAGTGGAAATAATGACTGCAAGTTTTCTTGTAGTGACAGGCAAACTACAGCTAGAAAACACCGTCTTAAACGTAATCGCAAACAAACTAACGGTCTTATCACCGGGACTGGTTATGCCCTCACACGATTTTTATTGACCTATTGGTCATAATTGGTCAAGATTGGCCATTATTGGACAAGAAATTGGCTAAATGCGCAGCTAGATTAAATCCACTATACTGAAAAGACTTGGAAAACTGCATATGTATAGCGAAACCTCCGAACAGCTCGAAAATTTGGTGATTTCATACCATTGTCCTGTAAATTGGGACTCGATGGATGGAGACGAGCGCGAGCGGTTTTGCAAACAGTGCTCGAAGACGGTTTTCAACGTTTCGGACTTAAATAAGAAGGAAGCAAACGAATATCTTCAGAAAAAATCCGATGCATCTCACTGCGTCAAATTCTATTTGCGTTCAGATGGAACTATAACTACAGACGAATGTCCAAGAATTCTTCGTCCCGTTAGAAATACCTTTCGCTTTTTAACAGGAGTGGTGGCAGGACTTGCAAGTGTCCTTGTCTATTCAACATCGAACTTTATTCCACTGCTAGCAAAAGATAGCGACGAGTCAGAAAAGAAGTCTGTAACTTCTATTTTCAAAAAGAAAACTGAAATAGACTTGCGTCACAAAATGATAGTTGGGCAAACTTGCCCGAGCGAAGTCAACGAACTATGCAAATTATTATTCAATTTAGTTCCAGCAAGTAACACTGAAAAAAACTTACTAGAAAAAATCCCCAAAGATGCTATACGCACTAAACAGCTAGATTTACCATCAATTCAAGAATTGATGAATTACTACAAAGTTACTAAACAAACTGACCGCTATTTTCTTGCGAAACTTCTCGAGACTTATATTCTGCTGGACAAACCAAATAGTACGCTCACAGAACTAGAACTTGAACAGCTAGAGGAGTTGCAACTGAAAGCCACAGATTTGATCGTAAATGAAGCGGAAAAGCAACTAAAAGAAGGTAATGAAAATGAAGCAAATAGCTTAGCTATCTACAGTCTTCGACTGGCAGAGTGCGGCAATCGCATTCCATACCGAGATTTATATTATCCAATTAAAAACTCCAGATGGCGATTATCTCCTAAATATACTGCAAGTATGAACATAGTGATGAGAAAAGACACTCTCAAAATGCTGCTAATAGTTTTGTCTAAACTAGAACCTGATTCACTACTATCAGATCCCGATGTTGAAAAGGTAGAAAATCCAATTACGGGCGAAATTTCTGCGATCGAAAAGAAACTGCCATCAGAAGAACCAAAAGCCGAATTCTACAAAAAAGAGCTGCAAGAAGTCCCGATTGTTGTAATTGCAACACTAGAGCAAAAACGCTTTAAGGATAAAGCCGTTGATAGCTTCTCGCTTAGACACGACTGCTTTGAAATAATCAAGATATTAAAGGCACCAGAATCAGCGAAGGTAACTTTGGAAAAGTCGAAAATTCTGCGCGGCAAATACTCGCTTCCATTCAATTCAACGCCTACTCCATTTTCTGCGATTAGACGATATTCCAGACAAAATGAAATCATTCTTTTTGTTAAAAGCATTCATTTCAGAGACATTGAGCCGCCTTATCTTCATTGCGAATTTACAAGGGCAATTTATCGCACTGACGAGCTTGAAACTAAATTTGAAAAATGGATTTCAAAGAACTGAAATCTCTACTTAACTAAACAACCTGCCAAAGCCTTAGCGTAAGTCGATGCAGTTTTAGAGTTTTTCAAAAACAAGCTAGGCTCGATCATTTCTACTTCGAGCACCACATCTTTGCCGCTATCGTCTTTGAGCAAGTCGACGCGAATATATGTTGGTTTAAATGGAATATTTTCCAAAACTTTTTTACCAAGTTCGATTTGCTCGTTACTAGGTTCAATATGTGTTGCAGTTTCAACTCTCTCATCAGCAGTGCCTTTGTGACCACCCAGAGGTCGGTGAGTGGTGTGCGAGAGTTCGCCATTAAAATAGATCAGTGCAGTTTCGCCAAATTTGTCTGCGCTTTCTAGATATGGTTGCACCATCACAATACTATCTTCCAGTAAAAAGTTGATGTGCGTTTTCATCTTGTCAGTTTGTCTCAATGACTCGAATTTTTTCATGCCCGAACTTCCGGCTCCCACAGCCGGTTTAACAACAACGTCTTGCCAGTCGAGATTTAGATAAGTCAGTTGATTTTGCTCGTAAATCCAGCGCGTTGGAATTACTGGAATCGAATTTTTTTCGAAGTGCTGCAAATAAGATTTATTCAAATTCCATCTGATTATCTCAGGCGAATTGATGACGTTGCACTGTTTTTCGCGCGCGGCAAGCCATTTGTGAAAGAGTGGATAGTTATTGCAATAATCCCAAACAGAACAGAAAAGCAAATTTTTAAAATTAGACCAATCTACTTCCATTTGGTTCCAGACAACTGGACGCACTTTTAGACCCTGCGCTTCAAGCTCGCTCTTCAAAAAATGAAAATCACTTTGAAGT
>JACCDG011720721.1_pt1 | contig 21567 bp, 22 predicted proteins | sample 7442471 | NCBI WGS metagenome assembly JACCDG01 (sample SAMN15323444, study PRJNA562643) | freshwater metagenome | isolation source: river surface water | place: USA:Blue River Watershed | collected 2017-08-17 | reverse complement strand
TAATGAGGGCGAAGTGCAAAGTGCTATCTCGAGCGCAGCGGGCGAGTTGCTAGTGCGTATAGACAGGTTCGACCAATTTACGAAGGGCGATCAAACGTCTTTCGCATTTCACTTGGTGTTCCAGTCGCATGAGCGCACTCTCACTGATGTCGAGGTCGGTGCTGCAATGCAGGCAGTAAACAGCGCCGTTGCCGCCAAAGGTTGGACGGTCCGCTAATACTATGAAAGTCCCGTACCATTCACAGCACGCAGAGGATGTTGAAGAGGTATGGCGGCCGCGTGCCTGCGGTATCGCATCACTCCGCATGGCACTTGAAGCGCTCGGCTCAACGGTTGACTCTACGCAGGAGCTCATCGAGCACGGTCTCAAGCTTGGAGCATACATTCAGGGTGTCGGGTGGAAGCACCAAGGTCTCGTTGAATTGGCCGAGGCACGCGGCGCGAGCGCATACCGCCGCGAGTTTAAAAAGTGGTGGTGGAAAGTGCATCCGTACTTCGTGCGGCGCGAACTTGCTGCCGCGCTCAAGCGCGGTGAAGTTCCAATTATTTCAGTAACGGTCGAAGGGAAGACGGACACGCACCTCGTGCCACTCGTCGGGTACGACAAGAGCGGTTTTTACTTTCATGAACCGGCGGCGCATAGTGCCACTGAAGGCGCAAACAAGAAAATTAGTTTCAAAGACTTTACCGCACGCTTCCGCAACCTCGCAATCTTCATCAAGTAGTATACTGAATTCATGATTACGTATCGCACGGCGACGGATGCAGATTTTGGGCAGATTGTCGATTTTGTTTTTGAATTGCAAACGCACATAGTGGCGCTCGACCCACTTGAGCGACTCATCGTCAACAGGGAGCTGTTGGTGGACTATATTCAGAAACTCATGGCCAAAGTTGCGGCGCATGGTGCTGCGTTTATTGCCGAAGAGGACGGCGTGCCGGTTGGAATGATCGTTGGAGTGATTGAGCCGCAAGACCCAGACGAGCTCGCGTGGACTATTCCCACGAAGCACGGTGAAGTTGAAGAGCTCTACGTTGACCTGAAGGTGCGCGGGCAGGGAGTCGCAACGAAACTACTCGACATGCTTGAGCAGTACTTTATTGATGAAGGGTGCGACGCTGTAGTCTTAAGTGTATTCCGCGGCAACCAAACTGCGCACAGCATGTACCTCAAGCGAGGCTACCACGACCGCACGCAGCGCATGCTGAAGGTTTTGAAGAGGGGCTAGCTATTTTCGTAAAATAGTGATATAATATATATATGAAAAAGCCGTTCCAAAGAGGCCCCCGCGGTACGTACCGCCCAGCTGCCAAGGAAGCACGTCGTACCGAAAAGACGGGCTGGGATGAAATGGCACCGTGGTATTCGGGCTGGGCAGGAGCAGGGCACATCTTCCACAAGACGGTGGCGTTTCCGGCGCTCGTGCCACTTTTGAACTTGAAGCGTGGCATGCGTGTTGTTGACTTGGCCTGCGGGTTTGGCGTGTTGCGCGAAGTGGTTGAAAAGGTGGGCGCTGAATACGTCGGCATCGACAAGTCACCAACGATGATCAGGAAGGCCAAGGAAGACGCACTCAAAGTTCGCAGTGGCGCGCACTTCTATATTAGTGACGTGGCGCTTCCGGGTGGCATCAAGATTCCTGAGGCCAAGCCGTTTGATCGCGCGGTTTTTATTTTCTCTATCCAAGACATCGACAATTTGAAAGACGCAGTCAAAAATGCAACAAAATTTTTGAACGCGAATGGCGAGCTCCTCATTTTCATGGTGCATCCAGCATTCCGCATTCCGCGCCAGTCAGGCTGGGGGAAGGACGAGGGTCGCAAGCTGACCTACCGCCGCGTCGACAGATATAAGAGTGAAGTCACCATCCCGCTTCCACAGCGCACGGGCGGTGAGACTCAGGTAACCTCTTTCTTCTACCACCGCCCACTGCAGTCGTATGCAGATGCGCTCAAGGAGTCCGGCATGCTGATTGCCGAAATTAAAGAGGTATACACGGGCACCAAGAACATGGAGACTGAGTTCCCGCACTTCATGATCATCCGTGCTGTGAAGCGATAGTGTCTAGTAGTAGAATGAATGTTGAGGTATGAATAGTAAAAACCCACTCTTATTTTTGAGTGCCATGCTGTGGCACTACTCGAAGGGCAATCAGCGCAATGTGGTGTTGTATGTTGTGATGTCTGTAATAGCGGTCATCATCATCAGTCTTGAGCCGCTCGTCGTGGGTGAACTGTTGAATACTATTCAGCGCGGTGACCTTGCGAGCAGCTTCTGGTATATTTTGATACTGCTCGGATGTCTTGTGTTGATTGATTTGGGTCACTGGTTCTTTCATGGAATATCGCGCGTCATTGAAACAGGTAATGCATATAAGGCGTACATCAATTTCAAATCGTACCTCTTGGACGGCGTGCTGCACTTGCCGCTCGACTGGCATGCAGATCATCACTCGGGTGACACAATTGATAAGGTAACAAAAGGTGTCGACTCTCTCTACTCGTTCGGTGAAAATTCTTTCAATGTTATACGTGCATTCATTACGCTCGTAGTTGGTGTTGGGGTAATGGTTGCATATGATCCACGCGCAGCTGTAGTTTTACTTGCACTCATGCTGCCGACCTTTTACATTCTCGCGCTTTTTGACCGAGTTCTTGTCGAGGGCTACAAGAAGACATCATTTATGGAAAATGCCTCTGAGGCAAAAATCTTTGATATCATATCGAACGTCAACACGGTGATCACGCTTCGCATCGAAGCTTTGGTGCATCGCGCGCTCGCCGCAACCATCAGCTTGCCGTACGCCCAGGCGCTAAAGAATTCAGTTAACAATGAGCTCAAGTGGTTTTCAGCAACAATTCTAGGACGTATCGTTTCTGTCGTAGTTATTGGCATGTATGTATGGCAGGGCATGGAAGGTGCGATAATGGTCGGTACTATATACATTTTGTACGGATACATAGATAGAGTGCGCAACGTCTTTTTTGATTTCGCATCTATGTACAATGACATTATCCGCTGGAGAGCGCGTGTTTCAAATGCTGAAGAGTTGACTAAAGAGTTCCGCTCGGCGCGTCGCTCGGGCGAGTGCACGATGCCAGAGAATTGGAAGGAGCTCGAGTTTAGTGGACTTACTTTTTCTTATGGCGCAGATTCACAGAATAAGCACCTTGACAACGTGCACATGAAAATAAGGCGCGGTGAGCGCGTCGCCGTCATTGGCGAGTCGGGTGGTGGTAAATCAACCTTGCTGAAGGTGCTGCGCGACCTATACCACCCGCGAGCCGTTACTATCACTGTTGACGGCACCCCAGTTGCGAGCTTTGCAGACATCGCCGACTCGATATCGCTCATACCGCAAGACCCTGAAATATTTACGACGAACATCAGGGAAAATATTACTGTTGGTGTTGAATACACAGATACACATATCAAAGTGTTCACTGACATGGCAAAGTTTACGAGCGTTGTTGAGCGTCTTCCGCGTGGCCTCGAATCATCAATCGTTGAAAAGGGGGTGAATTTGAGCGGCGGCGAAAAGCAGCGACTTGCCTTGGCCCGTGGGCTCTTAGCGTCTGAAAATAAAACCATTATCCTGTTGGACGAACCGACATCATCAGTCGATTTTGATAACGAGCTCGGCATTTACGAAAACATTTTCGACGCATTCCCCAACGCGGCAATACTCTCGTCCGTTCACCGGTTGCACCTACTTCAAAAGTTTGACACCATTTACTACTTCAAGGCAGGCAAAATAGTCGCAAAGGGCACGCTCGATGACATCAAGGAACACACTGACTTTAAGGACCTGTGGGAGCGCTACGAGGCAGCAAATCAGACGGGCGCGTAGACTTGGCAAAGTACTAAATAGTATGATATAATCAGAGGAACGGCCTTTGGCCATTTTTTTATGGAAATACGAAACATAGCAATTATCGCTCACGTGGACCACGGCAAGACGACCTTAACCGACGCTATTTTGCGTCAGTCTGGCGCGGCCAAGGAAGGCGTCAGTATGGACTCAAACAAGTTGGAGCAGGAGCGCGGCATTACCATTTATGCCAAGAATACTTCGATCCAATATAAGGGTACCAAGATCAACATCGTGGACACCCCAGGTCACGCCGACTTCGGGTCTGAAGTTGAGCGCGTACTCCGCTCTATTGACTCAGTGCTCCTTATTGTCGACGCACAGGAAGGTCCGATGCCGCAAACGCGTTTCGTATTGAAGAAGTCGCTTGAGCTTGGCCTGAGGCCCATCGTCGTGGTCAACAAGATCGACAAGCCAGCAGCCGACCCACACAAGTGTGAAGAGCAAGTGCTTGAACTCTTCCTCGAGCTCGGCGCTAACGACGAGCAGTCTAACTTTCCAGTCGTGTACGCTATCGGTCGCGAGGGTGTAGTAATGAAAAAGTTGGATGATGAGCGCGTTAATGTAAACCCACTTCTTGATTTGGTATTGGAGCATGTACCTGCTCAATCAGCGTCACCCGCGGGAACACCACTTCAGTTCCAGCCGTTCAACCTCGGCTACGACAACTTCCTTGGCCGCATGGCAGTCGGGCGCGTGTATGCAGGTGTCCTCTCACCAAACCAAAATGTTTTTATTACGAATGCAAAAGGTGAAGTCCGTTCAGGTCGCACGGTCAAAGTATTTACTTTCAACGGAACTGAGCGTGTTGAAACAAATGCCGCTGAGGCAGGTGACATTGTAATGCTTGCAGGACTTCCTGACATATTCATCGGTGAAACTATTTCAGACAAGCCAGATACAGTAGCACTCCCTTCAATCCACGTTGACGAGCCAACGATCTCTCTCGACTTCTTGGTTAACAATTCGCCATTTGCGGGTAAGGAAGGTAAGTTCGTAACCAGTCGCCAGATCCGTGAACGCTTGGAGCGCGAGCTTGAAGTTAACGTAGGACTCCGCGTTGACTTTGGTGCCAACGACATGTTCCGAGTGTATGGCCGCGGTGAACTCCACGTTTCAATCTTGATGGAAACGATGCGTCGCGAAGGATACGAAATGCAAGTGAGTCAGCCGCAAGTAATTGTTAAGGATATCGACGGAGTTAAGAGTGAGCCGTTTGAGGAAGTAGTTATCGACACCCCATCTGAATTCCAAGGGGCAATCATCGAGCGACTTGGCCTCCGCGCTATCCAGATGACCGACCTCCGTATTCACGGCGACACAGTCCGCATGACGTTTGAAGGGCCTACACGCGGACTCTTGGGTTACCGCAACCAGTTCGTGGTAGATACGAAAGGTGAAGGAATCCTCTCATCACGATTCATCGCCTTTAAACCATATGCCGGTGAAATCAAGAAGCGCCAAGTAGGAAGTATGATCAGTATGGCATCAGGCAAGGCGCTCGGATTCTCTCTCTTTAACTTGCAAGACCGCGGCACACTCTACATCGGCCCAGCAGTTGAGGTGTATGAAGGTCAAGTAATTGGTAACACGAGTAAGGGTGAAGAGATGCAAGTTAACCCAACGAAAGGTAAGCAGCTTACCAACATGCGCGCATCAGGTTCAGACGACGCTATCGCGCTCATCCCACCTTTTGCACTCACCATTGAACGCGGACTTGAAGTTATGGGCGACGATGAGTATTTGGAAATCACTCCAAAGTCAGTACGTTTGCGCAAGCAATTCTTGACCGACAATGATCGCGCCAAGGCCAAGAGGACCGTATAAGTGTTCGTATGGAGTATAAGTCATTTCACTATCCCGACGGGGCTCGCGCGTGTGCGTCGGGTCAGCGCAGGTGCGCACTCACCGCAATGGATCTCGCGCTTCCTGGTGCCGAAGGGCGCAAGCTCGAGCTCGTACGTCGCGCAGCTCGCACCGAGTCTGGACTCAAGAGCGGCAGGGACATATCTAAGCACGATAAGTTAGACTACGTTGTCGTTGACCTCTTTACGCGGGGAATGCTGCGTGAATACATAGATACTAAAACAGGTGACTACACACTCAATACATTCGATGGCCGAAGTTTCCTCAATAATATTCTGAAAGACTTATTGTCACGAAAACATTTTTACTAAGTGGTACACTTTGTAAATGAAGTTTCGATTTAATGCCAAGCTATTTCGATGGGTTGGAGACAAAGCTGCATGGCATTTTGTTACTGTCCCTAAGAACATATCGGCCAAAATTTCAAAAGCCGTACCGCACAAACGCGGATGGGGCTCAGTACCTGTCGCTGTATTGATTGGGAAAACTCGTTTTAATACTTCAGTTTTTCCGGACTCAAAGGCAGGTACGTACCTCCTACCGATCAAGGTATCAGTCCGCCGGGCTGAAGGGTTGGAGGAAGGCGACAGCGCAACTATACACATAGAAATCAAAAAATATGGAACAAAATAAAAACAACAAAGCACCGCGAGCGTCACTCTGGCGTGTCGTGCGCGCGCATTGGGCAGGAGTTCGAGGGATGGAAATTCAGTTTTACTCTGCACTCATTCTTGGAATAGTCGCAGCACTGGCGACCGTGGCAACGCCCGTATATTTCAAGTGGCTCCTCGATGGGTTTCAGGCGGGTGCTACGCGCGCTGAACTCCTCAATATTCTGTATGGACTCACGGCAGTGGGGGTACTTGGGTGGGCAGCGCGACGTGTCGAATTTTATGCGCTTAATCACGTAGAAGCGTATGGTATGTCTGCGCTCGCTAATATTTCTGTGCGGTCACTCCTGTATCACTCGCACACATTCTTTCAAAACAGTTTTGCGGGTGCGATCGTCCAGAAGGTGAGGCGCTTTTCGAGTTCATTTGAGCGGCTCGTGGACTTACTCATACTCAGTTTTATTCCTATATCAATTACGTTGGGCGGTGCAATAGTAGTTGTGTGGTTTGATGAGCCGACGCTAGCGTACGTTATGTTGGGTTGGGTCTGTACATTCCTCGTGCTTAACTATGCATTTTCACAGTTCAAACTTCCGTACGATCTCAAGCGTGCATCACTTGACTCTGAAATGACTGCATCAGTTGCTGACGTCATCAGTAACCATGCCGCAGTGAGCGCGCATGCAGCTGAAAAGCGCGAGCTTGAGTTCGTGGCGTCTGTTGCCGAAAGACGCGCGAAGGCCATGTGGGACTCATGGTTCATGAGTTTAATTTTTGATGGTGTTCAAAGTTTCCTCATGATCATAGTCACATTCGCGGTGCTCTATATTGCGATCGACCAATGGTTTGCGGGAACCATCACACTTGGCTCGCTAGCACTAGTTCAGCTCTATGTACTTCGTATGAGCGATACGATGTGGGAACTGGGGAGACTCCTGCGAAGCCTGTACGAAGTCGTAGCTGACTCTTCCGAAATGATGGCAATACTAGATGCGCCACACGAAATAGTTGACACTCCTGGCGCAGTTAAGGTCCCAGTCAAGAATGGCGATGTTGCGTTCGAGTCTGTGTCGTTCAAGTATCCGAGTGGTAAAAGTATTTTGAGTTCGCTTTCACTTAACATCCCTGCGGGTCAAAAGGTTGCGCTCGTAGGTCCGTCAGGTTCAGGTAAGACAACGATCGCTAAGTTACTCACGAGACTCTACGATGTTTCAGGTGGGGAGATCACTCTCGACGGGACACCAATTACTGGAATGACCCAAGAGTCACTCCGCCTTTCTATTGCGTCTGTGCCTCAGGACCCAGCGCTGTTCCATCGAACAATTCTTGATAACATCCGGTACGGGAATCCTGACGCAACGGATGATCAGGTGAAGCATGCAGCGCGCCTTGCGCATTGCGACGAGTTTATATCGCACCTTCCGCTCGGGTACCAAACGTTAGTGGGTGAGCGTGGGGTGAAGCTCTCTGGTGGCGAGCGTCAAAGAGTCGCCATTGCGCGCGCAATACTGAAGAATGCGCCGATACTTATTCTTGATGAAGCAACGTCTGCACTCGACTCACACTCCGAAGCACTTATTCAGGATGCGCTCGATACGCTCATGCGTGGCAAAACAGTAATCGTGATCGCGCACCGCCTCTCAACGATCCGTAAGATGGACCGCATACTCGTTATGCGCGGCGGAGCGATAGTTGAAGATGGTACGCACGATGAGTTGCTCCGCGATGAGCAGTCGCTCTATAAGCAATTGTGGGATATGCAGGCAGGCGGCTTTGTAGCAGACGACGGTCAGGATGTGGATGAGAATGTAGCTTAGTGTAGCTCTTATTTTTGAGAGACACCTCTGTCAGCAGGGGAGGGGAGTTTGACTCTTTGGGCGGAGGTAGTATAGTCATGGTATGTCCGAGCGCAAAAGAACTTTACTCAGTTCCGCTAGTGCCGAAGCCTTCCGTATAAGACGCGTCAAACGCAAAGAAATGGAATTCGTGAGTATGCGCATGTTTCGAATATTCCCGGACCTATTTGGCGAGCTCCAGGGTTTACCGTCCGAGCTTATAAAGGCGCTTGATGTAAAGAGTGAAGAGGAGCGCACTCGCGCTGTTGATCGATTCATTCTTGAGAACTACGAACCATCCGAGAAGGTAACGATCCACTAGTAGATTAGTGAGGCACTATTACTGTTTTGCAATGGCAATAAATTCCTTTGTCGATGGGAGTTGAGCTAATGATGTGAGCATGAGTCCGCGTGCGACAGCAGTCATACGATTTACTGCAGTGCCATGTTTGAAGTCTGCTTTATTGACAGTTAACCCTCCACGCAATTGTATGAGATCGTCGCCGAGTGCAGCTGCAGTGACCATCATGTTGATGGGGTCGCCTTTGTGGAAAAAAGTTTTTTTTCGATTCAGCGCGTTCATCATCATTCCCGCCACACAGTCTGCATGTAGCTCGAGGACGCTGAAGGCAGTATTCTTTTCAATCTTGTGTTCAAATGTCAACACATTTTCATTCATGCCCATCAAGTTTTGAACATGATGTGCGGTCTCGTGCGCAACAACGTACATGAGAGTAATCCGCTCGACATACTTTGAAGCATACAGCTGAAGTTCTTTGAAAAAGCGAGGGGGAATTACAACTCTTTTTGTGTTTGGAAAATAGACAGGTCCATTAGTTTCCGTAGTAAGATCTAGGTGCGGAATTTCGTACGTACGGCCAATTTTATTAAACTCATCGGCTAAAAAGTCGTCGGTTAATTTGATTGCTGCTTCTAGAACACGTTTAACGTGTTCTGTGTCTGAAAGTTCAATTCGTGCTGGAGTATCATGTGTTACTGTAGGTCCCGCATATTCAATTTTTGATGTAGCGAGTGCCAACCGTGTCAGCTCATTATTAAGGCGGCGCGGGGCACGGAGTATTTCTGCAAAATTGAAGAAGTCATTATCTAGCCATCCAGAGCTCATGAATTTAGTATACCGTGCCGGTAAGTGCTAGTATACAATAATGACTCAAGAGGAAGCGCTTACTATTTTGAAGACAGGAGCAAACGTTTTCCTTACCGGCGAGCCGGGAAGCGGAAAGACGTATACGGTAAACTCGTTTGTAAAATATCTCCATGAAAACGATGTTGACGTTGCCATTACTGCGTCGACAGGGATTGCTGCTACGCATATCGGTGGTGTCACTATACACTCATGGAGTGGTATTGGGATCAAAGAACAGTTAACTAAGTATGACCTTGACCGCATATCATCAAGTGAGCCCATCGCAAAGCGCGTAGGGCATGCACGTGTACTTATTATTGATGAAGTGTCGATGTTGAGTCCCGAGACTCTCGGAATGGTTGACATGGTATGCAGGGCCGTCAAGGGATACGATGAGCCTTTTGGTGGCTTGCAGGTCGTACTCGTTGGCGATTTCTTTCAACTTCCTCCGGTCCAAAAAGGTTATCGCGCTCCCGAGCAAGGTCTGCTCGGTGGAGGACGCCCGCCGCAGTTCTGTTACGACGCTCCGGTATGGAGTTCTGCGCAATTCATAATTTGCTACCTCACTGAACAGTTTCGCTCTGACGACTCGGCACTCACTGACGTACTGACTGCGCTGCGTGGGAACACGTTTGATGAAATGCATTTTGAACTTATTGAATCGCGCAAGTATGAGGCAAGTAAGGTTCCCAAAGACATACCTAAGTTATATACGCATAACGCAGCTGTAGACACGATGAACGACACTCACTTAGCGGCAATTAAGGGTGAGTCGCAAACCTATCTCATGAAATCTTTTGGTTCGAAACCACTTATTGAAGGGCTCAAGAAAGGCTGCCTTTCACCGCAGAAGCTCGTACTCAAAATTGGCGCTCGAGTAATGTGTACCAAGAATAATCCGCGAGGGAATATTGTTAACGGCACGCTCGGAGTTGTTGTGGGCTATACCGACTTCGACAAGTATCCAATCATTGAAACACAAGAAGGTGTGCGCGTTACTATTGAGCCTGAGGATTGGGTGGTTGAAGACAATGGCAAGGTGCGCGCGTCCATTACTCAAATACCACTCAGGCTTGCGTGGGCAATCACGGTTCACAAAAGTCAGGGTATGAGTTTGGATGCGGCAGTAATGGACCTCTCGAATGTGTTTGAGTATGGTCAGGGGTACGTGGCGCTCTCTCGCGTACGAACGCTTGACGGGCTGCACCTCTTGGGGTGGAACAGGCGGACGTTTGAGGTTCATCCGCACGTGCTTCAGCGCGATGAAGAGTTCCGTGTTCAGTCGCACGCTGCCCAAGACTCGTTCAATGATATGCCGGCGAGCGAGGTGTCTGAAATGCATGCACAGTATCTCAAACGTTTCAGTGGCGACTGAAAAATCTACGGTATACTTATTTCATTATTGGTAATAAATCAGTATGGCAAAAGGTAACGACTCTCGCAAAAAAGAAAAGAAGAAGCCAAAGAAGGCAAAGAAGTAGCACTGCTACAGCCCCGATCGCACGCGATCGGGGCTGTTTTTTTGAGATACAATTATTACATGTCTGGAATTACAGGCCAATTGCTGGTAACCATTGCGGGGAATATTATTTCCGGGCTTATCATGCTTGCGGGAGGAGTTTTCGTATTATCCCAAGATTGGAGAGGGAAGCTCAATCGTCTTTTCTTTTTCCTCACCATGGCCACGCTTGCGTATACGATATTTTTTATCGTTGCGAGTATGCAGACGGAGTACTCTCACGCGTACTTCTGGTGGTTATTGAATGTGGTTGATGTCTTTATCACAATATCTGCGACACACTTTACATTCGCTGTCATTAAGAAAGATTTTGAGTGGCGGTGGTTTATACGAGCTACATACGCAATTGGACTCACTATATTCATAACCGCACTCGCGTCACCAAGTTGGTTCTTGCCTGAAGTTGCGCCTAAACTCTATTTCAATTACTACTTATCTGGTGGACCACTCTATGCAGTGATGCTAGCGTACTTCCTTATATTCCCATTTGTTGCTTTTGTAAATCTGGTCATTGAGTATTTTAAAAGTTCGGGCCTTACTAAGCAGCGTTTTGAGTATTACATACTTATGCTCATAGTTGGGTATACTATTGGAAGTTTAAACTTTTTGCTCGTGTTTGATATTCCTGTTGACCCGGTTTTTGGGATGTTCTTGGGATTCTATTTTATTCCGATCGCCTATGGAATCTCTGCGACGAACTTGCTCGATATCCGCTTACTTGTGCGTCATGCGCTGTACTACGGTGTCCTTATTGCTACGATTGCTGCATTTCTCAGTCTACTTATACTTATGAATGACGCCCTTGTCGCAAATGTGCCATACTTGCGATTCTGGACGATACCACTTGGTGTTTCTGTCGTCAGCGTGCTCGTTGGGCGCGTCGTATGGCACCAAGTTAAAGAGCTTGACCAGCTGAAGTACGAATTTATTACTATCGCCGCTCACAAATTGCGCACACCACTCACGCGTATCAAATGGGAAATCCCGCAACTTATGGAGAAGGCAGAGTCAGTACCTGAAGTGCGTGAAGGTCTTATGCGTATCGACACCGCGAATAATCGTCTCATTGAACTTACGAACGTACTCATGGAATCAGCGCACACCGAAGACGTTTCGTATCAGTACACATTGACCGCTATTGATCTTGAAACTTCACTCAAAGCGGCACTCGATCGATTCGAAAGTCTCATTCGAGAAAAGTCAATTACTATACACGTGCATGCTGAGAGTAATCTCCCGCATCCTAAGGGCGATGCTGGCCGTATTACGTCTGTCATAGACGTTATGGTTGAAAATGCAGTCATCTATACTCAGCCTAAAGGAACAGTTACTATAACGATTGGTCGGGTTGGTGACAGAGTTAAGTTCGCGGTGCAGGACTCAGGAATTGGTATAAGTATTGAAGATCAGTCACGTATATTTAGTGGCTTTTACAGGTCTGAACCCGCAAAGCGTAGTGACACGGAAGGGGTGGGGATAGGACTCACAGTCGCGAAAAGTATTATTGAAAAGCATAATGGTACTCTCGGAGTTGATAGTGAGGGTGTAGGCAAGGGCTCCACATTCTGGTTTATTATCCCCATTTCGAACTAATAGTACGGTATACTGCATTTATGGAAACTGAGGCAAAGAAGAAAGTACTCTACATCGAAGACGAGCGCTTTTTCGCGGACACTATTCAAAAGATCCTCTCCGCTGCGGGATATTCAGTCGTGCTCGTCGATGACGGCTCGCGCGCACTTGAGGTCATACGAGCTGAAATGCCAGACGCTATACTCCTTGACCTACTGCTCCCAAACATAGACGGCAGAGACATCCTCAAGCTCGTCAAGGACGATCCTGCTATTTCTGGAATTCCCGTTATCGTCTTTTCAAACTTGAGTACGGAACAAGACGTTGAGAAGACCGCTAAACTCGGTGCAGTTGCATATTTCGTTAAAGCGCTTACGATGCCGCATGCCGTGGTGGACGCAGTCGCGTCAGTCCTTCACCAAAAGAAAGCTCACTAAATTGACGTTATATGGTTGACAACGTGCAACTTTACGTACTTACCGCGGGGCATGCGTTTTCCGCTGCGCTACTCTTGGGACTTGGTGTATTCGTCTATTTCCAAAACAGAACGCGCGCAATCAACATCCTTTTTGCACTCATGACATTTTGGTCGAGTCTGGTGAGCATCCATCTCGCAATTGGGGTGAACCTGCACCCGTCCGACTTTTCAGAGTGGTGGTGGAGTCTAAGCAGTATCATGGTTCTGCTCACTGCTTCAATCGTTCATTTCCTCCTTGAGCTATTGGATAAGTCAAAGTCATGGAGGTATTACATCTACGCGACGCATGGCGCATCTATCGCACTTGTGTTCGCGAGTGTGTTTTTTCCGTCGTGGTATGTACTGAGCGTGAGTAAGGTCGCGTATCTCAATAGTTTTTATTTGGGAGGGCCACTGTACACGACCGCAGTCCTTTTCTTCATGCTGGTTCCGTCTGTTGCACTATTTGAGTTGGTGCGCCAATACATCTTCGGTGGGATTGAGCGTGCGCGTGCGGTGTATTACCTGTTTGCGTTCATGATTGCATTTACCTTTGGGCCAACACTCTTCTTCCTTCCGTATCGGCTGCCGGTTGATCCGTTCTGGAGTATATTCCTAGGTTGGTACACATTCCCGATAGCGTATGGAATAGTCGTTGAAAACTTGCTTGAGATAAACATTGTCGTCCGGCGCGCATTCTTCTATGCAGTTGGCATTGCCGTAGCTACCGGCGTCATTATTTTGATAGTGCTTCTCAACGGGATGATTTTGCGTGAGCATCCCGACATTCAGTTTTGGCTCGTGCCGCTCGTAACTGGTACGATGGCGGTTTTGGTGGGGCGCGCGTTTTGGATCCAGGCGGTTGAAGCTGACCACTTAAAGTACGAGTTCATTACCATTGCGGCTCATAAGTTGCGCACCCCACTTACGCGTATCAAGTGGGAAATAGCAGAGCTCATACACGACTCTGATAAAAACTCTAAGCTGTATGAAAGTCTTTCACACATCGACAATGCCAATAACCGTCTCATCGAACTTACCAACGTGCTCCTTGAGTCCGCGCATACAGACGATACAACGTACAATTACACGCGCAGTGAAGTTAGCCTTGCTGACCTTGCGCAAAACGCGCTTGCAAAAATGGAGCAAATCATTACGAGCAAAAACATTACCGTAACCAAAGATATAGAGCCTATAAGTGCTAAGCTGTACGGAGACTTGGGGCGCATCTCGTCAGTGGTTGATGTGCTCATTGAGAATGCTGTGATGTACACTCCCGCCCAAGGGACTGTCGCAATCAAAATTGCATCTGATGAAGCTTCGGTTCATTTTGCGGTTGCTGACTCAGGCATAGGAATTGATGCTAAAGACATCAAGCGCATCTTTACGAGTTTTTACCGTACTGATCGTGCTAAGACAGCTGATACTGAGGGTGTCGGTATTGGACTCACGATCGCACGTAACGTGATCGAGAAGCACGGTGGCAAGATCGGCGTTCAGTCCGAAGGTGAAGGGAAGGGTGCTACGTTCTGGTTTACGCTTCCGCTTGGGGAGTAGGCTTCGAGTACTTTATTCCAACTGAGTTGATGCTATAGCGCTTACCGAGCTCAGTTTGACCGTCGTCAAAAACATGACCGAGGTGAGACTTGCACTCGACGCACCTCACACCGCGTGCCGGCTTGTCGAACCATGTGGAATCGTACTCTTCAACTGCTCCGTCGAGTGTTGCGTCAAAGCTCGGCCATCCAGTCATAGAGTTGAACTGCGCTGCAGTATTAAAAAGCGGATGCTTACAGAGCGTGCAAACGAACACTCCCGCAGGGGATCGTCCGGTCAGGTAGTCACCAGTGTATGGGTCTTCAATGCCGGCTTCACGCATGCAGTGATACTCCTCCTTCGTGAGCATTTCGCGTAGCTGTTCGTCGCTTGGCATTATGAAAGACATACTGAGTTGATGCAATAACGCTTACCAGTTTCCGTTGGGCCGTCGTCAAACACATGACCGAGATGAGACTTGCACTTTGAGCACACCGTTTCAACTCGCTTCATGCCGTGGGACGTGTCCACCACTTCCTCAACAGCGCCAGGGATTGCTTGGTCGAAGGAGGGCCACCCTGTTCCTGAGTCGAACTTTGCACTTGCGGCGAATAATGGCTGAGTGCAGACCTTGCAGATATAGTTTCCATGTTCGTCCTTACTCGCAAGCGTACCGCTAAAGGGAGCTTCGGTTGCACCTGTGCGGAGCACTGCGTATTCCTCGGGTGAAAGCTTCGCCTTGATTTCGTCTTCAGTCATGGATTGATTTTATCACGTTTAGGAAATTATTCGAGGTAGAATGGTAGTATGGCAGATCAGTATGATGTAGTCGTGATAGGTGCAGGTGCGGCCGGGCTCGCTGCTGCAAACGAGCTCAAAAAGAGCGGTAAGCACGTAGTCGTGCTTGAGGCACGTGACCGCATTGGGGGAAGAGTTCATACTATCCGAGATCGTGGTGTCGTAGAAGCTGGGGCCGAGTTTATACACGGCGAGCATGCAGTTACCCAAGCTATTGCTAAAGATGCGGGACTGGCTACGGAATTTTGGGCATACGAGGATGCTGATAGCTATAGGCTCTTTGGAAAGGGCGGTAGCATACGACCAGACTCAGACGCCTTATTTAAGCGCTTCTTGGTAACAGACGATGAGCTGTGGAAGTATGATGGACCCGACATATCACTTGCGGAATATTTCCGAAAGTATGGTAAAGACTCCGAGGCTGACTTTTACAAGATACGTGAAATTGCCGGAATTGAAGCCGCTGACCCGGAAAAGCTTTCGGTCAAAGCAATTGCTCACGAAGGTAGACTCGCAACGAATGGTGCCAAAGATTATTGGTTGCCGAGCGGATATGATCAAGTATTCAAGCACCTTGCCGGTGGGTTAACTATAAAACTTCGGACTAAGGTGGTGCGCGTGCTCTGGAAGGAGGGGAGCGTTTCAGTAATGTGCGCAAATGGCGCTACCTATAACGCACCGCGACTCGTGATGACTGTACCCATTGGTGTGATGAAGCAGTGTCCTCCTGAATTTTTGCCGCGACTTCCAGATATTTTTGAGCGCGCGGTGAAAGATATAGGGTTTGGGGTTGCATCAAAGGTAACGCTCTGGATGGACGGGCAAATTCCTTCCTTCACCGCACTTGCAACTGATGGTCCTGTGGGCTTTTGGTGGCAGCGTAAGTTTCATAACCATACGGTTGTTGTTGGGTTTGCAAGTGGAGCGCACGCGTCGGCTCTAAGTTCAATGAGTGAAAAAGACGCTCTTCTTGCAGGGGTTGATGATTTGGCAAGTGGTATGGGGAACGCAATTAAACATCTGGTGAGTCACGCGAGGCATTTTACATGGAAAGATGATCCGTTTGCTTTTGGTTCATACTCGTACCCAACGGTTGGGATGGAAAATGCTCGTGACGTACTCCAAACTCCTATCGAGAATACTATTTATTATTGCGGTGAAGCAACGAACACGCGTGGCCACGCAGCCATGGTTCACGGTGCCATAGAGGAAGGCGTACGAGTTGCAAAGGAGATAGTAGGGGCATGAGTGACTGCGACGTACTTATTGTCGGAGCTGGAGCGGCTGGACTTGGTGCAGCGCGCGTACTTGCCGATGCGGGCAAGAGGGCCGTCGTACTAGAGGCTCGGGACAGGGTCGGTGGTCGCGTATGGACGAGCTATGAGCGAGGAGTGGTAGAGCGTGGTGCAGAGTTTATTCAAGGTAATGAAGTTTCGACATGGGATTTGGTGCGTGCATCTGGAGCAGAGACGCTCCAGTGGGGTTCAGAGAGCTTTGAGACGTACCGAATGTTTGGTCAGGACGGCGGAGTGAGGGCAGACACTGAACAGGTTTTTACACGCTATCGGGCAGCACTTTCTGATATTTGGTCATACCAAGGCCCCGATATCTCGCTTGCTGAGTATGCGTCAAAGTATGGTGGTGCAGACCAGGAAGCAGTTGCGCTCAAGGTGAGCGAGATGGCGCATTTAAATGCTGCGGATGCAGAGTCGCTGAGCGTTAAGGGCTTCATTAGTGAAGATGGTGAGTTTAGTGGTGGACTTTCAGACTCGTTCGTCGCTGATGGGTATGGTAAGTTATTTGATCAGCTTGCGCAGGGCATTGATGTACGGCTTGGCAACGTGGTCACTCGGATCGACTGGACCGAAGGGAGTGCACGTGTTACGTGCGCACATGGCTCGCAGTTTACTGCGCGCGCCGTCGTCGTCACTGTGCCGCTCGGCGTTATGAAGTCGGTGCCGCCAGTCATTAGTCCTGATCCGGGCCCAACATTTTGGAATGCAGTTAGTGCAGTCGGCTTTGGCGATACCACTAAGTTATCACTTTGGATCGAGGGTTCATTCCCGTATTTTACTTTACTAACCACTACCGGACTATTTGGGCAATGGTGGGTGCGCTTGTTTGGTGGTAGTACTGCGGTGGTGGGCTACTCGGGTGGTAGGGAGGCGCGGATGCTTACGGCCATGACTGAAGCTGAGGCAATACAATCAGGCATCGATGAGCTTGCAGGAGGCCTCGGCGATTCAGTACGCTCTCAAATAGTGCATGCGAGGCACTTTACGTGGAGCGACGACCCTTATGCGCATGGCTCGTACTCGTACCCGACAGTTGGGATGGGCGCTGCGCGGAAGGATTTGCAATTGAACTTGGCCAATACCGTCTACTATTGCGGCGAGGCGTCAAACACCTCAGATGACAGTGCCACTGTGCACGGCGCACTCGACGAGGGAAGGCGCGTGGCGCATGAGATACTGTCACTATATGATCATAATAAATAGTAAGGCGCCGGCGTTTAAATTACCAGATCAGAACAATAAAGTTCATACACTGAAAGAGTATGCAGGGAAATGGGTACTGATATACTTTTACCCAAAGGATGACACGCCGGGCTGCACTAAGGAGGCGTGCGCAATCCGAGACACTTTCCCGGCTTTTGGAAAGTTAAAGGCTAAGGTGTTTGGAGTTTCGGCGGACACCGTTGAAAGCCACAAGAAGTTTGCGAAAGAGTACAAATTACCTTTTTCCTTGCTTGCCGACACGAAGCGGACTATGATTGAAAAGTACGGCGTCTGGCAGGAGAAAAATATGATGGGCAAGAAATTCATGGGCATCGTGCGCTCGTCGTTCCTCATAAGTCCAGAAGGCAAGATCGTAAAAATATATGAAAAAGTTAAGCCTGAAACGCACGCCGAAGAAGTCCTTGCTGACCTCAAGAGCTATAGTCAAGTATCTAAAAAAAGCGTATCCAAAACCAAAAACTGAACTCCTCTACGATACACCATTTCAGTTAGTAGTGGCAGTCATGTTGAGTGCGCAGTGTACAGATAAGACGGTTAACAGGATCACGCGAAAATTGTTTGAGAAGTATAAAACGTCCGCCGATTTTGCCGCGACAAAATCGGCTGAGTTTGAAAAAGAGATCTCATCAATTACTTTCTTCCGCAATAAGGCGCGACACATTATTGCAACTGCCAAACTCCTTAATGAGAGAGGTCCAACCTCTCTCATTCCAAGGAGTGAGGAACAGTTAGTTGCGCTTCCTGGGATTGGGTATAAAACAGCACATGTGATACTTGGCGAGCTCTACGACCAATGGGACGGGATCCCCACGGACACGCACGTCAAGAGGTTTGCGAGGAGGTTTGGGCTAACTGCCAACACAGATCTAAAGAAGATATCGAAAGATCTTGAGGCTCTCGTACCGAAAAAAGATTGGAAGTATGTTAATAATGGTCTGGTACTCTATGGTCGCTACATCTGTAAAGCCACGCCTCACGACTGCACTAAACACCCGCTTACTAAAGTTACGGGCATCGGTGCTGGCACACTACAAAAAGCACGCAAGGCATGACTTGCCGTGGCGCAAGACTACTGACCCGTACAGAATACTCGTCTCGGAGATAATGCTTCAACAGACGCAAGTGCAGCGAGTCATTCCGTACTATGAGCGATTCATTTCAAAGTTTCCTACAGCGCACGACCTTGCGCGTTCCGAGTTGGTTGAGGTACTAAAGCTGTGGAGCGGACTTGGTTATAATCGAAGGGCTAAGTATTTGCACGAGGCTGCGCGCGTATTTGATCCAGTTAATCTTGAAAATATGCCAGGCGTAGGACCGTATACTGCTCGCGCGGTCCGCGTATTTGCGTTTAATGAACCCCACACTCTTATTGAGACGAATATCCGTGCTGTGTTCCTGCATCACCTGTTTCCAAGGTCTAAGGAAGTCGCGGACTCAAAGTTTTTGCATTTGATAGATAGTGTACGTGGGTCAACAGAACCGCGCGAGTGGTACGCAGCGCTCATGGATTATGGAAGCTATCTTAAATCGAAGTACCCAAACCCTTCGAGGCGGTCCAAAACTCATGCAGTGCAAAAAAAGTTTAGAGGCTCTGACAGGGAAATCCGCGGCGCGCTTGTGCGCGCCGCGGTCACCAAGAGTTACTCTCAACTTAAAGAGTTTGACCCAAAGCGTGTTCGTGCACTTAGCGCACAACTAAAAAAGGAAGGGTTTATTGCGTAGCTACTTTGAGTCTATTATCGAAAGTGAAATTGGAATCCCGATCACCATGATAATCGCAAAGATTCCAAACATTTGAGGGAAGGGAACTACGAGCAATGTGAGAGTTGCAATAAGTGGTGCGACAACAGCGCCGAGTGGGCGCAGAATTCGGAAGGTACTTATTGCGGCCGGGTCGCTCGTTGATACTTGCTTAAAGAAATGTGTTTCAGTCATTACTTCAACCATGGCAGCTCCAACACGTGAAAGTACGAGTACTGCAATCCACAGCATGAGCGACGCCGGCCCCATGAATGCCATAAGCGCAACTGCAACTGCAAGTATAACGAAGCCGAGCGTGAGTATTTCCTTTTCACCGAGCCAGTAGTCGGCAATGAGTCCGAGCGGGTACTCGAGTACCACGTAGGGAACCATTGCTATTGAAAGCATGATTCCTATTTCTGCCCAGCTGAAGTTATAGTAGTCGTGAAGAAGTATAGGTGAGTAAATAACCATCCACGCAAAGAAGAGTTGCAGGAGGAAGTGCGCTCCAACTACCGCGCGTAGTGTTGCGCTTTCGCGGAGCGCAGTGATTACAGAAGATGGAAGTGCGGCACTTGGTGCTGATACGTGTGAGATAGGCGGCAGGACATATAATGCTAGGAGTATAAACGGAATGAGTGCAATCGCGGCGCTCACGAAAATGAGCGAGTACTGGTCACCGACCACGAGCAACGAAAGTGTAAATGTTGCAATGACTGCAGAGATGTTTGATGTAGTAAGGAAAAGCCCGCGGGTGTTGCCAGTGTCAGCTTCGCGGCACGTTGATGCTTCAACCAAGAGGTCAACGCCAATGAACATTGCATACGTCAGCACGCCCTGAATAATATAGAGCGCGATAACTGCAAGTTCAGTCGTCGCCATTGAAAGTCCCAAGAGAGCTAGAATTTGGAGCAATCCCAACACGACAAGCGTGTGCCTGGTTCCGAACGAAGTGAAGATCGATGGTGCGGAAAGGAGTGTGAGCACCATGATGAACGACGCGCCTGACACGACGATTCCGAGGGCTGCTTCACCCACGAACTGGGAAATGAAAGTCGAAATGACGAACGCGATGAGGAAGTGGTGATATTGAACTATGAAGTTCGAAAGTGCCAATCCCCAAAACCGCCAGCCCCTCTTGTTATGAACTGAAAGCATACGCTTTCAGTATACCTTACACCCCGATCAAAACTGGGATTACCATCGGCTTCTTAGATGTTTTTTGGAAGAGGAAGCGCTCGATGTCGTCAGTCAATTTACCTTTCACCATTTCAAGGTCAATTGGGTTCATACCCGAAGTCATTTCCTCGATGGACTTTTTTACCAAGAGGCGGGACTCACTGAGGAGGCCTTGCGCTTCGCGTAGGTACACGAATCCGCGGGAAATGATGTCAGGTGACTTGAGGAGTACTCCGGTGCGCGTGTTGATCGTTGCGATGATAACGAACATGCCGTCCTTTGAGAGTGCTTGGCGGTCGCGGATTACGACTTCCTGCATGTCGCCGATACTAAAGCCGTCAACCATCATGGGTCCCGCAGGGATTTTCTCGTCACGAATCTTGAGTTCAGTTCCGTTCTTGATTTCAATAACGAAACCGTTATCAGGAATGATGACGCGCTCTTTAGGGAAGCCGGAATTGATCTGCGCGTTCGCGTGATTCTTGAGCATTGAGTAGAAGCCGTATGCGGGCATGAAGAACTGCGGATTGATTTGGTTTCGCATCCACACGAGCTCGCCCGTGTTGCCGTGGCCGGTTGAGTGCACGTCTGAAGAGCGGTAGTGGACGATGGTAAGTCCGTGGCGGAGCAAGTTGTCCTTCAACTTTTGAACATTGATCTCATTGCCTGGAATGACTGATGATGAGAGCACGATGGTGTCGCGGTCGGTGAATGAAATGGTCTTGTGCTTCTTGTTGGCGATACGCATGAGTGCTGCGTTTTCCTCACCTTGAGCACCTGTCGAAAGGATCACGATACGGTCTGAAGGGTAGTCGCCAATAGACTCTTCAGGAATGATAGTGCCCTTGGCGACCTTGAGTATTTCAGCGCGCTCTGCGATCTCGACATTCGTCTTGTGCGAGCGGCCAACGATCAC
>JACCDG011272395.1_pt1 | contig 21568 bp, 14 predicted proteins | sample 7442471 | NCBI WGS metagenome assembly JACCDG01 (sample SAMN15323444, study PRJNA562643) | freshwater metagenome | isolation source: river surface water | place: USA:Blue River Watershed | collected 2017-08-17 | reverse complement strand
GAAACTGGACCCTTTTTCTGGGGTAAATTATGAAGCTTTTGTTAATGAAATTGTCTCTTGCATGACAGCCATTGGTCTATCGTCTTTCCAGAATTTTTCCATCTCTAGCAGTTGTCGTAACAATCCTAAAGAAAGAGAAGTTCGTTCAAAGTTGCCCAAGGTTGAGTGAAGTTTTTCAGTAGAAATATGGTTGTTCGTCACAGGTGTATTGACCAGGTTCCGTAATAATTTTTTTCCTAAGATTTTTTCTATTTCGCTCACAACCTCATTCAGTTGAAAGGGAAAGCCTGAAGCCAGATTCAAAATAGCGCAAGAGGTTGATAATTCACAATTGATTGCTCGTCGAATGTATTCGACAACATCGTCCACATAAGTCAAATCAAATTGAACAAGCCCTTGTCCATAAAGGTCGATGCTTTCTCCATGAACAGCTTTATGGCAGATGGTAGCAATTGCTGAATTGTAAAATGGTTTACTTCCTGGACCATAAATATGACCTGCGCGAAAAATGACTGCTTGAATTGTTTTTTGCTCAGCCGCCTGTTGAATTAACAATTCCTGGGCATATTTCATCGAACCGTAGGAAGAGTTGGGATTCGGGTTTGAATCTTCATGAAAGATCAATTGATTTTTATCGTAGACATGAATGGATGAAAGGAAAATAAATTTTGGTCTTTTTTTACTGTAAGTCTGAATCGCTTTGAGTAGCTGCGAAGTCATAAAAAGATTTCCATGAACCAGTTCGCTAATGGAAGGATTGTAAGAAGTTCCAGCATTGACAGCGGCAAGGTGGATAATCACATCCACATTTTCTATAAGTTCTTTCAAGTTCCTATAATCTGAAAAATCATATTTTTGACGATCTAAAATTTTTGCATTTGGAAATTGTCGAAGGACATGTTGACCTACAAAACCGTGGGATCCAGTGATCAGGACTTCTGGTTCTGTGTTTTGCTTGTTCGTCACTGATTTGTTTGCCTTTTTTTCTTTGAAGAAGGATTGAATCATTTCTTGAAATGTTTTGGAAATATTGTATTTAGAAATTTCACTTTTGAATTTCATTGCGTTCTCCTTCATTTCATTTGATTTCAGTAAGAGTTCAACTGAGTCGATCAGGTTTGTTCCTTTCAGGACGTTTTCAGGGCGTAACTGTATGGCAACATTCTTTTCTACTAAGGCTTGAGAAAACTGAAATTGGTCTAAATTGCTTGGAATTGTTAAGACAGGTGTTCCTTCCGCTAGACAAGGATAGGCTGTGGCACTGCCCCCACTGCAAATGACAAGATCAACCTTTTTCGCGACATCTGAAATATCAATAAACTTATGAATTTCCACGTTGCTGGGGATTGGTTGCATCCATTCTTTGCCAGCCGTGGAGACTATCAATTGAACTGGAAGCTTGGAAAGTTTTTGAACTATTCCTTCCAGTAAATTTTCTGGACCAGAAGATCCCAGTTGCAAGCAAATGCGTGGAAGCTTGCTGGACTGAGTTTGAATTGCTGTTTTTTCAAGTCCTTGCGGTCGATAAAGTACAGGGCCAGCAATGACGTAATTGGATGGCAATTGTTTTAATGCAACGATATTTTCAACGTCTGTCAAAAAGAGACGATCACCATCTGAGTAAATATCCAAAATTGATTTTGCAGTAAGTTTTATCTTATAAAATGATGCCATCTTCAGAAATGGTTGAACTAATTTCTTGTAGGCTCTTTGTTTTGCAATTTCGAATATAAAAGGAGATAGCAGTGGTCCAAGTTGGCGTTTCAATTGGATATCTGGAACAACTGTTTTTTGAATCGCATAAGGACTCCAGCAAAGATTTGTGATGTTGATATAAGGAACTTGGCAAACTTTTGTGCTTAGACTCAGAGAGAGACGAAAGTCTCCGACAACCAAATCTGGTTTTTCTTCAGAAATCAATTGAATATCTTCTTGAACTTGTTGATGAAGACGTTCTTCATTGAAGGGTAAATTTCCATTTTCTAAACATTGGGCAAATTCTTGACCTGAAATACTTGTTTTTAAAGTCCTCAGGCAAAAGTTGGATTTATGACTATTTAAAATAGAAGGAAATTGCGCGCTGGCAAAGACCACTTCGAAATCATGACCAGGAAGAGATTCCGCTAGAGAATAGGGACGGATGATGTGAGCCAGAGTGACGGCTTCGGCGAAAAATAAAATCTTCACTTTCGGTTTTGTCATAAATTCCTCCTGATAGATATAGAATAAAATGGATTCAATCATGAACCCACAGACATGATTTGGACTAATTTGATAAATTGATGAGGAAATACAACATCTTAAAGTTTTGTCTCAGAATGAGAAGCTCAAGGAATCCAAGATTCTTCCGATACCAGGATATGGACGCAACCGAATTTCAGAATCAATTAAATGCCATTGATTTATTGATCAAGCAGAACCAAATACGTCTGGCTCGTAAAAAAATTGCGGATATTTCTTGGAGTGAAATTTCACGACATCAAAGATGTCTTTTGTCTCATGTTTGTCGTCGAGCTGGATGGTCTTTAAGATCTATTAGGATTTTAAAAAATGTCATTCACCCTGAAGGCACTCTGGTTGTTGCCACTGAAAGTGAAGTTTGTTCCTATGCTGCCAGTCTGATATCCCTAGGTGCTCGAAATGAAGCCAAGTCATTGTTGAAACAGTTAGTTCAAAAATCATATCCTGAAGCTTTATTGCACCGAAGCTTTTTGCATATGCAGGAGTGGGATTATTCTGCTGCGACCTATTTTATTCGTCGTTACGTTAAGACTCAAAAAAAAGGGACTTACTCGTATTATGTGGGTCTTTTTAATTTAGCATCGTGTTTGATCGTTCTTGGTCAGAGTTCAAAGGCTTGGAAGATTTTAGAACAAATGAAGTTTGTTTCAAAACAAAATGACTATATTCATCTCATGCATCAAGTTGTACGGCTCAGAGTTCAGGTTTTACTTCAACAGAAACAGTTCGATGAAGCTTTGCAGGAAATCGTTGCATTGAAAGGACAGGAACAATCCATTCATACTGTTTCTGATTTGCTTTTAGAAAAATGGAGGTGGATTGTCGAAATGGAAACACTTCCCTATTCAGCCTCTATGATGGAGAGGGCGAGTGTTTTGCGGATGGCAGCGGAAAAACTTGGAAACTGGGAAACAGTGCGGGATTGTGATTTCCATTTGGCTCGAAAAATAAGGGATGTTCCTTTGTTTCAAAAAGTTTACTTTGGAACTTCTTCGATTTTCTATCGAAATAAAATGATGTCTGAATTGGAAAATAATTCGATTTTAAGATCCGTTGTACAAAAGACCATGAATGAGAGGGATGTTCAAACTTGGGCTTTGCCGCTGAATTCATCCAGTTTAGTGTATCGTCTTTTAAGTTTTCTTTCGAAGGAGACCTATAAAAAATTCTCTGCACCAGAGTTATTTGCAGAACTGTATCCCGACGAATATTTTCATCCTCAGAGTTCTTTGGCTAGAATCTCCAGACTTATCCAAAGAGCACGAAAAATCCTTTCAGAATATCGCATTCCATTGATATTAGAAAATTCGGGCCATCGAATATGTCTTTCATCAAAGCTGGCTCATCTGTATAGAATCGAAGCGACAAATCCATCTGTCGGATCAAAAAAAATCTATTCTTATTTGCAAACACATTGGAAGGGGCGAACTTTCACAGCCAAACAACTGATGGTTTCAGTCAAATGCTCAAGAACGTCTTTGTTTGCTTTGTTAAAACAACTCATGGATGAGGGAAAAATAAAAAAAATCGGAGGAAGGGCTGTAGGGCGATATATTCTTCATAACCATCGTTAAAGTGGATCTGCGTTTATTGTTTCATATTTGGCATCGGCAGAGTATTGATAAATTCTCCAAACTTTATAAAGAAAATGAATAGTTATTTCAGTGACTCAATTTAAGACAAGGTCTTCAGTCCTGGTCTTGTTCTGCCGATAAGACCAGTATGGGGAAAACACTTCGAATCTCATATCAAGATTCTCGACAGATTTTTATTTTTAGTATTCTTCTTACCAGCTTACTATTTCAAAATTGTTTGCAACAACACAGTACTGTTACTCAGGATTTTTCTTCGGCATTTAAAAACAGTGAAATTGCTTCAGGTGGTGGAGATGGAAATGGGTTCGAAGGCAAATTGCAGTTTGTTCGCACGATTCCCGAATTGAGTTGTCAGTCTGATTCTGTTTCCCCATCCGCGGTCTATCAATTTTTTGATGTGCTGAATGGAGAGACTTCGGTGCTCTATTCAAACGACTTAAGAAAGTGTCAAAATGAACCACAGCCTTTTGATTCAGTCTTCTTGGAAAGGTCTTCGATCCAGAAGTCCATCGTAGGTTATAAAGATGGTTTGTTTTTTCAAAAATCAGACTTGCTGACCAACGAAAATCAATTTTTAGAATCTTGGTGCCGTGGTCAAGTTGAAGGATTTGGAACTATTGAACTCGCGGTTCGACAAAACTATGTGGCAGATGTGGCTCAAAGTAAATTATGGGCCTTGGAAGCAGGTCAAATCCAGGCTTCTGATTTTTTGACGACAACGCGGCTTCAAACAAAGGATCAGTTGCTGTACGCGACAGATCAATTTCAATTGAAAATTGATTTAAAGTCCGGTGCAGATACTCACTTTCACTATCAAGCTGTTTTTCAAATGATGAAAGATCAAAATATTCATTCAGCACCACTTCAATGTCGTCTTGGGGGATCCTTTGACGGGTTAGTTTGGCCAGCGAAGCTTGTTGATCAGAAGAAGATTTTACAATTTCGTAAGTTGCAAGGGAATCATATCGTTTACCTTGCGCAGACACAGGATGGCAGTCGCCAGTTGTATTTTCAAGATCAGCAACAAGGCAAATCAAAGTTGCTGTTTCAAGCAGAAGGGGTCACGGATGTGCACAATTTTCGATGGACTTCCAACGATGATGTTCTTGTCTTTTTAGCGCATCTCCATCATTCGCCTCTAGCTGGTTTGTATTCTTATCGATTTTCTACAGGTGTCTTTGAAGTCTTAAGTGGTCCATTAGAAAATCCTATTGAAAACGTGGATGAAAATTATTTTTTAACTCCGGATGATCAATACGTGATTTATCGTGATGGGGAAAAGCTTCTTCCTGGAAAAACAGATGCTGAGTCCCGATATTTAAAATCCGTTCACTTGGAAACAAAAAACCGTCTTCAGTTGCACCCCAACTTGGGGACGGATCTGGAGCCACAGATTTACCTTCCTTTTGGAAGTCGTGAAGTGATTTTTAAGATCTATGATCAAATTTATCGAAATAATTACGAAGGATCTAACTTGCAACAGGTTGCTTTGCCTGAATCCTATTTTCAAAACTACCAAATCATCGATATTCTTCTTGGTGTTGGACAGAGTTTAGCTGGGCAATTATTTCCATGGCAAAGAATGGCATCTTCATTTGGTAGCAATTCGAATCCTAATTTCACACAGGAGTTGTATTTCTATCTGGCTCAGAAAGGATTTCAGACATTGAAATGGAATGGATCACACAACGTGTGGACCGTGGTTTCTAAAGACTCCTTGGCTGAGTTTACAACGGTGAATGAATCTGTCTTTTTTGGAATCAATGCGCGCAATCAAAACGTTCTGATTTCATCTGGGCAAAATTATCCGATTCAGGGGCTTTATTCAGAGATCGTCACTGACGCTGACAAAACAATGACGACCTCGATCGAAGTTGATTCTATGAATAAGACATCCTCATTGTGGACCTTGGATGTCTATGGAAATCGATCTCGAAGAGTTGAGTTTTCATGGGATCAATTTTTGACACAAGCTCGTGTTCAGCCGCAGACACAGGAAATTTTTGTTTGGCAGTACGATCTTCTTCAAAAAGGATTTTATCTTGTTTTGGTCAGTCCTTCAGGGGAGGTCAAGAAAGTTCCTTCGGTGTTTCTTTCGGGTCAACAATTGAGAGATTTTCAATTGATACCCAATTCCTCTTTTGCTGTTGTCAGAGTGGCATCTTCTTCCATTCAAGATTTTTCTATTTTGTCAAATTCTCGTCATGGACTTTGGAAAGAACAACCTCTTTCTTTTGATTTGTATCTGGTTTCTTTGGATGGAGAAGGTGCGCGAAAAATCAGTCCAACTGTTTCCACAGGATTGGGAGTTCAAAGTTTTTGGCCCGTCAGCGCATCTGAAATCTATTTTAGTTTTGGTGATCAGCTGCAAGCGGATCAGATTTATATGTGGAAATCAAAATAGAAAAACCCCTTTAATTTCAAGTAGATATAAAATACTTCTTGCGTCTTTTGCGAAGATTGTGCTAAGAATTTTTACATCATGCTATATCAATATTTATACTCACTGACAGACCAATCATCTTTGTTCAACATCTTCCGCTACATCACTGTAAGAACCTTCATTTCGTTTTTTACAGCCTTTCTGCTTTGCTGGATTTGGGGGCCCTTTTTTATTCGCCGCTTGGTTCACAAACAGATTGGTCAGAGCATTCGTGATGATGGGCCTCAATCTCATAAGAAAAAAGCCGGCACACCGACAATGGGCGGAGGCTTGATCTTATTGTCGACATTGATCCCCTGTTTATTGTGGGTGGATATGTTGAACCCTTTGGTCTGGGGAGCTTTGATCGTCACCTGGGGTTTTGGAGCCATCGGTTACATGGATGATTGGATGAAGGTCAGCAAACGCAACACAAAAGGTTTGTCGGGTCGCTTACGATTGTTGGGAGAGTTTTTTATTTCAGCGTCGGTCATGTTTATTTTGATCCGTTTTTTCAATTTCAATACGCATTTAAGTATTCCATTCATTAAAAGTGTTTCGATCGATCTTGGATATTTTTATATTCCCTTCGCAAGTTTGGTGATTGTGGGGACTGCGAATGCTGTGAATCTTACAGATGGTCTTGATGGTTTAGCCATTGTGCCTGTGATGGTCAGTGCTGCAACTTTAGGTTTGTTCGCCTATGTGACGGGCCATATGTCCATTGCTAATTACCTTCAGATTCCTCACATGGTGGGAGCCGGAGAATTAACACCTGTCGCAGCAACCATCGTGGCCGCAGGGCTTGGATTTTTGTGGTTCAATGCTTATCCCGCTCAGGTTTTCATGGGGGACGTGGGAAGTTTAAGTCTGGGTGGTTTTTTAGGAGTCATGGCCGTCATGACAAAAAATGAAATTTTGATGGTGTTGTTGGGTGGAGTTTTTGTTGTGGAAGCATTGTCTGTGATCACGCAAGTGATTTCTTTCAAAACAACAGGGAAGCGCATTTTTAAAATGGCGCCCTTGCACCACCATTTTGAATTAAAGGGTTTAGTCGAAACCAAAATCATTGTTCGATTTTGGATCATTTCTCTGCTATTGGCGATCTTGAGTCTTAGCACATTAAAATTGAGGTAACAGGTATGAAAGAGCTTAGCGATTTGAAGGATAAAAAAATCCTTGTCGTCGGTCTTGGAAAAACAGGCGTTTCTTTGTGTCACTTTTTGACGGAAAATGGTGCCCAGGTCACAGTCACAGATCATAAATCAAAACCAGAACTTTCTAGTCAGTTGGAAATGTTGGAAGGTTTGCCTATTCGTTTCGAATTGGGTGGACATAGTCCAAAAATTTTCTTGAATCAAGATTTGGTGATTTTAAGTCCAGGGATTCCATCGGGTTTGAAAATTTTTGAATACGCTCGAAGTCAGGGAATCAAAGTGACAGGTGAACTTGAATTTGCCTCTCAATTTATTAAAGAACCCATTGTTGCAGTCACAGGAACCAATGGAAAAACCACGGCTGTTCGTTTGATGGAAGCGATGTTGAAAGAATCAGGCGTGAAGGTTTGGGTAGGGGGAGCAACAGGAACTCCTGTGGTGGAATACCTCCGTCAACCAGAAAAAGCACAAGTCGTTGTGATTGAAGTTTCCAGCTTCATGTTGGAGTTGTGTGATACTTTTACTCCGACCAATGTTGTCTTTATGAATATGGCAGAAAACCATTTGGATCGTTATCGTTCCATGGAAGACTACGTCAGTGCGAAAAGAAAAGCTTTTAAAAATACCAATATGGCAACGACAAGCATCTTGAATGCGGATGACAATGCCGTGGTAGAATTGGCACGTGATCCAGCCGTGCAAAGAGGACGTATTTTTTACTTCTCAAGAAAACCTGCCTTGGAACCGCAAATTATGAATATTGGTGGCGCTGTGAATATTGGTCAGGAAATCCGTGTTCGTACAGGACCTGAAATTGAGTATTACAGCATTGCAAACATGAAAATGCGTGGAAAACACTCCATTGAAAATATCATGGCGGCAATTTTGGCGGCTCGCGAACATGGTGCAAAACACGATGCCATCCAAAAAGTGATGGATACCTTTGGTGGTTTGCCTCATCGTATTGAGTACGTACGTAAAGTGGGTGGAGTTCAGTTCTTCAATGACTCCAAAGGAACCAATGTGCATGCCGTTTTAAGATCCTTGGATGCTTTTGATGATAATTTGATTTTGATCATGGGTGGAAAAGATGCTCACAGCAATTTTGAAGCTCTACGCAATATCGTCAAACGTAAAGTCAAGACTTTGATCCTGGTTGGAGAAGCCAAAGAACATATCAATCGTGACCTTGGAGACTTCACCGAGACCTATTTGATCGGAACTTTTGAAGAGGCCGTCTTGATAGCTTACCAAAAGTCTAGGATTGGAGACATTGTTTTGCTATCTCCAGGCTGTCCAAGCTTCGATATGTTTGACAGTTATGAAGAGCGGGGAGACTATTTTAAAGAGATCATTCGAAAATTTCGTTGATTCCCTTTTTTTAAAAAAAACCGTCTCAAGGAGGAGAACGTGGTTGTGAAAAAAAATATACTTTTCTTAGGTGCTATTCTCATGCTTGCCGGTTGCGCATCTTCACAGATGAAGCAGCGTAAACTGGAGCGTGAGAAGATTTCTCAAACAGCAAAAATCTATTGCGATTTCGTGAATGGTGAAATTTTCCCAGACATCGAAGTTGCTTTGAATCTTGAAATGGCGAAACGCTGTGATAGCGACAAGTCACTTTCCATCACTAATTATAAAACTCCTTCTGAAAATGTGGGTGTGATGTATTGCTGCTCTATCAAGGCAAAAGATGAATCTAGCATGTTGAATCCTTTGGAAACGCCGAAGAAGGAAGAACCTAAATCAGATAAAAAATAATGAGAATGAATCGCTACTTTCACTCCTCATTGTTGCTGACGATCCTCACTTTGATGGGGATTGGATTGGTGCAGGTCTATAGTTCCAGCTATATATTTGCCATTGAGACCTATGGGGATGGGTTGTTTTTTTTCAAAAAGCAACTTGTCTATTCCTTCATCGGTTTGATGGCATTGATAGCTGGAATGACCACTCCGCGATCTTGGTTAGAAAAGCACGGGTGGATTTTATTTACATTTGCAACTTTGCTCGTCGCTTTGACTTTGATTCCGGGATTGGGAGTCAAAGTAGGAGGAGCTGCTCGATGGTTAAAGTTGCCATTGGGCATTCGCTTCGAACCTTCTGAACTATTGAAGTATTCCTTTCCATTCTTTTTTGCGACTTTGCTCACTCGTCAGCAAGAGACAGCCATCAAAATTCCTTTATGGATGATGGTTGCTTTGTTGGCTTTGCCCGCCGTGATTCTTTTAAGACAACCGGATTTTGGTAGCTTCGCTATTCTGATTGTTGTGTCGGTTCTTTTGTTGGTTGCCTTTGGTCTTCCGTGGAAATACGTCGCAGGATCCATGGTTCTTATTTTACCTGCATTTTATTATTTGGTGATGATGAAAGATTATCGCCGGGCTCGCCTTCTTTCCTTTTTGGATCCATGGGCAGATCCAGATCAAAAAGGATTTCAAGCCATTCAAAGTATGCTGAGTTTTCATTCGGGTGGAGTTTGGGGCGTGGGCTTAGGGCAAGGGCAAGGGAAGTTATTTTTTCTGCCTGAAGCCCACACTGATTTTACTTTAGCCGTGCTTGGTGAGGAAACTGGATTTCTTGGATTTGTTTTTATTCTTTTTCTTTATGGGATGGTTGTCTTGCGTGGATTTCAAATTGCACTGAAGCAGGAAAGTGCTTTTTTGAAGGCCACTATTTTGGGAATTTCAACAACCTTTGCTGTTCACGTTTTTATCAACTGTGGAGTTGTGATGGGTCTGCTTCCCACCAAGGGATTAACTTTGCCTTTTTTAAGTTTTGGAGGCAGTCATCTTGTGACCCTGTGTTTCTTTTTCGGATTTTTGATTCAATTGGAACAATCTAAGAACGCAGCCCAGTGATTTTTTCATTTGAAATCGGATCACGATAGAGGGATGATCTTCCTCATGTCTGGAAATGGAAAAGTTAACCATCAAAAAATTCTTATCGCCGGTGGAGGCACCGGTGGTCATATATATCCAGGAATTGCCATTGCACGAGCCATTCAAAAAAATCAACCTGAGTACCTCATTGAGTTTGTAGGTTCTGCACAGGGATTAGAAACAAAAATTGTTCCTCGAGAAGGCTTTCCTCTGCACTTGATTCCCATTGGAAAACTGAACTTTTCAGGACAATGGATAGAAAAAGTAAAGACAATCTCTCTTTTGCCTTGGTCATTTTTTAAGACATTCATTTTGCTTTTACGTGTGAAACCTTCAGTGGTGATTGGAGTTGGGGGGTATGCTTCAGGGCCTGTGGTGCTCATCGCCTCCATTCTAGGAATTCCAACGGCGATTTGGGAGCCTAATGCACATCCAGGATTGACCAACCGGTGGTTATCACGATGTGTAGATACTGCATTTGTGGTCTTTGATCAGGCCAAGGAGTTTCTAGCAAGTCCTGGGATTGAGACTGTGGGATTACCTGTGCGTGCAGAATTGGAACAAAAAAACAAAATGCTTCCAGCGCATCAGAGTGTGGATCCTGTTCAATCTGTGAAGGGAAAAAAGTTTCATGTTTTAATTTTTGGTGGCAGTCAGGGGGCCCGTGCTATCAATCATATTGTGACACAAGCTTTGCATCAAAATCCTGACCTTTTAAAAGATGTGGAGATCGTTCATCAAACAGGTCCTCATGATTTTGAACAAGCACGTCGATTGTATGCAGACTTGCCAATAGCTGGAGCAACTGCTCACGAATTTCTGTACGATATGCATGAACGCTATGCTTGGGCGGATTTAGTTTTTTGTCGAGCTGGAGCAAGCACTGTGGCAGAGTTGGCTGCAGTACAGAAAGCAACTATCTTTATTCCATTGCCTTGGGCTGCAGATGATCACCAACGAAAAAATGCTCAGACTTTGGTGGATGCCCAAGCCGCGGAATGCATTGTTCAAAAAGATTTTACCCCACAGGTTTTTGTGGATCGCATTCGATATTATCAAAAGCATCCTGAAGTTCTTCAGAAGATGCAGCAGAATATACAACAATTCTACAAAGCTCGTTCCGCCGATACCATTGCGGAAAAACTGATTGAGATGAGTCAAACATGAGATTTAAAAATATTAAATTCCACTTTATTGGTGTTGGTGGAATTGGGATGTGCGGTTTAGCAGAGCTGTTTCATAACAGTGGTGCGATTGTCACGGGCAGCGATTTGGCTTTGAATATCAATACCGAACACTTAAAAAAATTGGGAATTCGAATCTATCAAGGTCATGATCAAGCTCATGTTCAAGATGTGGATGTTGTCGTCTATTCCAGCGCTGTGAAGATGAATAATCCTGAAATGGTCGAAGCAAGACAAAGAAAGATCCCGCGTATTCCAAGGGCAGAAGCATTAGCTGAAATCATGCGCTTCAAACGAGGAGTCGCTGTCGCAGGAACTCATGGAAAAACAACAACAACGTCCATGACCGCGGCCATCTACATTCATGCTCAGTCAGAACCAACTGTGGTTGTTGGGGGGAGATTAGATTTAATCAAATCCACAGCAGTGCTTGGAAATGGCGAATGGATTATTGCAGAAGCCGATGAAAGTGATGGTAGCTTTTCTAAGCTGACTCCAGAGATTGCAATCATTACAAACATTGATGATGACCATATGGATTTTTTTAAAACGATGGATCAATTAGAAAGAGCTTTTTTTGATTTTGCACAGAAAATTCCATTTTACGGTGCCTTGATTTTTTGTGGTGATGATCTGCGAGCAAAAAATTTATTTAAAGAGTTTCCAAAAACGCAATGGAGTTATGGTTTTGATCCAAAAAATGATTATGTGATTCAGGGTGCTAACTCTGAATATGAACTGTGGCAAATGGATCATAGTCTTGGCAGTAAGAAAAAGCTTGGACAATTTCAAGTTCCAGTTCCTGGTAAACATAATGCTTTGAATGCAACAGCGGCAATTTTGGCAGGTATGCAATCAGGTTTTTCTTTTCAGGTATGCAAAGAAGGCTTGATGAATTTTCAAGGAGTGGATCGTCGATTCCAATTGAAGGGATCCGAAAAAGACATTATGGTCTTTGATGATTATGGACATCACCCAACCGAGGTGAAAGCGACCTTGTCAGCATTCAAAGAAAAGTTTCCTGACCGTCGTTTAGTTGTGGCCTTTCAGCCCCATCGGTACTCAAGAACAGAACATTGTTGGCAGGACTTTCTAAAAAGCTTTGAACACGCGGACGAACTTCTTGTGATGGATATATATCCAGCAGGGGAATCTGCGATACCAGGGATTAGTTCCGAACGATGGGTGAATGAATTGAACCATTCTTCGAAATTTTATTTACCAAAATCTGAAAATATGAACAAGGTCATCCTACAGCACTTAAAACCCAAAGATCTATTTTTAACATTGGGTGCTGGTGACATTTGGAAGTTAGGTCTGTCTGTTTTAGAAGACCTGAAGCATCGTTAAGAAAGAAACTTTCATGCAGATTCAAATCCAAGAAAATATACCACTTGCACCGTACACGTCTTGGAAGATCGGTGGACCTGCAAGGTATTTTTTTCAGCCGAAAAATCTTTTGGAATTGAAAGAAGCATTGATTTGGTCGAAGCATCAAGGTGTTGCCTTCCAGGTTTTAGGAGGTGGTTCCAACGTCTTGATTCACGATCGGGGTTATGCTGGTTTAATTTTGCAGATGTCGAAATTGACTGGAATTTTTGATTTTCAAATCAGTACAAATTCTGTCTCATTTTCGGCGTGGGCAGGAACATCGAAAGCAGAAATTTTGAAAATATGTTTAAAAGAAAAATTGGAAGCCGCTATGTTTTTGGCTGGTTTGCCTGGAGATGTCGGTGGTGGCGTGGTCATGAACGCAGGTGTGGCTGAAGGTTTTGCCATTCGGGAATTTGAACAAATTATTTATAAGGTCTATGTTTTGGATATGGATTCGCACAAAGAAAAAATTTTTCTCCATGATGATATTTCTTGGAACTATCGTCATTCCTCGGGGTGGCAGCCGGGAATTATCTATCGTGTCGACTTTTCAATACCTGAACAAAAAGATCCACTGATTGTCGAAAAGGTTCGTCAGGCAAATAAAATTCGATTGCAAAAGCAACCACTGGATTTGCCCAGTTGTGGGTCTGTGTTTGTCAATCCTCCTGGATTGAAAGCAGCGCAGTTGATTGATCAGTGTGGATTGAAAGGGTTTCAAGTTGGACAGGCACAGGTTTCAAAGAAGCATGCCAATTTTATTGTAAATCTGGGGCAGGCCACAGCTGAAGATGTCGCCTCTGTCATTCAGCATGTTCAAACTATCGTTTTGCAACAGAAGAACGTTTCTTTAAATACGGAAGTCGTTCAGATTGGCTTTGCCTAGAAAGATGGACTCTTTCTTTGGAATGGATAGATCACAAGGGTGATTCCATTTCTGAGTGTAGAAGAATTATTTTGAAAGCAATTGCAAGAGTTGTTCGCTTTTTTGTTTTAAAGATTGAACAGCCTTTTCTTTGGTTGTTTGATCTAACGAATATCTTTTAAGAGCATTGAGCAGTTCCGTCGTATTCATGATACGACAGCTTTCTTGCATTCCAGCCATGACACGACTGTAGCAAATTTGAAGAACATGATTTGTGTCACTCATGACGGCGATATCAGGCTGGCAAGCATTTTTTGCAAGCTCTCCAGAAACTTCCATCACGGTGATATGCAGGCGTCGCGGTTTTGTGGCAGTTTTGTCCATCGAGGAAATGACTTTCGAAAGTTCATCCATTTGTTTTTCAATGCAACGATAAAGACCCGTTTCAAATTGGGGGTCAGCAATATTAAGAATCGGATCGATTCCAAGCAAAAAGCGATTTTCAAAAAAGGATCTTGAAAAAGAAATTTCAGCAGATTTCGTCTTAGCAAATGCTGGAAGATTGAAGGGAGTTCCAAAACGTGGAACTTGGAGTCCTATATCTGCAAAAGATGCTAGCGAAAAAAAAATAGAAAAGCGAAGGAATATTTTAAGGAACGATGATAGGAAAGAAACATTTTGCATAAAACTTTTCCTTTATCCATTAGTTGCAGGTGCATTCATAGACGGAATAATAAGTTGACTTGCTGACGGTACCGCAGGCATTGCTGTAGGTGGCTGTGGCTGATCCAGTTTCGCAGGAAAAGGATGTGCCGGAAGCAAAATAGGATCCCCCATCGCAATTGACAGAGCCTGGGGTCCAAGGAACATTGCAAAGGCTGATGCCTGATGTTCCAGCGGCGTTCGATGTGATGGTGCCGGGACAAGGGTTGGCGGGCGGGCAGGTATTCTGACCATACTTCACAAAGTACTTGTACCCAATGCACATATTGGCAGAGTTGTTGGAAGTCACACCCTGATTGCAGGATTGGCTTGTGGATCCAGAACATGGTTTTCCAACAGGTGAAGCAGAGGGGGAAGGATTGTCGCAGGTTCGAGATTGAGTTCCTCCGCCAGCTCCGCAGGCGGCACTGCAGGCGGTCCACGCTGACCAATTTCCATTCGTCCACGATGTGACATAAGCAGTCCCATTATTGCCAGCATTGTCTGTCGCATAAATTCGGAAATAGACAGTACCTGTTAAGGTATTGGAGTAATCTGCAGATAAAGACAATGTGTAGTTCGGCGTCCCTTGATCAAGAGAGTTATAATACAAACCTGTTAAACCACTGGATCCTACATCCGTTGCAGAAATTGTAATATGCACAGTAGATGTATCCGTGCCTGTCAAAGTGACCGAAGGTATATTGGGTCCGTTCATATCAACACCAAAACTCGATGCCGAAACAACCGAGCTGTAGTTGCCAGAGGAGTCAACACCTCGAATTTTAAAATTATTCGAGTTGTTTGCGGCGGTGTTTGTTAATCCTGTTAAGGTATGGCTTGTGTTTGAGTCACAGGCCGTCCATCCCGCATTATTGAAGTTGCATTGAACTCCTGTGAGGGCGACATTATCCGTGCAAGAAAAGGTATAAGTGGCTGTGCTGGTTTTTAACCAGCCATTCGTTAATGTAGGTCCCAGCGAGAAAGAGCACGTTGGTGGAGTTGAATCACCGGAACCCCTTGTTCCCCAAAAAGAAAAGCGACCGAATTGGCCTCGAGTTGTTAGAATAATAAAAAACAAAACGGCAAAAATTTTGATAGCCAAAATTTTAAAAGAGCCTTTGTTGATTTTAAAAAAATCCATTCTTAATTTCATCATCATCCTAAGATTGGCTTAAATCTTTTTTCATGGCAACTAGCAAATATGTCAAATCTTAGAAGGTAATCCATGTGACATAAACATCTGTTCCCATTTTCATAAATGAAAAAACAGTATGAGCTGAAATCGTCAAACCTGAAGCTCCACCCGCATAGTGAACGGTGTCTCCCGAACTGGTGAAAGTGCAAGTGCCGCTGGTGCCCTTCATCGTCAAAGAGTAGGATCCCCCATCCACCATATTTTGCAGCGTGATGGCTTGGCAGTTTCCAGAGGCATAGACGGTATTTCCAACATTGAAATTAATGGTGGGAAGATTGGATGTTTGGTTCGTGGATCCAATGGAATTAATTTGGCCTGCAATTCCAATTTGATTGGTTCCACTTTGTGTGATGATGGAATCAGCAATGGTTGAGCCCGCGGAAAACATAGCCACTTTGTTGACAGTTCCACTTCCGCTGACTGTAGCAACATTGGATCCTGTTGTGACTCGTCCATAGGCATCGACGGTGACAGAATTATAAGTTCCTGCTGTCACTCCGGATGTGGGTAAATCAGCGCTTGCAATGCTTCGGAAGCTTGCAGCTCCCGCGCCACCGCTGGAAGGTCCTGCCAGAAATGCATTTTGGGATTGGCTACCAAAGTTCGAAGCGCCCACGCTGACCGTTTGACATTGAAAAGTATCGGTGGCGGATTGCCAGTAAAGAGTTTGCGAAGCGGTACATCCAGCACTGGCAAAAGCTCCCCCAAAAGGAGTGATGGTGGATTTGATATCCGCAATGCCTAAGAAGGCAGGAGCAAATTGAGTGGTTCCGTTGTAACGCAAAACTTGTCCTGCAGAAGATGGAGCTGTGGAAGAAACAGCCGTGCCTTGAATCTTCGCCACGGAAGGACTTGGATAAGTGCCACCAAGATCGCCTCCAGCAGAACCTGAAGGAGCACGAGAATCTGATAAACGCGCATCCGTTGCTTGCACAACAGTGCCGGCGGTTGTTCCACCACTTGCAGCTAAGGTCACAACTCCCGCTGCACCTGTTGTGGCTGAGGTGACGCTGACGACTGGATCTGTGGCTGTGCCTCCGATAGAAATTGGAGCCGTTCCTGTCACACTGGTCACGGTTCCTCCGCCGCCTGCTGCGGGAGCAACCCAACTTAAATTTCCACTGGTATCACTGGAAAGCAAATATCCAGCAACTCCGGGAACTGCCGCAGGCCAAGTTAAAGTGTAGTTACTGGTCACCGTGGATGGTGCCTTGAAGCTGACGTAATTCGTAGGACCTGAATCGAAGAGTCGTACAGCGTTGCTGGTTTGAATCAGTCCGCTGGTATTGATGGCCGTCGATCCACTGATGGTTCCAGAGGTGATGGCATTTCCTGAAACTTTTCCCGCAGTAGTGATCGTGTTCAAAGTAGGATTGGGATAAGTACCACCAAGATCGCCTCCAGCCGAACCGGAAGGAGCACGAGAATCTGACAAGCGCGCATCTGTTGCTTGCACGACAGTGCCTGCTGTTGTTCCACCACTTGCAGCAAGAGTGACAACTCCCGCCGCACCTGTTGTGGCTGAGGTGACGCTGACGACTGGATCTGTGGCTGTGCCTCCGATAGAAATTGGAGCCGTTCCTGTCACACTAGTCACAGTTCCTCCGCCACCGCCGGAAGCAGGAGCTGACCAACTTAAATTTCCGCTGGTATCACTTGTTAAGACATACCCTGAAACCGAGGGGGCCGCCGCAGGCCAAGTTAAAGTGTAGTTGCTGGTGATAGAAGTAGGAGCTTTGAAGTTCACGTAATTGGTGGGACCCGCATCGTACAAGCGAAGAACTCCACTGGTTTGTACGTTTCCACTGGAATTAAAAACAGTGGTTCCGCCAATGGTCCCAGATGTGATGGCATTTCCCGAAACTTTTCCTGCTGTAGTAATAGTGTTCAAAGTAGGATTGGGATAAGTGCCACCCAGATCGCCTCCAGCAGAACCGGAAGGAGCACGAGAATCTGACAAGCGTGAATCCGTTGCTTGCACGACAGTGCCCGCTGTTGTTCCGCCACTTGCAGCTAAAGTCACAACTCCCGCCGTTCCCGTTGTGGCCGAAGTGATATTTTGACATTGAAAAGTATCGGTGGCGGATTGCCAGTATAGAGTTTGAGAAGCGGTACATCCAGCGCTGACAAAAGCTCCCCCAAAAGGAGTGATGGTAGATTTGATATCCGCAATGCCTAAGAAAGCAGGAGCAAATTGAGTGGTTCCGTTGTAGCGCAAAACTTGTCCAGCAGAAGATGGAGCAGTGGAAGAAACAGCCGTGCCTTGAATCTTCGCCACGGAAGGACTTGGAAAAGTTCCAGAAAGATCGCCTCCTGCAGAACCAGAAGGAGCACGAGAATCTGACAAACGCGCATCCGTTGCTTGCACGACAGTGCCTGCTGTTGTTCCACCACTTGCAGCTAAGGTCACAACTCCCGCCGCACCTGTGGTCGCAGCTGTGACGCTGACGACAGGAGCTGAAGCCGTGCCTCCGATAGAAATCGGAGCTGTTCCCGTCACGCTGGTGACAGATCCAGTTGTGGGAGAAATCCAACTTAAGTTTCCACTTGTATCACTGGAAAGAACATACCCAGAAACTCCCGTCACAGCCGATGGCCATGTTAAAGTATAGCTGCTTGTAACCGAGGTTGGTCCTTTCATCCCAACATAATTCGTTGGACCCGTATCGTACAAGCGAAGAGCTCCACTGGTCTGCACATTTCCACTGGAATTAAAAACAGTGGTTCCACCAATGGTTCCAGAGGTAATGGCATTTCCTGAAACTTTTCCTGCCGTGGTGATGGTGTTCAAAGTAGGATTGGGATAAGTACCACCAAGATCGCCACCTGCAGCGCCGGAAGGAGCACGAGAATCTGACAAGCGTGAATCCGTTGCTTGCACGACAGTGCCCGCTGTTGTTCCGCCACTTGCTGCAAGAGTCACAACACCAGCTGCCGAAGTGCTGGCTGCAGAAACACTGACAACTGGGTTGGCGGAAGTTCCACCCACAGAAATAGGTGAAGTGCCGGTCACGCTAGAAACTCCTCCGCCACCGCCGCCAGATCCAATCACAACAGGCGTGCCGCTACCATCAGAATATTTCACTTGATTGGTGCTGGAGTCATACCAAATAGAACCTGCAGGGGGAGCTGTGGGATTGCTAGCAAACGAAGGTAAGCTTGCACCCGTTGTGGCTGAGTTGGAAATATATTTTCCCGCAGCGATATTTTGTAAGTTCGCAAGACCTGATGCTGTGAAAAGAGATTCTAGGTTGGACTGAGAAAGATTGATGCCTCCAAGAATATTCACTTTTAAAAGTTGATTTGCAGAATAGCCCTGAACATTTTCAGCACGTTCAGCCACATTGGCCATGGGAACTGATCCCAACGAAATATCAGGAGTCAAAGTGTCTGCAGTGCCCGTAGAAGATGGTGTTGCAATGATGCGTAGATAACGTTGATCGCCTGCTGCGGGAGTATAACTATTTCCCGAACAAGATCCACCTGTGCCAGGAATCGCAGAAATATTTTGATAGACAGTCACCATGGAATTTCCAGGGTCGCTGGCGCTCACACGCTTCGATGCTCCGACGGCAGATCCAAGACTGACTGTGAATGCACCTTGAGTGGTCGTTGTATTCACGGTTTGAACTTCATCATACAAAATACAAGTCTTTGATGGATTCAAAATTTGTAAACGAATTTGCACACTGGAATCCAATAAAGCAGACGTCGAGTTGGGGCCGTCATACAGCTCTCCACTGATGGTTGTGAATGCAGGAGCTTCTCCAGATGCGAGTGAAATGAAACTGTAGAAGAAAGTTGAAAGAATCAAAGTCACAAGCTTTCCTTCGAAAGATTGTCGTAGAGGAAAATGAGTGGGGTTACGTCTCATGTTCGTCATTGGCTTTGCCTTCCTGAGTTCAGACTGATACGTGCTGAAAGTGCTGAACCCTTGACTTTTTGCTGTTGAAAAGAAAGAGCAACTTGGGCTGCAACAGCAGAACCCTTGCTGCGAACGGTGGCTCCACTACTGATGGAAAAATCGGTGCTGGTGGAATTTGTAGGACCACTGACATCAGGATTTGGAACAAGCCCTGGTTTGTATCCAGAAGAAATTTGCGAATCATTTTCGCCAACCAGGGGATTGTTGCAGGCACTCAAAGAAAGCAGAACGAATGTGCAAAACACTAGTAAAGAAAACTTTATTTGAATTTGACTAAAAAAAAATATTCTCAATGCCGTCCCCAGTAAGCAGACAAACCCAAGAAAACATATGTTTCCTTTTGGGTCGCAACACTGGTGTTTTGCTGAGTCTGCTCGACCAAGAGATCGGCAGAAAATCGGTAGTTCTTAAGGGAACTCTTCAAAAAAAATCCACCCCCGAACTGATTTCCAGTAGATACAGAATAGTTTGTACCAGTTTGAGATAATAGATAGGAGCCATAGACTTTCGTCCCTATCCCAATCCAAGAATTTCTAAAAAAGAGATAATTTTCTGACAAACGTAAAGATGGGACCCATAATCTTTCGACATTGATGGGTGATGTTGCGCTGGTCGTGTAAAAGAAGTCACGCTGGTCAAAGCGTAGATCCAGTGTGCTTTCTAGATCTTCAAAGGAAATCAGACTGCCCCCTGCTCCTATGTGGGAATTTGATCCTGTCCCTCCAGAAAGAGAAGCATTCGAAGTATTTTTATTCAGGAATTTTTCAGCACGAATCCCTGCCAGGAGATGAATATTCCAAAGTCGATTGCGATAGGCGGAATAAGTTAAATTGAATTGGTAGCTAATATCCGAAGCAAAAACAGAAGAAGATCCGGTTTGAGTGTCTGTGGAGTCAATACGGAAAAAGCCAATATCCAGCCGAGGAATCAAGCTTGTGCGAAAGGGTTCAGACTTCACAGCTGGTGGTGGTCGAAGTGTTGAGCTTTGTTCCGAGGTGGCAACTTTTCTGACGGGAGGAATCGGATTTTCTTTTTTTTCAACCGGGGGAGCTGGTTGAGGAAGTTGAGCAGTTGGTGGATTTGATTTTTTTTGATCACTCACTGCCGTCACGGGAAGAGTCAGGATTTGTCCTGGATAAATTTTTTCTTCGTCATCGATCAGATGTTCATTCAATTCAAGAATACGATCAATGCCACCTTGCTTTTCATAGATGGGGCCGCGTAATTTTTTATTGGCAATGGAAGAAAGTGTGTCTCCATCTTTGACGTAATACTGTTGCAATTCCTCTGCATAAGTCAAAGAACGACGGGGGTGAAAAATTAATTCACCAAAAAGAAATATCCACAATAAGAAAAGAATGTGCTTACTTTTCAACACCTTATTTTTATTCTACCGTGGGAGTTTGATTTCTCGCAATGGTCCAAGCCCCAGGTGGATGTGTTCTCGACTTTCTTCTTGCCATTCTTTAGCCTTGTGGAATGATGGACCATATGAAGTATCCTTATCTTTTTCTTGTTGTTGCTGTTGGATGTTTAGTTATTTGGGGATCCCAATATTTTTTGAGGAAAAGTGATTGGGCCAAGGGTCGGTTTTTTCAAACCTACCAAAGCAGTTTGAATTTACACAAACAGGGATCCTTCTTTGTGCACTCTGCAACCTCAAGTGATAATTCAGAATTTCAAAAGAGAAATATTTCATTGAATGAGTTTGGTTTTCGCAAGGGAACTAGTTTGCAAATGCAGGGCAAGTCTACCTTTCGATGGGCTGTGACGGGTGGATGGTTTGTGGAAGGTTTCAGTTTTGCTGATGCTGATTCTTTTCCCTATCTTCTAAGGCAATTGATATTGAGCTCTTCTGATTTTATGGGTTGGCAAGTTTCCAAAGAACAATCCTTAGATCTTCATCATCCAGATGAAAATTTTCAATTACTCAATTTCGGCATCGCAGGAAATGCTTTTCAGCAACAAGCAAAACTTGCTTCGGACGTTTTGCTCAATCATAAATTGGATCAGCTTTTATGGG
>JACCDG010210217.1_pt1 | contig 21575 bp, 24 predicted proteins | sample 7442471 | NCBI WGS metagenome assembly JACCDG01 (sample SAMN15323444, study PRJNA562643) | freshwater metagenome | isolation source: river surface water | place: USA:Blue River Watershed | collected 2017-08-17 | reverse complement strand
GTTTCCATGAATCGCGGGCCGCCCGCCGCGCCGTTTGTTGCGGCATTTGCGGCCGTCACGCCACCGCCTGAAGCACCGCCAACCCCACCATCGCAGGCATATACGCTATTTCCCGCAACAGCAGCAGTAGAGCACCCACCTCCGCCGCTTCCGCAGCCTACAGAAGTTACGCCTGTTGCCGCGCCGCCGCTACCACCGCCGCCGCTACCGTAGCTCCCAGTAGAGCTAGCGATTGCACCCTTTGCGCGCTGACTGCCTCCGCACCCTCCGATAGAGGCCGTAGCAGCGCCTGCCCCTATACCACCACCGCCGCCGCCGTAGGCTGTGGCAATTGTGCCGAACGTAGTGTCCCCACCTTGGCCACCAGCATTGCCAAATGCTGCCCCTGCATTGGTAACGGAAGTCCCAGCCGTGCCACCCGCTGCAATCCCCACCGGCACAACGCCCGTAGGATACGCCGCCAGAACCTCGGCGCGTGTTAGCACTAACTCGCGTTTTCCAGCTCCACCGCCACCCCCGCCACCCGTGCAGGCTACGCCAGCCCCGGACGTTCCGCCAGACCCGCCACCGCCGCCTGCACCAATGAGCAGGATGTACAGCGATGTGGTAGCAGCACCCAGTGTGAAATTGCCGGAGCCGGTGAACTCGGTGGTTTTTGCCGCGCCACTGCCGCCAGGTTGTTGCGAAATTGCTCTCAGCATGTCAGACCTCGAATAATCCGATAAACCAAAAATTGCCGTTACTGCTGTGCAGGCTATTCATGTTGCAATGCACATTGTCACGACTCACCGCGCCGATGGTCGCGCTGATTGTCGCTGGCAGCCGCACATCACGCTGGAAATTGAACCCCATTTCGGTATTCACTGACGTGATGACAGCTTTGCTCGCCGTATCCTTGAAATAGACCTTGAATCCGTAGTTTGTCACGGTGCCGAGTTCAACGCTATACGACTGCGTGGCGCTGTAAATCTTGGTCAGCACAACAGGGTTATCGGCCCCGGCATACGGGTGATTAACGGCCATGTGGTCCGTCACGAAAACCACTTCGGGAAGAGTCACTGTTCCGCCAGATCCGTCAACAGCATACGTCGATCCCTGCAAGGTAAAAGACGTGCTGTCGATGACCGTGATATGCCAGTTAGCGTTTGCCGTCGTCGCCGTAGTCACACCGGCCACCGTTACCGCCATGTCAGTGACCAGGCCGTGCGCCGCTGTCGTGGTGACCTTTTGCAAGCCGCCGCTGTTCGTTACCGTGCTGACAGTCCACGGGCCGGTATATGGCCAGTCGGTATCGTCAAAGCGCACCGTCCCGCCTGTCCCTGCTGCGGTATAGGTAGACCCCTGCAACAAGAAGGATGTCTTACTCTGCACCCTGATATTCCACGTACCGTTGTAGCCGGCCGTTGAATGACCGGCGATAACCACAGGAGCGTCATTGTAAAGGCCATGATCCGTTGCCGTCGTCACCAGTACCAAGCCGCCGCTGTTGGCGCTAGTGCTGATCGTCACCGGTGTAAAAGACGGAATGACATAGCTCTTGCTCAGCATCGTGGGAACGGAACCGGGGCACGTCACAACGCCATTCGCCGTCCGCTTGTAGCGCAAGGTGAATGAAGACTTGGTTGACGTGGTGTCCATGAATCCGTGATTGCCGCGAAGGCTTGTTGTTACGCCGGGTCCATTGCCGGATGCATGGGAAATGCTGTCATGCATTACCGTGATCCAGCCGTTCGTGGCGTCAACAATCTGGTTGTTGTCGTCAGCATAGGGCGCGATGTTCAGGACTTGCCCGAGCGTTGTCTGATTGGCCACGCCGCCGACTCCGACCGCGCCGCCGTACTGAGCGTAGGCCTGGAAGATGGCGAACGAGTTGTCTACCGACGCGCCAACCTGAATCCCAAGTTCCGCGAAGGTCTCATCAACCCCAACCAAAAACCCGGACTTGTTCGACGCCGTGAACCCGTATTCAACCTTCAGGTCGCCGTTGGTGTCGACGGTGATGGGTCCGGCGCAGTTGACAGACTTGTGGTTTGCGTCATCAATCAGCGCCCAGCCGCCGCCGGCCGTGGTTTGTCGCAAGACACCGGCCACCCACTTGTATTGCTTGCCGCCATTGCCCCACATCAGCCCCATGTTCTGGAGTTCAAAATAGGTACCGTTGTAGACCACGGAGACCATCTGTCCGGACGTGATTTCATCGCCAACAAGCGCCGCATTGTCAGGGCGCTTGATGCCCTTTGCGCCAAGACTCGACACATTCAGCGTGGTTGCCCCGCTGTTTGTCGATCCGGCGATGAAGCAAAACCGCTGCCCGGCAGAGTAGGCAGTGATGGCCACGGCAGGCGCGCAGGTGATGGCATTGGCAGACCCGCCAACCGTCGGGCAGTACTCGCCCAGGTTGTTGAGCAACTGCTTCGTGCTGGGGTAACTGGTCAGACTGCTGCTGTCGCCTACGCCGGTATGACGGTACCCGCCCATCGGCAGATTGGCGGTCGGCGTGGTCTGACCGTCTTTGGCCAAACTCAGCGTCAACTCGTTGTAGATGTCGTCGACAGTATCATTTCCCCATGTCGAGGTAATGGTCGTTCCGCTGACAACCGGATTTCCGGCCGGAGGCGTTGCAGTTCCCGCGCCATTTCTGGGCATGTTATTTCCTCTCTTCGTTCTGCCGCTGGATGGCCTGCACAAGCATTGCCCGCTGTTCGGCCTCTTTTGCCGTCATCCCCGCCCGGCGGAATTCTGTGATCATCGTTTCCAGAAAATCAGGCGTAGCGGATGACCTGTTGATCATGCGCAACGCGTCTTCCGGATTCAAAAAAGCGCGCACCTTGGTATCGTTCATGCCGCCCATGGCCTTGTCAACAACACGACCGGCAACAGCGCGCAGGACGCCGGCGCCGGGCAGATAGCCGCTGATCATCTCCATAGCCCGTCTCGCCGCCAGATTTGCGCCGGTATCAGATCCCGCCGCCTTATTGACATCAGTCCGCAGCATGTCGCGCCGCGCATCGGCAGAAACCTTTTGGAACTGCTTCAGCATCTTGTCGCCAAACAGATCTCGAATCAATTCTGCATTTTTCGACGCGCCCATGAACTTGACGAACTTGGCATCCGGCATGGCCTGCAGGTGGTCGCGCATCGCACCGGCCACCGCGCGACGGAATTCCGGGTCACGCTTGGCAATCGCAATCATCAGCGCGCTTTCGCGATCACGGTTTGGCGACTTCACGAACGCCGCAAAGCTGTTTTCAGGGTTAAGTTCGCGCAGGAAATGCTTCGCCGCAGTACCGGTCCCCAATCGCTTCATCTCGGCATCCAGACGCACAGCCAAAGCATCCGCCGTTCCTGCTTTCGCAATCGCGTATTCCACGCGCTGGCGCAGTCCAGGAAACGCATCCAGCACATCGGCATTATCACGCATCCATTTTGCGCTCGATTCCTTCCAATTACCCTTCATGCGCCCGTCAGCCGTCATCACCGAATTTCGCCACTGCGTTGACAGCCAATCCTGCGCGGTTGCTGTCGCCGTCGGATCTGGCCCAATGCTGCGCTGGAACGACCGGAAGGCTTCTTCCCCTGACTGCAAAAAGGCTTTTGGCACCGTTTCCAGCTTGATGTTGCGCTCGGTATTGCGGTGCCGAAGATTTCCAGCTACACCTTCCTTCATGCGCGAAGCGTACTGGGCATATTGCTGCGTGGCATGGCGGTAAGCGTCGGCAATATCCGGAGTAACCCGGCCAAGTTCAACAGCGTCATCCATTGATTGGCGCATGGCTTGCTTGATTTGGCCTAGAGCCATCGCCGCCTGACGGTCGCCGGACATCATGGACTGGCGCTCAAGCTCGCCGATGCGGCTGGCAGCCACTTTCATCTGTCGGTAGCTCATCTGGAGGTCGCCGGTTTCCAGCGGGCGCAGATCGTCGCCGAACACCGGCCCCTTGCTCTGATTCCAGTCAGACATGGCCATGTCATATTCATGCCCTTGCGGGGTAAGCACGCGCCGTCCGCGCATCGCCTCATCAAGAGCATCGGCAAGGGCATAAGGCGAATAGCCACCATCGGCCATCACCGGATATCCGTCCTGACTCAGTTCTTCCGCCATCCGGTCAAACGGCACGCCACCAGACTTCGGAAATACCGGCCTGCCCTGCCCGGCTCGCTTGTTTAGCTCCGCAGGATCAATTCCGAATTGCTGCGCCTGTTCGCGCGACAACCCGCCGCGCTTGGCAATGGCCGTCAATATGTCGTCCGTCTGAGGGTTTACGGTGTTTGTGCCGTATTTCGCCGCCACTGGCTTCGCTGTTTTTTGCGGTGCGGTGATTGCCGGTGGGGTAGCAACTTGGCTGACAATTCCCAGCGACTCGCGAACAGGCCCGGGCGCGGCCTTGGTCACCCCAGCATAAACATCATCGACAATTTGCCCGATACGCTGCGTTGGCACCGAAAGCCCGGTAACACTGTTAAAGGGGTCGATGTCGTAATTCAGGCTATTCTGCCGCCGCAATTGTGCGTCAAGATCATCGTAGACGGATGCCAATTGCTGCCCGGCCTGCAAGTCGCTTACCTGCTGGCCGGTCTGCCCCATCGCCCAATCACGGCTACCGGCAGCATTGGCTTTCTGTGCATCCGCCGCCGCCTGCTGGCGAGCCACGTCATCGCGGATCTTCTGCTGAACAACTGCTGCGCCTTCATCCATCGGGGCCACGCGGCGCATTTGCTCGGCGCGAGCCTCGCGGTTCGCAGCGTAGCGGTCGTCGAACTGTTGGCGGGTGGCCGTGTCTTGGGCGAGTTGTTTCTCGTAGCCAAGCAGCCGCTTGTCCCCGGCCTCAGCCGCCAACTGCGCCGTTGTCGGCCTGCTTCCAGCCACCAGAGGCTTACGCGCCGACAAGGCCGCCTTTGGATCGATAGCCGACATGTTGCCGCGCAGGAAGTCGCCAACCATCAGCTCACGCCCGGAAGCGGTGAACGGCTGACGAATGACGGGCAAGCCGCGCGCCACGGTACCGGCGACAGCCTGCGCGCCCATCGGAGCCAGCATCCCGGCCATGAGCGCGCCAACAGTTGAACCGGTCTGTTCCTGCACCTCGCCGGTTGCAAGACCGGAAATTCCGGTAAGCGCTGCGTTTTTGGCGAGACCGACACCGGGCGACAACATGACCGACGGCAAGGCCTGGGCGACGTAATCAATACGGCGCTGAGTGGCATTTGCCGATTTAACCTGACCTGCACCCGCAAACTCCATCGCGCGACGCGCAGGGCTGACCGGCTCCAGCATGTCAGTAGCGCCGATCTTTTCCGCAAGATCCATGCGACCGGCAGCAGCCAGCGGGAAGCCGACAGCCGCCTTGGCAAGATTCATGGCGTTGGGTCCGATGTCGGCAATGCTGTCCAGAATGGCGGCTGCGCCTTTGTTCAGGCCGGACAGCGCAACACCCGCATTGCTTGGCTTGGCGGACTCGAACTGCTGGCGCGCATATCCCATGACCTGCTCTTGCGTGGCATTGTCAGGTGCGGTTATCTCGTACTTCTGTCCGTCTGGCAACGTGACCTGGTATCGCGCCATTACTCAACCCTCTGGATAGACCACCCGCCAGTCGTTGGCGCACGCATCCCCTCAACTAGTTTGGCCTTTTGCTCCGGCGTGCCGTACCGGCTGATAATGTTGCGGAAGTGCATGCCAGCGGCCTGAGCCGCCGCCGCTTTTTCTTCCTGCGTGGAGTTGATGCCAGTCATCACGCCGACCTGTTGCATCATGCGCTCGTAGTCCTTGTCGGTCTGTACGCCGGGGAATCGCTGCGCATACAATGCCAGTTGATTAGCCACCGTATTCAGTTGGGCATCCGCCGCCCGCGTCTCGCCGCCACCGCCAAACATGGCGGCAACATACCGACCGCCGCGACCGATCATGCTGTCGCTTGTTTTCGGAATCAGACTTTCGATTTCGCCAAGCAGTTTGACGCCTTCCATCGCATCATTTGCCGACTGCGTGCGCTCAGCTTCACGGGCAACGCCGGATTTCGACCGCTCAATTTCAGCAGCAACGCGCGCCTGATAAGCCGGGTCGGCCTTCATGGCATCCATCTGGAGCCTGATTTGGTCGTTGCTCAGACCTTGGCGGCGCAACGCAGATTCAATGGCAAACTGCCGGCGCTGATTCTGGAGTTCGGCCCATTGCCGCTGGAGGTTGGCGTTGTTGTAGCCCAACATCCCCTGGTTGTAGTTCGCCGTCGCCTGCTGGCTTGACGTCATTGGCAGATTGCCGACTGACCCGGTTCCCTGATCAATCATCCGGTCACCTTCGATCTTCGGCATCCCGCCACCAGCAAAGCCACCAGCAAGGAATTCGCCCAGATTGGCGTTGGTCAGCCCGCCTTGAGGCATCGCCCTTGCAGCGCCTTGACCGGTCATGTAGGGCATGTATTTTGACGCGTCAACCGGCGCGTACTGCTGGGCCGCCTGCTTCATCAACTCATCGGCAAGCGACTTGGTTTCCGGATTCTTGGCAAAGTACGACGCGGCCAGAGCGGGATTTGACGGGGTTCCGGGCACGACGGTATCCGGCAACCTGAAGTCCTTGAGTCCGCCAAGCAACTGATCGACATAGCCGGAATTCTGGTCGCCCATTAGTGTTGCCATTGGGTCATTGGTCGGACGTACACCTACAGCGCCGGGAATGGTCAGCTGCGGTGTGCCTTGCAATGCCTGCATCCCCTTTTCGGTGTAGCCCTGCATGGCTTTCGCATAGGCGTCCTTCATGGCCGACTCGCCAGCGTCGGCGCGCTTTGACAGCCGGCTGGACATCAGCGCCTGAGCCATCGGACCCAGCACCGCACCGAGACCGGCAGCCGATGCGATGCGGCCGCCTTGCTGCGGCATTCCGGACTGCCCGCCCATAGCGCCACCAATCAGCGCCTCAGCCAATGCCCTTTGGCGGTTAATTGCGGCCTGGTTGCCGTATTGACTCATGTCGGCCATGGTTAACCTCCCGTCCCGCCCAGCAGGAAAGCGCTGCCCAACTGGCCGGCGGTCTGGAACAGCGCATTACGCGAACCCATCTTGGCATTGTAGCGGTCAATCGCCGCCTGCTCGCCAAGTTGAGCGCCCTGAAGCAACGGAGCCGCCTGCACCTGAGATCCGGAAAAGCCCTGAAACTGCGGCATGTTTGGTGTGCTGCCGGTGCGCAAGGCGTTGATTTCCGACAAAGGCAGGTTGCGTAGATAGGCCTGTTCCTGAATGGATTGCTGTCTCGCCGCCGATTGGTCGCCAAACATCCGCGAAGCCTCGCTGCCAGCCTGCATTTGCGCCTGGAGCATGGCATCATTCTTTGCTTGTGTCAGCCTGTCCATCTCGCCGCGCCATGCCTCGCTGCCCTGCGTAATGCCCTGGTTGGCCATACGGGTGCGCATCGCATTCTCGTCGCGGTCAAACTGCGGTTGCAGCCGACCCATCAGCGCCTGAGCAACAGCCTGACGCGTCGCCTCGTTTCTGGTGTCAACTGACGGAATACGCGACATGTTAAACGGCGTTGCCATCTGCTGGGAGACGCGATTGAGCCCGGATGCGGCAGTGTTCAGCAGGTTGGTGTTGATGCCCTGCTGAATGCCGTATTGTTGAGCGGCAACCGGCGACATCTGATCGATAATGCGGACGTGGTCAGGGTCGCCGTCTATTCCGTACTGGATGCGGCGCGATCCTTCTGCGTTGTCCCATTCAGGGTTGGAAAGTTTCGACGTGGCGCGCGCAGAGTCAAGATTGGCTGCGCCCTGTGCGACAGCGGCAGCAGCGTAATCCGGAGCGGCTGGAGCCTTGGGTTTACTCATTTCAGCACCTCAAGCCATCGGCACCTGTCGCGGTGCATGGTATAAATCAGCAAGTCGCCATCAGGGCAGCCATCCGGTATTGTCCCGGTCAGCGTAAATCCCAGATGCTCATCAAATCGCCTGGCCTTGAGGTTGCTTTCAGCCACAAGCCCGATAATAACACGGCAATCCAGTTGCCTGAATGCATAATCAAAAACAGCGCGGATGTATTCCCTTGTCACCCAATTGCGCGCGCTGCTGGCTACGTGCATGTAGACGCTTGCGCCGTTATGGCCGTCAAACAGGACGCAGGCAATGATGCGATCATCCCGGATCATCCCGAAGCACTGCGCGCCTTTACGATACTCACCGCCGCCGTGCCGCTGGAAATAATCCCCGAGGATGTCGTTCCATTCCGGCCCGCAAACGATGCTATAAGCCATAACCCATCTCAAAGATGAAGTCGGTGTTTACCCAATTGAGATCCGTAATCCGGTTCGTCAGCCGGATATGCATGGCCACGTTGTAACCAATCGCCGGAGCTGTCAGCCAGTCTTGCTTTGCCGGTGAATACCCGCTCACCCAGACCGAAGCATCCCAGACGGCGGTATCCCACAGCGCGTAGGAGCCAAGCGAGAATGTAGGCCATCCAGCCGGTGGAGTCTGGTCGTATTCAACGTTAAGCCCGATGCTCAGGCCGAACGCATTTGCATCGGCCCCGGCAACCTGGATGATAGGCCGTATCAGCTTGAAGTGCTTCTCACGCGCCGGGAAGCCGAAGTTGCTGAATGCTTGCAGGCATTCCGCAAAAATGTTTGACGCGCCATCCTTGTTTCCGTCCCATGCCTTGCATACCTTGCCATTGGTGCCGAAAAATATGTGATCATCAAACAGTTCCCAGCAAATCGCATCCCAACCCATGAAGCGACACCATGAACCGGTGATCGTGTTCATCACGTACTGCTGGTTGGCCTGAGTGCTGATCGGGACATTCAGAATAAGCATGTTTTCTTTTGGAAACGGACAAAGCTCCCAGCCGAAATTGGTCCCGTACAGACTTACCGCCGTGCTGACAGCCTGCTGAATCTTGTCGGTGACAGCCAACTTGTTGTTGACGCGAACGGTTGTCAGTGCCTTGGACAACGGCATCAACCCGTCTTGGCAGACAATGACAAGCTCAGACCCCATCTTGGTAATACAGCGACGGCCGACCGGAGAGCCTATCCAGTACACGCCAACCAAGGCCCAGGTATTCGCGGATGACGGGTCATAGCCCTTGTAAACCGCAATCTCGCCCTCAGACGTGAGGAAAACAAGATGATCATCCATGCCATACCCGGCATCAATGGTCCATGTCCCCATTGTCAAGAGGTATCCGCCTCGCCGGAACAGAGCAGACAGCTCGAACTCAACCGCAGCACCGCCCACAGAATCAACAGGCAAATACCAAGCGCTAAGGCTGTCAACCTCAACAAACCAGACGCGGCGCTGATGCAGGCACACATCAACCAGCGTATTGGTCGTAACACCGGTGACAGCAGGAGTCGAAATTCCATTGATTGCCGTCCATGTTGAGCCGTCGTAAAGCAACGGGTCATCGACGCCGTTGACCAGGTACAAGAACTTGCCACCGGTCGTCGATACGTTGGCCTTTTGCCAGCGCGCGGAATTCAGGCTCCCGACAACTGCCGCCCCGATAGCTCCATCGGATGTCACATCATAGATGCTGTCGTCAGCCGCCGCATACAGCTCCGCAGTGCCGTCGGCCGCGTTATAAGCCGCCAGCGTCTCGATATCGACGGATAGCCCTGTTGCCCAGTCGGTATAGCCCTTGCGCACCATGACATCAGTCGTGCGCGGGAAAAAGTTGTCCATGATGACGGCATCGGATACCGCCATCGCCGCGATACTGTCGCGCGCGTTCCATCCGCCCACCGGTGCCGTGATAGACCGGCTGGAGGACTTTCGCGCCCTGCCTTGCTTGACGGCGGCTTGTCTCATAGCGACCAATTCCCGTAGGGTACAACGGTGCCCGGAACACGAAGGCGCGGCATTCCGGTCATGCTGATTGTTGTCGGTGCCTTGTCGCGGGCAATGGCGTCAGCAACCATACCCTCATACGTGCGAAAGTCCTCGGCGTATTCCAGCCCCTTGACTTGCCGCCAGCGCCAAATCAGGCCAATCGTCATGATCTGCTCATCCAGCAACGCGGTATCGTCATCTGCTGAATATGCGCTCTTGCCGGTTACGCCGTCTGACGCCATGCACCAATTCGCCGTCTTGTACTCGAAGGCCAGCGTTTGCAGCGCGGTCGGATTGGGGATCATCAGGATATGGCCGCCACGCAGCAAGAACTGCTGAAATGGCCCGGTCTGCGGCGACGCCTTGAGCATCTGCCAGTCCTGCGGAGTGATCGACCCATACACAGGCCGGCGCAGGGTACGGTTCCAGAACGTATCGGGAATGATGTACTTGCAGTCGGTACCGGCGATGCTGGATAGCGCGCCCTGATCATCAGCCGCCACGCCGGTAAACGTCGCCTCCTTCCGCAGAACCTGCCAGTCAAACCGCGCTGACAGGTTTTGTCCCTCCTGATTAAGCAAGGTCATCAACTGCATGACCTGCGCATCATTCGACGAAACAACGGCGTTCGGCACGACGATGCCGATTCTCCGGCAAGCATCCTGCACTACGGACAAGAGGGACATGGCAACTCCTTATCAGGCGGCTTTCTTGCTCTTGAGGTCGCGCTCAAGAACGCGGATTGTCTCCTGAGCCGCCGCCAGTTGCTCCCGGAGTTGTTCTACTTCAACCTTGAGGTTGACGTTCTCGCTGGCCACCTGCGCCGACCCGTCACCGCGAGACCGCAGCCACGCCGCCGCCTTTTCGCTCATCGCGCGCGCACCCATGCCGATACGGGCGATGGATTGCTCATTAGCAACTGCGAGATCCTCAACAGTCAGGATATTGGCCGACAGGCAGCGCTGCTGCTCAGACGGTTGCAACAGCATGAACCCACGAACGGGAGTTCCCATCGGGGGCATTTCGTTTTGCTTGAGGTATTGCTCATAGGCCATCGTGAATCCTTGGACGAACGCAAAAGGCCATCCCTGATCACCGCTGCGGCTTTTGGCGTCAATCTCCTTTAGCCACTCGGTTGCTACCTTCTCCACACAATCGCGGGAGCCTGGCGGGGTGATACAGGCAAAATCTTCGTCGCGCGTGACTTCATAGCCCATTTCGACGGACTTGGCGTTATCACGGACAGCGACGCGCTTGAAACGGACATAGGGCGGGCGAATAGAGCCGCCGCCAACAGTACGCAGAGAACCTTGCATTTGGGGTCACCTTTCATGCTTGGAAATGAAACCGGGCGACCGAAGCCGCCCGGATGTTGCTTAGGTCACCTGACCTTGGACGAACGGACGTGCGATCTGCGCCTTGATGAAACCGGTGTAGGTACCGGTCACAGTCACGGAGCCGGACGCCGTCGCGTTGGCCGACATGGTCACGGTGCGGCCATCCTCGCTGATACCGGCGACGGTTGAACCGCCAGCGATACCAGTACCGGACAATGCCATACCGTAGAACCAACCGTCAGCCGGAACCGACAGACGCAGCACAGCAGAACCGCTTTGCGTAGTCGTGTTCGCCTTGGTCACGGTGCCGGTGGAAGCCAGCACAGAAACAGCGCTGAGGATCTGCTTGCCGTTGGTGACAGCGCCGACAGTGCCAGCACCGGTCAGACCAAACGTGGTGCCGGCAGCAACGGAAGCCGTCACAGCCACCGGAACCTCGCCCGCAACGCAGAACCAGCCATAATCACCAGACGCCATCGGGTAGATAGCCACGGCGACCGAGCGACCGGTATTCGCGGTATTCGGGACGTTGGTGGCAATAAAATCCTTGTCCCAGATACACGGAGCGCCTTGGGCAATGGACTCGCCAGCCTTCAGGTAGGTGAAAGTGCCGCCGCCCCAGTACGGATCGACGCCGGAGAGTTCGCCGCCCAGCGTGAAAGCCTGGGTAGAGTCCGGGTCACGGAAAAACGAGATGGGCTGATTGCCCGCCACGCCAAAACTATTTGCAAAAGCCATGGTATTTTCCTCCTTAGGCCTTCATCACGCCTTGGAGCGAGCGGTTGCTGCACACCAAGTTACCTTGCCACAACACCGGAATGATCACGGCATCCTGATTCACCGAACGCAGTTCCGGAACTTCGGTCATGTTCGCATCACGGTGGACGGACAGACCAAGGTAATTCGTGTTCAGGAAGTAAGCGTGCGCGGCAGGGATACCGCCACCCAGCGAGCCGCCATCAAACACGACATCCGCCATCTTGTACTTCAGGCTGATGAAACCGGCCTTAGCGCTGTCCTGGTCGGTGTAACGCTTGATGCTGGTCTGGCTCTGCTCGAAGAAAGTGAAGTAATCGTTCGACATCACGATCAGGTCGGGCTGATCACTGCCACGAGTGAGCGACAGATACAGCGGCAGCATCAACGATTCGATCGTGGTCGCGCTCGGGGTGATGCCGGCACCACCCTGCAACGGAGCCGCAGCGGATTGAACCTGATTTTGCCAGAACGTGAACGCGCTGGAGTCGATGCCGCCGACGGTGCCGGTACCGGCATCAGCAACGATGGCCTGCAAGCCTCCAATCTGGTTGGTAGCCGTGCCGTCACTGTACAGGTCGGAAGACAGGCCATTGGCAAACGAGTGCATGGCGTTTTTGACGCGCGCCTTCACCAGCTTGATGATCTGTTCCTTGCCGGCGTTGTTGCGCAGTTCCAGGCCGGACGCGGTCACGTTGACGGCAACCTGCTTCCACTGGTATTCGGCGGCGCTGATCACGTCGCTGGCCTGGATGTTGAGCACATCGTAGCCGCTGTAGCGCTGGTAGGTGCCATTGGCCGCGTATTCCAGCGGGACGGCGATGCTGATGCCACCGGACAGCAAATCAATGCGGTCCTTCTTGGTCATCTGGTTAAAAAGAGCGTTGTTCTTGCTGACGTTGTCCGCCAACTCAGAACGATGGTTCCGGAACGTGGTCGAGACCAGTTCGGTAAACGTGCTGTTCGGTGAAGCCATGAGATATACCTCTCAAAAATTAGCTTGCCTGGAGCCGGTCAAAAGTCTCGGCCAGGGTCTGGTCAATGGTGCGTGGCGCGTTGCTGGACATCGGTTTCGGCCCGCTCTGGCGGACGTTGACAGATGCAGCCTTCTTCGCCTGCACCATCCGTTGTGCAGCCTCTTTTTGCCTTTTCTCATCGGCCTCTCGCTGCTGTTGAGCAGCCATTGCGGCGCGGATGTCGGGGCGCATGTTGCAGGCTTTTTCATAGGCATCCTTTAGGTCAGTCGCCATATTCGACTGCAAAAGACGCCCCATGTCCTCCTTCACGTCATTAAACCACTTATTCGCGGGGTCGCTCGCAAACTTGGTTATCGTGTCGGACACCTGCGCTTGAACCTGGCTCTGCTGCTGGGACGTAAACCCATGCAGCTGTTGTTCAAGCTGATTCAGGCGGCTGGTCAGTTGCGCGTTCAGCATGGCGGCCTGTTGGACCTCGCCATCATCCGAAAGCAGCGCCTCGACCGGCACGCCGTAACTGTGGGCCATGCTCTGGAAAATCTCCAGCTTTTGCTCAGGTGAGCCAAGCCGAAGTGTCCGCTCATAACCCAGCAATGTACCAACCGCGCGGGATTCATCAACCCCAAGCGCGGCAAAATCCTGTTGATAGGGCGCAAGCACCTGCTTCAGGTTGCGCCCATAGTCCGCATCAACGCGATATTGCTCGATTCCCTTGTGAAAATCCGCCTCGCGCCGCAGGATCTCATCCTGCACTTCCGGAGCAAGCGCTGCAAAATGCTCGCGAACATTCGCGCGCCAGGATGACGGCGGCTGTTTCACGTCATTCTGCGCCTCTTCTTCCGGTTTCGCATCATCCGCATCAGCGGAATCCGCATTTTCTTCGGCAGCGGGAGCATCTTCTTCCGCCTCGGCCTGCTTGCTGGCAAACCGACCGCGATCATCGCGCTCGCGTGATGCGGACTGCTCGTCATTACCGGCTGCTTGACTGTCGTCATTCAGCGCATCAAACGCAGCGGACAGTGTGTCATCCATGCTCTGCGGTGCGCTATCGGGTGTTGCGTTGTCGTCTTCAAACATCGGGGTAGCCCTGTTTGGTTATGGTGTTCATGTTGTGGCCGCCACTTCCTTGACCAGCGCCTCGCGCTTGTCGTGACCCATGCCGTCAATAATACGATCAATGCCCTGATCTAATTTGCGATCAAGTTCTGCCGCAGCGTTCTTTCGGCGCCGGGCCGCTTCTTCCGCCTCGCCATTCTCCAGCAGCCGACACCCATGACGCTGCAAATTTGCCTCATGGTCGCGCTTGCCGTTGATGTCCTTGCCGGTGATAGGGCACTTGTACTGGTACGTGGCCGCCGATCCGATCATCGGCGCCGCCGTAATCTGCTTGCGCTCCATTTCCCACTCGCCCATGTCTTCCATCGTCGCTCCGTGGCAAAACGGCGCTTTGCCGCCGAATGTCTCTCGGCAACAGGTCGGACACTTATACCGGCGCATAGCCTGCTTGCTCCTTCTGGATGCGGTCGTTGATCATGCGTTCGCGCTCCAGTTGCGCTTGAAGCAGCGCCAGGCGCTCGGTTGACTCGATTTCCTGTTGCTTGACTGCCGCCTTGATGGCCTCGATCTCTTTTGCGCTCCCGAGTTCGGCTTGCTTGACCTGCATCTGTCCTTCAAGGCGCATTTGCTCGATTTGCAGCGAGTTATCCGGAGCCTGCTGTTGCTGCTGGGGCGCGGGTTGCTGAATCTTCTCAATCTCGCCTTCAATCGCCGGACCGGCCTTGAACCGGCGCACAGCCATCAGCAGCAGAGACTTGGCGACATCAACCGGCAGATAGCCGGATGCCACCGCCGGGCCAATCGTGGCAACAAAATTGCTGACCCCGGTCATCAATTCGGCCATGGCCTGTTGTTCTGCCGCTGCATCCGGCGCAATCGTGCTGTCTGTCTCGATGTCGATGCGGTATGACAAAATCAGGTCATTGCGCATGACCTGGAGCAGCTCTTCCCATGACGGCTTAGCCATGATTTCCTGCAACTCTGCAGGCAGTTGGGCACCAGCAGAAACCACGGATTGCGCCATCGCCTTTTGTTCGGTCGTCGGAAACTGCAATCCGGTCATGGCGGTCAGGGTTTCCGGTGAGAAACATTCAGCCATGACCTCAACTGCCAGCCGCAGCAAGTCGCGGGCAAAGCGCTGAACATCGCGCTGGCGACGCTGCAACCGCAGGCTGCCCCATTGCCCCTTGATCTGTTGCGCCGTCGCCGTTTCACTGGCCGCAGTCTGGCCGCGCATGATGTCGCTGACGCCGGTGATCTCGTAGATGGACTGCTTGATGACCTCGCGGTGCTGGTAGAGGTCGCGCAGGGCCACGATGATCGGCTCAAGCGGAGCAAACCAGATGGCCTTGTCCAGGCCGCCGCGCTCAATCAATGCCATCACGTTCTGAGCAGGCTCAAGCATGGCATCGCCTGCGCCATACAGGTTCTGAAGCTCCGGCAGCGATGCGTCGTAGATGCCCGCGACACGGAGCGCTTTCGTCAGATGGATGATCCTGCGCGTCGTCCGGTCCAGATCACCGGCAAGGATCGCGTAGACCTCATAATCAGGCACAGGAATCAGGCTGGACGGGTCTTCTGTCGTGTAAAACGGCTGCGGCACCGGGAAAAACCCGGTCAGGCTTAGCGGATCTTCCTGATCAAGAAGCGTCATGCCGTGCTTGCCGTCGTTTCCGTCGGCTTCAGGTGCAATGAAGATCACGCGACGCGTGGTTTTATCCCAGATTTCCCAGACCTTGCCGCGATTTTCTTCGTCGCGGTCGCTGTTGTTGGGGCTGTTCGGCGTGCCGGTAGATGATTCGCGGCTTGTGTGATCGCAGGGGACATATTCGCCAGCCTCACCAAACCGATTAACCAACTCCTGCCGCGTCAAGAACAGCCGAAACGCAATCCATGTCACGTCCGACCAGTTGCGGCACGGTTCGCACCGGAAGTCATCCCACTGGACGTGCTCAAAGCATACGCGCTCTGACGACAACTCGTCCGGCTCGGACTCATCGTCGGATTCTTCGCGCTCGTCGCCTTCAGATGATTCCTTCTGATCGCCCTCGGATTCATGCGCGTCGTCATCGACATCGCCATCCGGCTCCTCGTGCTCAGCGAATACCGGCTCATAGCGTATGCGAGCAACACCGCGCCCGACCAGCAGCGCATCATGGACAGCGTATTGCATGACCTGATCAAAGTGCTCGGTCTCGAACGTGTATTCAGATGCGCGGGTGAGAACCTCGCTGATGGCTTTGGCAATTAGGTCTTTGTCGGCATAGCGGCGGCGAATGTCAGGCTTGGGTGTGCGATTGTACAGCGCCGGGGCCAGTGTTTCGACGTTCGACCACAGGATATTGAATGACTCGGACTGCCGGTTTCCCTGTAGATCAACTCCGTCATCACTGCGGTATTTTTTGATGATCTTCCCGGCCCGAATCCGCCATTGCTTCTCGGCTTTGTCTGCCTGGTTGATGCGGTCGAGCCAGTTGATAGCCATTACACGCCATCCCCGACTGTTGCGTAAAGTGTTGACCCGGTACCGGCGGCAATAACGCTCAGGGTGGTAATGCTGGCGGGCAGGGTAAACACCTCGACGCTGTTGGCCAGGATCGGCATGGATGTAGTGACGGATGACGTCACAGTGTCAAGCGCCACGAACACCGTTTGAGTGCCGATGTTTGCCAATCTCATGGAGCGCGTCATTGCGCCGCCATTAGGCGACAGGGTGAGGGTCTGGTTGCTGCCGGTGACCGCGAGCGCCGTGGTGCTGGCAGCGGTAGGCGCCGGTTGAAATGCCTGAATCATGTTGCCACCTGCTACATGCTGTTGCGCCTGCCCGCCATCCGGACAAGCTGGGAAAACGTCTGTTGGACCGGGTACACCGGCGCAACCGGCTCTTTTGGGGCCATCTCGTTACGCCACACCAGTGCTAAGTAGCGCAGGCTGTCGGCGTAGTGCGATGTCCAATCGTGACGCGGACGGTCGCTGAACATCTTGCGCTTGTCGTCCCACTCACGCTGATACTGAGACAATGCGTTCAGCATATCACCACAGGAAATATCAATCCACAGTTTCGGAAATGTCTGTCTGACCGCCTGGATGCCGTCCTGAATCGACAATTCCGGAACAATGCGGGTTTTCCAGCCTAGCGCAATAAATTGCTCCTCGGCACTGCGCCCGGTCTGCATTGACTTTGCCCGCGCATCATGAGGCAGCCACAACCACGGCCCGTACTTGTAAGGCTTGGATCGCATGACCTCGTTATAGTGCGCGATGGTCTGGCCGTGCGTGGCGTAGGCGTCGATGATGCGTACCTCGCCGGCGGCGACTTGAAAAAACAGGATAGCCGTGTCGTCCGACCATCCCATATCCATGACGGCATGGACCGGCAATGACGGATCGTGCGGGACATGGCAAATTCGGCCGGCAGTTTCGGCATCCTTAAGCTCGACACCGTAAATCGCCCCGAGAATCGCGGCATCAAACGAGCACATGAATTCCTGCTCGAACATCGCGGAACCCATGTCAAATCCGTAGTCCGCGATATAAGCGCGGCGTTCACGATCCAGATCATCGGCGGTAAACACCCCGGAGGATAACGCGGTCAGTCGCTGAGCAAACGATCCAGGTTCGCTTTCCGCCGCCTTGAACGTGTTGTAGGCGTGATTCTTTCCGCGCGGCGTAGTGATGTAGACCTGCCAGCCTTTATTTTCGGCGAGGATTGGCCGGAGATAGGCGCGGGCGGATGGATTTGCCAATGCCCACTCGGAAAACACGACACCGGCGGGCGGAGAGCCGACCAGGCTGTTGTAATTGTCAGACCCGACAACCTGCCACGTTGACCCGTTCTTGAACTTGATGAGCATTTCCTGTTCGCGGGTGGTGGCGCGTATTTCTTTGGGAAATGCCTCGTCGATGCGCCGTCTGCCAGAATGCGGGTTGATGGCGTCCCACACCGCTTTGCGTGCTTGTGACGCTTCGGGGAGCATGTGCCAGTACGTTGCCGGACGCGTCATTGCGGAGATTGCGGCCCAGTGTAGGCAGATTTCGTCCTTGCCGTGACGGCGTGGCCAGATAAGTTCGGCGTGACGGCCGCCGTTTTCGAGATACGACCATGCGGGCATCTGATACCCGCGCGGACGCCAGCCGTTAGCTGGAAGTTGGATTATCGCCAAACCGAATCACCTGCACAGTAAGTGCGTTGCCGTCGGCGTCGGCGAGGCGGTTTTCGATGCGGTCGCCGTATTTCTTCGGAGCCAGCTTCGACATTGCCCACTTGCGGGTATCTACGCGCAGTCTGGCGCGGGCAACAACCTCGTGATTGGTGCGCTCGATTCCGTCTTCACCCATCTCGGTATCAAGCATGGAGTCGTCAGAAATTTCGATTATTTCGTCGAGATAGTGCTCGGCCTGGGCTTCCCTTGCGCGCGCGTATTGGGTCGAAAACTCAGGCTCATCAAACAGCCAATCCAGCACATGATGCTTAGCTGGCATATGCTCATCTTTGCAAATTGCTGTCAAGCTCTCCCCGCTCGCAATGCGTTTGCAAATCTCAGCGCGTGTTTCAGCGCCGTACTTTGCAGGGCGACCGCCAGCCATCACTCACCCCCAAAATAGTTCTTTGCCGCCTCGCTCAGCGTATCAACTCCGATAAACCCGGCGATGATGCAGGTCATGAAGGCGTAATCGTAGGCTGATTGTGGGCTGATGTGCCATATCTGCATGTATAGCTCTGTCGCGGCAGGCATCATTACGCGGGCAATGACAGCAAACAGCGTCGCCTCGACAATACGGGCGGGCCATCTCTTTTTCCCCTGATACCACCCTCGCAAAATCACGATCGCAAACGTCATGGCCGGAACCAATAACGCCCTGCACAGTTCGTCGATGACGCCGCCAAAATCATAGACCCTCACGCTGGCAGGTATGCCGGTGTGGATGTTGCGGACATTGCAATGGTTACTGTTGTTGCCATCAGCACGATGATTATCACCCTCATTCATTTTCGCTCCCTCAACAATATCCCGGCCACGCAACAGACGACACCGGCCCAGAATACGGGCATGTTGACGGGGTCGACAATGCCAACGCCCATCAGAATAGCGCCCAGGCTGCCCCAGCTCGACGGCTCGCGGATTCGGCCTCTCATTTTTGCGACGCCGGGCACATGGCCAGCTTGATTTCAGGACAGACCGGAAATGATGTGCATCCGGAGAGCAGCATCAGGATGATCAGGTAGCCGATGGCGTGGTATTTCATTTCGGAAGCCCTGCTGTTATGCGGCCATGTTATCGCAATCGCGCGACCAGAGCCAGACAGAAGCAATACGCCAACGACTACGCCAAACTGGTAGCAGAGGCAGAGAAGCGCGGCAAGACTGCAATGCTGGCAAGGTTTTCTACCCCGGATCAGGTTGTTGCCCAAGCTCAGCGCATGAGCGGAAATGCTGGTGCCGCGCTCATTGGTGTGCGTGACAACATTGCCCGTGTAGCCCAGTACATCAAGTGAGTAGTGAGGATTGCCATGACCACAATCAAAAACATCAACGACCGCTGGGGTGAATCTGTCGAATTTACCGGTGCCACAGAATATGAAGCTGTCGATTCTATGGAGTCAGCAATTGCTGACTCTTTCGGAGAGTGCTACCTACTGATTGAAGGAATAGATTATGAGGTCGTCAGCCAATGACTACCCCCGCCCAACTCTCCGCCAACCGTCGGCAGAACGCAAAACGGTTCCAAGTCTCGGTTTCCCTGTCCCGCGAGACGGACGGGGACATCGAGGAAAAACTAAAGACCCTGCCGCGTGGCGAGCTGTCGCGCATCATCCGTGAAGGTGTGCGGGGATACAAGCCCGCGTGACGCATAGCGCTGCATCATCGGCGCTACCTCTCCCAAACCCACACCTGAATCTTCCCGCCTTTCGTCACTCCCTCGCGCCGCATCTGAATTTCGTCAACTTGGCAGTCATCAACGATCACTCCGGCCGCGCTGATGCTGTCGAGGACGCCTTTCAAAAGATTATCCAAATCGCGAATACGGCGGTCCGGCATCCACACCAGTACCTTGACACCAACCCGACCGGAAAACGCCTGTTTTCGGCCGCACAGGAGGCGCACGACGCGCTTAAACTCATTGGCGGCGGCCGTCAGATAGCGCATCGGCCTGCCGGAGCGGTCGCGACCGGATTTCCAATAGTGATTTACCGACGGCGGGTAAGGCAGTTCAACACCGTCAAGAAGCATCGTCGTTTCGATCATCGCTCTCGGTCTCCGGCCAAGGCAAACCCGTATCAAGCCATCGGCAGCCGCACATGGCCACCGGACAGGCGTCAAAGCCAGGGCATTCCGGCTCAATCTGTAATTCGGCCTGCATCAATCAACTCCAGCGCCCGGCGCTTAATCTCATCAGCCCATTCCGGCGACTGGTGCCTAACCATCTCCATCGACTCCCTGCCGCCCTGCGCAACGCACTCCGCCCGGTAATCCAGCCACAGTTCCCGACCGACGTCGCAGTAGCGGCCTGACATCGGGTGGCAGCAGTTGGCGCCGACGACGGAGGCGTGGTCCAAAAGCGACGCGTGTCTTGGCGTCATGCCGCGCCCATCTCCCGCAACTCATCAGCCTGCTGTTCGGCTAGCATCTCACGCAAAGCATCCGGTGGAGTCATCTGCTTGTGGAAAACCTTCAGCCGGACAATGTTCACGTTAAGATCCAGTGCTTCGCAATGGCCCTTCAGGCTGTCAACAACGCCCAAAAACACAAAGTCCTTGGCACGGCGCTTTTTCATCCCGTATCGATGCCACTCGTAGTAAATCCGTGACGAGTTGACGCCGACGCGCAGCGATATTTCAAGGATTGTATCCCCGCACTCGGCCAGTTGCCGCAGATATTCGCCGTAGGTTAGACCAAGCGCAGCAGCCTGTTCTTTCATCTTTGCCGCCATCATTCGTCCCCTTTTTCGTTGATAAGGCGCAGTGTCTCCGCGCTCACTTCTGAAAACCACGTCTTGTCACTCAAGTGGCGCATCAGCCTGCCCACATCCGCCTGCGCCGGAATCGCTGTGTCGTAAAACTCGACGCCATCGCGCTCAAACATCAGATAACCATCGTCGCTGCGTACTGTGATCATGATTGCCAATCCTGTTGTTGCATATCGTCAACGAACCGTGAGCGCCCGCCATCAAACCGCATAACGACCTTCACGCCCGTCTTACCCTTGCGCTGTTTGCCAATAATGATTTCAGCAAGCCCTTTGTCTTTCGAGTCGATGTTATAAATCTCATCGCGGTAGATAAACATGATCAAGTCAGCCGCCTGCTCGATGTATCCAGATTCCCGCAAGTCCGACATCATGGGGCGCTTGTTGGGCCGGTCCGACACTTTCCGGCTCAGCTGGGACAGCGCCACGACCGGGCAATTGAACTCCTTGGATAGCGACTTCAAACCGACAGCTATTTCCGCAACCTCTCGCTGCCGGTCAGATGTCTTTTCGACAGCCTGCATCAGTTGCAGGTAATCGACAAGAACCACCCCGACCTTGCCCTCGTGATTGCGTGAAATCCGGCGCAGCTTGGCCCGCATCTGCATGATGTTCATCGTCGGCGTTTCGTCGATGTACATGGGCCAGTTGTGCATTTTGG
>JACCDG011104129.1_pt1 | contig 21576 bp, 21 predicted proteins | sample 7442471 | NCBI WGS metagenome assembly JACCDG01 (sample SAMN15323444, study PRJNA562643) | freshwater metagenome | isolation source: river surface water | place: USA:Blue River Watershed | collected 2017-08-17 | reverse complement strand
CACTTTACATAAAAGACACATAGAGTATTATTAAGGACAGGGTAGAAGACGTGCCGTCCACGCTTACCCGTGCGATCATCGGGAACAATTCGGATGTCGTGCGACCTCTACCAAGAAATTGTTCTTTACATTGCAGGCTTACAACATCATAAGTCATAGCCTGCCCCACGTTTTTGCATGAAGTTCTTTTATTAGTCTAAATAATAGGTTCCTAGTCCTATGTAGTCTAAATGATTGAAACCCCTTGCCCTGTGTGTACGAAGCATTGCTTCGCACTTACAGTGCAAGGGGTTTTTGTTTCCTCTTTTATGTATGAATGCCGGAAATAGAGAAGCCGCAGCGTGAGCTGCGGCTAGTAACCTCCTTTTATGTTGAGTTATGCCCGAAGGCTAGAGTTTTTTCCAGATAGCCAAGATCCCGATTGGAATCAAAAGCCAGAACCCTGCAGCAAACAGAGTTCCTAGTGCGGCGGTTGTACTTGTCACAGCCTTGCCAGCGAGGATTGCCGGCGAGAAGCTCGTCAAGAGACCTAGCATCAGGAGGAAAAGCCAAATAAACACGCTAATCTTCCCTTTGGCAAATAGCCACGTTCCGAGGAAACTTGCGACCTCCTTCCATTTTCCCAAAAGGGTAATGGTTGCAGCAACACCCAACAGGAAGAACCCGAGGAGTAATACTGCTGTCGGCCAGTTCTGGTGAACTAGGGTCGTGAGGAATCCAACCACAGACATGGACAGCCAGATGACCACGAAATGCTTGGCCACGAACTCCTTCCCCGTCGCCCACTTTTGGTAGGCGCTAGTGAAGAATCCTGCTGAGACAAGAGCGAATGCCCCTGCGGCGTGCATCGCCTTCCACGTCGTCCACATGCCGGTCATGCCGCCAAAGAACGAAATGAGTGCGAGTGCGAACGTTGTGACACCCAACCAGAAAGCTGGCTGTGCCAAGAAGGCTGCAAAGCTCTTCTCTGCGGCCAGCACTGCCCTTGTGGACAGTCCTGCAGGCAAGCCGGCAGCTCGCTGTCCTTCAGCGCCCTCGTACACTTCGTTACGGTACGTCGGAGACTGACAGTAGGCTCTCTCAGTGGGTTGTGTCACACGCTGCTGCGTGTCACTGCGTGACGTCCCTGACTCTTCCACGTTTTTGTAATGGAAGATAGTTGCGATGCTCGCAAAAATGAATGCCAGAATCAGGGATATGGCAGCGTATTGCAACCGTCCCTGCAAGGCACTTGTGATGAAGCACCCAGCACATACTGCAGCTAGAAGCATCAGTACGAACGCTAAGTCCTTGTTCTTCATGGTGACTCCTTTAAAAGTTGAACCCGTTGTAAAAGGGCGATTTTAGAACAAGTTTTGAAGGGAAAGAGCTCTCTTTGGAGAAAACTCTAGCCATTCAAAACTACTGCTATATATTATACACGATTTGACAGTTTTGTCAAGCTGAGGAAGACCATAAAAGCCTTATTTTATAATGGTTATCTGTGGTAACTTAATTCAAGTTCCTAGTTTATAAGCAAAAGTGTCGATGTTGCTAGTGTGCAACTAAGCTGCTCAAGCCCGCGTATAGTCTCTACCAGGTAGTAACAAGTGTCAGGTCCGGTCACTAAGAGCTTGTCCCCGACCCATTCGAGGACGTAGTGCATGCCGTCCGCGTTGAGTAAAAAACCATTATCCGTAGCTGTAATAGTTGGCTCCATATAGGTTTGTACTACCATATGCTTTGTGATAGTGTCAAACTATACAAGCGCTCAATACTAGATATGGTATAGTGCAAGTAGTACAGAAATAACTGAAACGAGAGACTGCGAAAGCTAGACTGAGACGACCAAACGATATCGAATATTTTATTAGGTTAATTGTTAGACGATTTATAGCGGTTAGAGGTTACTTCCTAACTGCCATCAGCTAACTACCATTTGCTAACGTATGTTAATCCCTACTGTTATTGAAAAAAGCCAATTTGGTGAACGTGCCTACGACATTTATTCACGCCTCCTTAAAGAGAGAATTATCTTCTTGGGCGACCGTGTAGATGAGCACACAGCTTCTATTGTTGTTGCTCAGATGCTTTTTCTTGAGGCAGAAGATCCGAAAAAGGATATTATGCTCTACATTAATTCCCCTGGCGGTTCAGTGTATGACGGCTTAGCAATATATGACACTATGAAACATCTCAAGTGTGATGTAGCTACTGTGGGGATTGGTATGCAGGCATCAATGGGAGCATTTCTTCTTTCTAGTGGAACAAAAGGTAAGAGAAGTATCCTCCCACACTCAACCGTCATGATTCATCAGCCTTCAAGTGGTGCACAAGGTAAAATCACAGATATCGAGATTGATCTTAAAGAAGGTGTGCGCCTTAAGAAAATGCTTAATGAGATTTTGGCCAAGAATACCGGTCAAAAAGTGGAGACCATAGAAAAAGACAGTGATCGTGATTACTGGATGTCAGCTGATGAGGCTAAGAAGTATGGCATTGTAGACAATATTCTAAAACCAAAGGCTAAGTAGTCTTTTACCCTTATCATGAATCCAACAACAGTACTTCTCATTGAGGGCGCTGTCATATTTATCCTGGGCGGCGTTATTGGGTACGTAATACGTCACTATGTGGCGCTCTCTCGTCGTGGCTCACTCGAAGCTGAGATAGAAGAGAAGATGTTACAGGCAAAGAGAGAGGCACGCGTAATAGAAGACGAAGCCCTTAGTCGTGCAAGCGCATTAAGAGATGAGTTGAAAAAAAATGAAGACAGGGTTCTAAAGCAAGAAGACAGACTCGACAAAAGAGAGAAAGAGCTTTCAGAAAAGGAAGAGCAGACACAGAAGGAGAGACAAGAGTTAAGAGAAAAGGTTAAAGACCTTGAAAATGTTAGAGAAAAAATAGCAAAACAAGAAAAGTCACTTTTATTACGATTAGAGGAAGTGGCGAGGCTCTCAAGGGATGATGCGCGAGAACTTCTTCTCGAAAAGGTTACTAAAGAGTCAGAGGAGGATCTTAACTCTCGACTTCTCAAGCTTGCGCGTGATGGTGAGGCTCGTTTAGAAGAACGTGCCAAAGATATTGTAGTGAATGCAATCTACAGAATAGGCAATGCTCAGGTGTCTCAGTTCACAACATCCTCAGTCGAGATTGAAAATGAAGAGATAAAAGGGAAGATTATAGGTAAGGAAGGTCGCAACATTAAGACATTCGAACGTTACGCTGGTGTTGAGCTTCTCGTTGATGAGGCGCCAAATGCAATCGTTATCTCATGTTTTGACCCAGTACGCAGAGCTATTGCTAAGAATGCTCTTGAGATGCTCATAAAAGACGGTCGCATTCAGCCCGTAAAGATAGAAGAATGTTTAGAAAAAGCTAAGAAGGACATTGGTGTCTTTATGAAAAAGAAGGGTCAAGAAGCTGTGCTTGCTTGCGGACTTCTTTCCATGCCAGAAGAGCTTATTCCGATTATTGGCCGCCTCTACTTCCGTACGAGTTATGGGCAGAACGTTCTCGACCACTCAGTGGAGATGGCACATATAGCTGGGATTCTCGCACAAGAGTTAGGGGTTGATCCGTATGTAGCAAAGGCAGGCGCATTACTTCATGATATCGGAAAGGCTGTGGATCATGAGATACAAGGGACTCATGTAGAGATAGGGAGAAAGATTTTGATGAAGTACGGTGTGGATGAAAGAGTAATCCTCGCTATGCAGGCTCATCACGAAGAGTATCCATACGAAACCGTTGAGAGTGTCATAGTACAAGTGGCAGACGCGATATCAGGTGGACGTCCAGGAGCGCGCCGTGACACAGTAGACAGGTATATCAAGCGTCTCGAAGATTTAGAAGCGATAGCGCTCGCTTTCGCTGGGATTGAGAAGGTGTATGCCCTTCAGGCAGGACGAGAGATCCGTGTTTTCGTAACCCCTACTCTTGTTTCTGATCTAGAGGCAAGAGACTTGGCTCGCAATATTGCGCTCCGGGTTGAACAAGAATTACGCTTCCCAGGGGAAATCAAAATCAACGTGATACGTGAGAGTCGTGTTATAGAGTTCGCGAGATAATTAAACATAACACCGGTTACTCGGTGTACTCGTTTTATAAAAAAAGTGCGGACAATTTTGTCCGCACTTGCTCCTGGCTTACAAAGCCAGAAAGTCAAGAAACATTTGAAAGTGATCAAAGACGAACTCTTTTTTGCGTGCAAGAATTTCTTTTTCGGAAAGAAAAAGTATTTCAGTTTTACCTACTTCATTTCTTGGGGTACCCAACCAAACTGTTCCATACGCAACACAGGAAGTCGCTGGCCCTCTTGGGTCTCTTCCTGGCTCGTTGTATATTTTTGGAATCCATGACCATTTTTTGCTTCTGCTCATGAACTGAAGCCCTGTTTCTTCCTTAAGCTCTCTTGTTGCCGCCATGTCTTTGTCCTCACCCTCTTCTATCCCCCCACCAGGGAAAGCAAGACCCGTTGGGAAGGTGAGTCTCCGTATCACCACATACTTACCGAAATGGCGACCATGCCAAGACTTTCTTAGCAGTGGCTTGTGTATGACAATCATGTCGACCGAGTGCCTCATCATGTTCTCCTTAACAAGGAATGATAGATTTTACGTTGTAGTTGCTGAGAGCTTTTCTCCCAGGTAAGTCTTTAAGTTCCACAATAAATTGAACGCCAGAGACTTTTCCTTCTAAGGACTCAACTAGTTTACATCCAGCAAAGGCGGTCCCGCCAGTAGCCAAGAGGTCATCAATCAGAAGGACTCGTTCTCCTTTCTTGACCGAATCAACTTGCACTTCAAGCGAGGCAGACCCATCTTCAAGATCATATGAAACCCTTTTGCTTTCGTTTTAATGAACAAACCTCACACACTTTAGCTTTATTTAAAATAATTTGTACTAAATTAAATATTTATTATATGTAAAAAGTACACTTATACTAAAAATACTTATAAATAATGAATTAATGTGATATTATTCATGTACTAAACATAGTACATGAATAATAATTTTTTGAGCGATTTTGGTTTTAGTGATAAAGAATATGGTATTTACCATCTTCTTGTAACAAGAGGCCCACTTTCCATTAGTGAGATAGTAATGCATAGTAATCTCCATCGGCCGTATACTTATAAGACAATAGATAAACTTATATATAGAAAGATTGTAAATTTAAAGGAAATAAAATCAAAAAAGCTCTACGTCGCCGAACACCCTAGCAAACTACGTGAGCTTTTAGAAGAAAAGAAACAAACCGTCGATACTAACCTGGATAAGTTAGAAGAACTCTACACTTCCCCTCATTTAGAAACATCCATTGCACACTTCCAAGGAAGGTCTGGAATCACGGCCATGTTCCGCGACTTGGTAGTTTCACAAAAGAAAGGAGATATCTTTTATAGGTACACGTCAGAAAAGAACACAGAAGAAGCAAATAAATTACTACCGAAAGATTATCGCACAATACGAGACAAAAAATGTTTGGAGCGGTTTGTTATTGCAAACAGTGATATTGCTTTAACGAAGCAAAAGCGTCTTGAACGTGCCATGAAGATTGTTCCAAAAGGTGAGGCTCTTTTTAAACACGATTGCATCCAACTGATTTATGGGAATAAAGTTTCTTTTATGAACCTCTCAAAACTGCAAGGGGTTATTATTGAAGATGAAAATCTCGCCTCATTTCAAAAAGAAATTTTTAAAATGTTGTATAAAAGGCTCTAGAAAATAAAAAGCACGACCAACTTCGTTGGTCGTGCCCCGCATAAGCGGTTAGACGTCGATTGCGTCCGTCTTCACCAGCTCCTCGGCTGAGCCCTCGCCTTTCTTCATCTTGGGCTTGGCGAAGAATTCATCACGCTGGGTGTACGATACACCCGGAACTTCCGGATGATCGCGGAGCATGGCCTCGCGGTCGAGTTCCTCGACGATGCGGATGTAGCCAATGAGACCCTTTCGCTTCAGAGACGCGATGATGTCTGCGTCGGTCTTGCCTTCTGCGAGTTCAACCGCTGGTGTCGTCCAGCGCCAGCCGAACGTGCCGGCTGCAGTCTTCTGCGAGCGGGTCACAGCCGTGAGTTCCGTTTTCTTCGGAGCAGCGAACGCAAAGAGTGATACGAAGAAGGTGTCACGATCCTTGGTGAGAGCCGAGATCTTCTTTTCAGAGTCGGCCTTCATGGCATCGATTGCTGCTTTGGTTTCACGCTTGATACGGTTGATCTCACGCTGCTTCTCGCCGATGGAGATGAGGAAGCTCGTAGCTTCCTGGATGCTCGCCGGGATCACCGTGAGAGTCTTCTTGATGCGAGCGGAGAGAGTCTTGGTAGCCATGGTTGGCTCCTTTCATGATGTGTTGTTGGAAAGAACTGAGATAATTGCTTATCTGACTACCACTTTATATGCATTTCAGTTATATGTTAAACTGTCGGCGAAAGTCGACAACTTTAAACAATTGCACGTCACCATTACACAATTATGAAAGAAGAGTTATATTCAATTCTGACAACACTAGGCCTCCCTCCTTCATCACAAAAAATTTATAGAGAGTTACTTGAGCGCGGAGAGTCAACTGCGCGCCTACTCTCGGTCAAACTTTCACTCACCCGTCCATCGACATACGATCATCTCGACATTCTAGTTAAAAAAGGTTTCGTTGTGGAAAAGAAAAAGGATAATAAAACGTACTTTGCAGCCGAAAATGTTAGGCATATTGAACACAAATTAACTGATACAATCGACAGACTAAAAGAGCAGAAGGACGTGTTTGTTAGCATGCTCCCCTCTTTACTTAAAGAGTCATCAGCCACCTCTCCACTTATTCGTTTTTATGAAGGGAAAGAAGGTCTTTCACACCTACTTCACGACATATTGTGGTGTAAAGGTGAAACCATTCATACAATGTGGCCTCATGAAGAAATAGGAAAAGTTCTTGACCGTGATTTCTTAATTCGCTTTAATGACAAGCGAATTCGGGAAAAAATAAAAGTACACGCGTTATGGCCTCACAGCATGAAACCAAAAGAAAGTTATATATGGAAGGACAAAGATGTTTTAGTTGAACGAAAATATGCGCCAAGTGGAATGCAATGGAAAATGGGATATACAATTTATGGTGATAAAGTTTCTTTTATTTCTTCCGCCGGTGAAATCTTTGGTTTTATTATTCAATCGAAAGAATTTTCTGCACTCATGAAGCTACAGTTTGATCTTCTTTGGTCAGTAGCAAAGAAAAAGTAATAACTTGACTACTTTAGGTCGTATGGTATTGTGACTTGCGCAAAATCCCTAGAGTTATATACTTATTTTATCCTTTTGCATGCGTCACAGCATGTGAGGAGTTTAATAAATTTATTGTAGGTGACATGGTCCTAGGAAAACATGTCTCCAACTAACACTCATCATATGAACAAAGCAGGTCTCGTTGAAGCAGTACACGCTGTACTCGGCTCAACAAAAGTACAAGCAGAAGAAGTTGTCGAAACAGTTTTCGGCACAATTGTTAAAACTCTTTCAAAGGGAGACGAAGTGGCAATCGCAGGTGTAGGAAAGTTCACTGTGAAGCTACGTAAGGCTCGTGAAGCTCGCAACCCTAAGACAGGTGAAACTGTTAAGGTTCCAGCAACTAAGGTTCCTAAGTTCTCTGCAGCTAAGGCACTTAAGGACGCAGTTAAGTAATTAACTAGGGTTCTATATCAAAAAACACCGCTTATGCGGTGTTTTTTGATTTCACCTTCTTTTTAGTGAAGGTTGTATTCGTCTGGATTCCCGCCTGCTGCAGCAATCCCCTCCCTCAGTTTTTCTTGTTGTGCCACGTAACCATTCTTCTCTTCTTGAAGTGTGTCGAGAATTTGTTTTCTGATGGCCTGGATACCTGGGTCTGTAACGCTAGCATACTCAGCTTCACCTGCCCTGATCTGTTCCGCTATTTTAGCAGCTTTCTTTTGAGATTCAAGATACTTCTCTCCAAGCTTTGCAACATCTTGAGACACCTGCTCGTTTTGAGCATCTATTATAAACGTTCTTTCAGAATACCCTCCTGCTGCTGCAAGCGATGGCCCCCTACTGATACCCCGATCTTCGTTACCATCTAAATTAAGAGCGCTCGTGTTATTAAATCGGTCCCCAAAGTCTCCTTGCCCGGCACCATTTTTTTCCATAGTCATATGCTCCAAGTGTCTCAGAATAAAAGAAAGGAGTCAATAAATTATGCCATCAGTTTTCTGCCATCTTCTCCAATTTCAGAGTCGTTTACAGCTTTAGTGGTGACGCTTTCCGCTGAGTACTTTTCATCTTGGCTCTGTATATGTAAATGCCCTCGTATATCAAACTCCCCCTCCCTTACTACCTCATCTTCCTCCATGAGATCAAATAGTTTTGCTAGCAGTGATTTCTTTTCGTTTACTGACAAGGTTTTACTTTGTTCTCTGAGCCTTGTTTGGATTTCGGAGATTCTCACAGTTCTTTCTTTATGAGAAAGTATCTTAGCAACCTGATCTTGGTTTTCAATTATTTCAGATCCTTCAGGCCAGAAGTTAAATCTTTTCATGATAGATCACTTTTTTGACTCAATTATTGTATTGATAGCTTTTAGATTCCTCCTCTTTTTATCCTGCAGAATATTAAGTTCTATCGTGAAACGAACTATGTCGGCTGACCTTCCGCCCGTCACCTCGTTTTCCTTTTTAAGAGTCTCAAGATCAGCTTCTACCCCTTTAATGAGTGCATTAATATTTTTATTTTCAAAAACGAGGTCCTCTACTTTTTCTTGAGAGCCTATCTCTTTTTGTTTATCGTTCATGAGTTAAAGTGTACTGTAGGTGGAGGAGAAAGACAAAAGGTTGTTATTACAGATAACATCTATGAGAATCGGTCATTACTTTGGTATTTTGCTGCACATATTCGCTATTTGCAAAACACTCAAAGTTTTGACCTAAAGAAACGTCGACAAAATTACAAGGATATAAGCCAGGAATTCAGCTTATATCCTTGTAATTCCGTAGACCGACGTTTCGCTTCGATTCTCACGTAATAGCGTCTAAACGCTATTACTTTACGCCGCACAGAAATACAAAAACCGGAGTAGTATTACTCCGGTTTTTGTATTTCTGTGCGGCGTAAGAGAATCGAACTCTTGTCTCCTGCTTGGAAGGCAGGCATTCTACCACTAAACCAACACCGCATGTCTTGATTTGTAAGAGTAATACTACTATAGTTTTGTATTTTTTTCCAGTGAGAACAGAAAACAGTTCAGTCACATGCATTTTTTATAAAATGTGGTAGTATTACTACACAGTTTAATATTTCGGAGTGTGGTGTAACGGCTAACGTAGACTGGTTTTGCAAGTACTAGCAGTCAGCGACGAGTCGCTCGCCAATTACGAGTATATAACTAAGTAGTTTCGGAGTGTGGTGTAACGGCTAACATTCTGGTTTTGGGTACCAGCGACTCAGGGTTCGAATCCCTGCACTCCGACTAATACAAAATAACCACTTAAGGTGGTTATTTTGTTACATCTGTATATTCTGCATCAGTCGCACCCTCCCCTCCCTTGTTTCTAAATTAATGTAGACGCAAGCTAAATCTAACTGGTATCTCGTCTCATGGGAAACTCCCCTACTCCGTAGATAAGAATCAACTGTAACTAAGAGCTTTGAATATTTACCGTCAGTCACGTTGTCTTCTGGTCTGATGCGTAAAGATTCAATTTCTGCTAGATCTCTGACCTTTACAGTTTTTACCTCAACAAAGTGGATCTTGTTGTCCTTTTTGGCTACGATATCTAGTTCGCCTTGGAGGATGCGAAAGTTGGTCTCCAATATAATAAAGCCTTGTTTCATAAGAAACGTTCTCGCGAGACCCTCCCCGATTTTGCCTATTTCATTATGTTCTGCCATTAATTGTAAAACGTTTCACATGAAACGTTTGTCCTGTATGTACTTAATTTAAAAGTCAGTCTTTTACTAAAAACCTATAATTTACAATATCTTTTTACCATTAAAGGCATCTATTGCCTAATCTGACCTATACGTATTTTACTGTCCGTTATACACCATACCCACAGAGTTATCCCCAGTTTTATACTTTTAGTGGATAACAAGTTCATTTTCGTCCAAGACGTGAACTTGCCAGTTCAGAAACAGGGGACTTCCGTGACTAAATCCTTATTTTACAGCCCATTTTGAGATAATTGGACCTTATGTTAAGATGAAAGACACTTGCGGTGTTGGTTTAGTGGTAGAACACGTCCTTGCCAAGGATGAGACAGGAGTTCGATTCTCCTACGCCGCACAGAATTCATTGAAAACATTAGTTTTCAATGTGCGGGCGTAGGAGAATCGAACTCTGAAGGTGCCTATATTTTAAAGGAGAGAAGCGACTATTAAAATAAGACACTTCGAGCTGGTAATCCAGCGAGAAGATGAGAGATTCTCACGTTTTATCAGCAAAGTAATGACCGATTCTCCTGCGCCGCCTCTAGAATCAAGTCGTGTGCCACGTGTAACACCAGAAAACTCATATTTATCAATAATTTCACAGTTTAAGCGTTTCTTGTGTAACGGAGCCGAATTTTGTCTCACAAGAATCCCGGGGGTTGATTCGGTCACGAGTTACTAACTGCGCTAATCACACTTCGTGTGAGTTGCTCATAAGTACTCGCGACCCCGCCTCGCTTGTTTCTAAAAAGTCCGGAGGACAACTTTTTAGAAACATAGCTGCGGCTTTCGAATCCTGACGCATCACGCGCAGGCGTGATGCTGCGGAAGCACAAAATTGCTCACTTTGTTCTCAATTTTGTGCTTCCGCCAGGATTCGAACCCAGAATAACGGTTCCGAAGACCGCTGTGATATCCATTTCACCACGGAAGCAGTGTAATATAAGGTTATACTACCACATAGTATTCACAATATGGAAATAAACATAAAAGAAATAACAAATAAAATACCACGTGAGGTTAGGGGAGTAATCGCTATCCTTCAATCTGCGGGGCACGAAGCATACATTGTTGGTGGTTGCGTTCGTGATCTTGTCATGAATAGTGTTCCCAAGGACTACGACGTAACAACTAATGCCACCCCAGAAGAGATAATTGCACTATTCCCGAAGACCTTCTATGAAAACACTTACGGAACGGTCGGGGTTGTCACTTGTGGAGAGGAGGGGCTACCTGTCTGCTCTGATGAAACAGTGAAGATTGTAGAGGTAACACCATACCGCCTAGAGTCTACGTATTCCGATAATCGTCATCCAGATGAGGTGAAATGGAGTAATAAGCTAGAAGATGACCTTAAGCGTCGAGATTTCACGTGTAACGCTCTTGCTTTTAATCCAACAACAGGGGATTTGATTGATTTATATAACGGACTTGGCGATATTGAAGCCAAAGTCATACGTGCAGTAGGGGATGCAGACACACGTTTCAACGAGGACGCATTACGTCTTATGCGCGCAGTACGCTTTGTTTGTCAGCTTGATTTCGACCTGGACCGCGTTACACGTGAAAGCGTAGAGAAAAACGCAACACTTTTGAATAACATTTCACGTGAAAGGGTGAAAGATGAGTTCGTGAAGCTCATTATGACTGATTTTCCAATGAGAGGCTTCGTTTTGATGAAAGAAACAGGCCTCATGGACTATGTTGTACCAGAATTACTACGCGGGGTAGGTGTATCGCAGAATCAGGCCCATGCATATGACGTCTGGGAGCATAATCTCCGCACGCTTCAGCACGCAGCAGACAAGAAGTGGCCGTTACACGTGAGACTCTCGGCGATATTCCATGATATTTCAAAGCCGGAAACAAAGCGTTTCTCAAAAGAGAAGAATGTTATAACGTTTTATGGGCATGATGTAGTAGGGGGACGCGTTACACGTGAAATAATGGAGAGGCTCAAATTCTCAAAAGACCTTACAGAAAAGGTTTCTATGTTCGTGCGTTGGCATATGTTCTTCTCAGATACCGAGCAGATAACCATATCTGCCGTCAGGAGGCTTATAACGAGTGTGGGTAAGGAAAACATATGGGATCTCATAGATCTTCGTATCTGTGACCGTATTGGAACAGGGAGGCCCAAGGAAGAGCCGTATAGACTGAGAATGTATCAGTCTATGGTGGAACAGGCATTACAGGATCCAATAAGTCTCAAGATGCTTAAAACTGACGGGAAACGCATCATGGACGTTACACAGGAAACGCCTGGGCCAAAGGTTGGGTATGTTCTACACGCGTTATTCGATGAAGTGCTTGAAAATCCAGAGGTAAATACAGAGGAATACCTAGATAGGCGAGCAAAGGAGCTAATTATTCTCTCAGTTGATGAGCTAAAGTCACTTGGCACGAAGGGAAAAGAAGAGATGGAGGAGAAGAACAAAGAGAAAGTGAAAGAAATCAGGAAGCAGTTCAAAGTAAGAACCGGGGAGTAGTCGCTAAAAGACACAAAAAGACATTATATAATAAGAAAAAACTACTCTGTCCTTTATAAAGGACAGAGTAGTTTTTTCTTTCTAAGATGATACTGTAGGCTCATGAAGAGGTTATTTATTATTTCAGGCGGGGTCGGGAGTGAAAGGGAGGTCTCCCTTTCCTCTGGTCGAAACTGTCTAGAAGTTCTTGCGGCTTCTGGTATTTCATGCGAAGCGATTATTGTTACCGATAATAAATCGTTTGTGTACAACAATAAAGTGATGAGAGAGCCCGAATGCCTAGAGTTTCTCAGAAAGGAGAATGCTCTTGTTTTTCAGGTGATACACGGCACATATGGAGAAGATGGAGAATTTGTTAAAAAGCTAGAGGAATATGGGATTTCCTATATAGGCTCCTCCTCTTTGGTTTTAGAAAAAACAATCAATAAATATGAAACAGGGATAGTATTACAAACTAATACCATAGCTACACCGCACTCGCTTATTTTAAAGAAGGTAGAGAGCGTAGATACAATAGATACGAGTAATATAGATTTCCCCGCTATTATTAAACCAAACAAAGAGGGATCTAGTGTCGGGGTGTTAAAAGTTAGAAATGAAGAAGAACTTCGACTTATTTTAGACAAAGGCCTGAATCAATACGAAGAAGTTTTAGTACAGAAGTGTATACAGGGGAGAGAATTTACCTGTGGCGTCATTGAAATTGATGGCAAAACCATAGCCCTTCCTGTGACAGAGATAATTCTCACTAAGGGCGATGTGTTCGATTATCATGCAAAATATACTCCAAATGCATGCCTTGAAGTTACTCCAGCTACCATCGATGATTCACTGAGGGAGAAAATACAGCAAACAGCACTCCTTGTACACCGTGTAACAGGATGTAGAGATATCTCTAGAACTGATTTAATGCTTAATGAAATAGGAGAACTCGTTGTTCTTGAGATTAATACTATACCCGGTATGACCAAGACGAGCTTTGTCCCAGCACAGATGAAGGCTTCGGGGCATGCTCTCAAAGATTTTATTGAAGGGATGCTCATAAAGTATTCATAGGTGTTTTCTAAAAACTGCCAACTATAAACTAGTAACTGGGCTCTGCTATACTCTTCCTACTATGGTAGATACTTTTGAGATAGATGAGCTGCACCCGATAACGAAAAAGATTTTGAAGAATAGGGGAATAGAAGAGAAAGAAGAAATATATGATTTTTTATACCCGTCATATGAGAAGCATGTGGGTGACCCGTTTCAGATATATGGAATGGAAGACGCGGTGAACCGCATATTAGGAGCCATAAGAAACGGAGAAAAGATTGCTGTATATAGTGATTATGATTGTGATGGGGTGCCAGGTGGAGTGCTTTTGCGTGAGTTCTTTGACACGATTGGATATCCAGTGGAGATGTATATACCGCACAGACATAACGAGGGGTACGGGGTACATAATCATGCGATAGATAAGCTGAAGGAAAAGGGTGTTACCCTTATTATTACAGTTGATTCTGGGATAACTAACATAGAAGAGGTGGAATATGCAAAGTCCGTAGGCGTAGACTTTATCGTAACAGACCACCACTTACCGATAACGAAGGAGTCAGAGAGTAGTGAGCAGGAGGTAACTGGTAAAAAGGGGGATTCGCCCAACTTAAAACTAAAAACTAAAAACTTAAAACTAATTCAGGTGGTGCCTAGTGCTATCGCAGTGCTTAATTCTAAGCAAGATGCGTGTGAGTATTGGGACGACATGCTCTGTGGGTGTGCAGTAGCGTGGAAGCTAGCCTGTGCGGTGCTTTCTAAGGCTAGGATAGATATTTCTCTCGGTGAGGTACACCAAAAGGCGAAAGAATTGCCAGAAGGGTATGAGAAGTGGATGCTCGATCTCGTCGGTATATCAACGATTGCGGATATGGTGCCACTCAGGAAAGAGAATCGTGCACTTGCGCATTATGGGCTGAAGGTACTGAGAAAGACCAAGCGCCCAGGGCTTTTACATATATTTAACGAGCAAAGGGTGAGAAAAGACCTACTCGCAGAAGATGACATCGCTTTTACTATTGCACCGCGTATCAACGCTGCATCACGCATGGGGGACCCGATACAGGCACACCTTATGTTGTATGAGAAGGATAAAGAAAGCGGGGAGGGGTATGCTCGAGACCTAGAAGAGCTCAATAATCAGCGTAAAAGCGAGGTGAAGGATATTGTATCTGGTATTTCTTTTGATCATTCTGTGTATTCAGATGATGTCATTGTAGTGGGAGATATGAGTTGGGGGCCGGGGATACTGGGACTTATCGCACAGAAGATCATCGATGAAACAGGGAAGCCTGTGTTTGTGTGGGGCCGAGGCGGAGCCGAGGTTTCTGAGCTTGTCGAAGAAAGCGGGTCGAGGAGCGAAGAGCGACGAAGAGTTCCGGAGCTAGCAAGCGAAGGAACACCAAAGGACGTCGCCGACCCAGGAAAAGACGAAGAGAATGAAGGCCGAATTGCAGGATCCTGCAGATCGCTTGGAGACGTCTCAGTTGTGGACCTGATGGCTCATGTTGGACATGATGTGTTCCTCGGATGGGGCGGTCATGAAGGGGCAGGGGGATTCTCAGTGTCAGTTGATAATATTGATAAGCTCAGGCCTGCGCTTAATGAGGCTATTAAACATGTAGTTATAAAAGAGATTGGCTCGCAAGAGGTGGTGGCAGACGAGGAGCTCTCTTTTGATGACGTACATGACCTGACGTATAAGGCGATTGAAATACTGGCACCATTTGGAGAGGGGAATCCAAAGCCTGTATTTAGTTTTAGTGATGTCATGCCACTTGCGACCAAGAGATTCGGGAAGAAGAGGGAACACTTAGAGGTGATGTATCAGAATAGTAGAGGGGTCCGTATCAAAGCCATTCAATTTTTTACAAAAGAGGAGACTGAGAAAAAGGCAGGGGAGAAGCATACGCTCCTCGCACATCTAGAAAAGAGTTACTTTGGTGGGAAGACGGAGCTCCGGTTGAGAATAGTGGAGGTGAGGTAAATATGCTTTACATGTGTTAAGTTGCTTTTTTCATATAATATGCTATACTTAACACATGTCAATCGATAAAACCAAATTTATAACCCCAACCCAACTGGCAAAGATGCTTGGGATTTCTCGTGCCGCAGTACACCAAAAAATCAAAAAAAATGAAGTTAAGGCAGAAAACATAGGTGATCCATCAAAACCAACCTATCTAATACCGAAGGAATCTCTTTCAAAGGAGCTACAGGACAGAATTCAAGCCGAACAAAAGAAGGCGACCGAAAGTATTGTGGGTAAAGATGTGCATCATCACGACTTAAACTTTGAAAAAGAGCTTTGGGCGGCGGCTGATAAGCTTCGTGGTAATATCGATGTTTCTGAATACAAGAACATTGTTCTTGGTCTTCTCTTTTTGAAATATATCTCTGATGCTTTTTATACACGTCGTACAGAACTTGATGCACTGACTCGTGATCCGAAGAACGAGGATTTTTACGTAAAAGATGACAAGGCTCGAGCACAGATTCTTGAAACTAAAGATTTTTATAAAAGTGCTGGTGTGTTTTATGTTCCCGAAAAGTCGCGATGGGAATATTTGCAAACAAAAACCATGCAATCTGATATTGGTCAGGTGCTTGATAAGGCCATGGATTATATCGAAGAAGATAACAGAGCTGAGCTTGAGGGTGTACTTCCAAAGATTTATACACGCACAACACTTGATCATTCTGTTATTGGCGAACTTGTAAACATCTTCTCTCGCATTTCGTTTGATCACAACTTCGACCGTGAAAAAGATATTCTCGGACGTATTTATGAATACTTCCTTGGTCAGTTTGCTTCATCTGAAGGAAAACGAGGAGGCGAATTTTTTACACCTAGATCAATCGTTAAACTACTTGTTGAAATTCTTGAACCTTATGAAAATGCACGCGTACTAGATCCTGCCTGTGGTAGTGGAGGAATGTTTGTTGCCATGGGTGAATACCTACGTAATCACGGACAGGATGCATCAAAGCTTGCAATAAATGGTCAAGAAAGTAATCAAACAACACTTCGCCTCGCAAAGATGAACCTTGCTATTCGAGGACTCTCTGGAAAAGTTGAACTTGGAAACACTTATTATCAAGACAAGTTTCCTCATTTGCAGGCAGATTTTGTGATTGCCAATCCTCCTTTCAATGGAGAATGGGAACCGTCAAAACTTTCTGATAATGATCCACGTATCACTCTCGGCACTCCACCGAGTGGAAATGCAAACTTTATGTGGGTTCAGCACTTTGCTCACCACCTTGCACCCAATGGTTTGGCAGGATTCGTTATGCCAAACGGAGCACTTGCTGTATCTGGCAAAGAAGGAGAACTTCGCAAAAAACTTATCGAAGAAGATCTTGTTGAGGTAGTTATCTCTTGTCCGTCAAAACTTTTCTATAACGTATCTCTTCCTGTATCACTTTGGTTTTTAGCAAAGAATAAAGGTGGTGACCGTTTCCGAAAACGATCAGGCGAAACCCTATTCATTGATGCTCGAGATACATTCGAGCAGATTTCTCGTAAACAAGTTGTGTTTAACCCAGAACATATTGAGAAAATCTCAAACACAGTACGTGCATGGCGTGGAGAAAAGGATGCGGGAAAATACGAAGATGTATCTGGATTCTGTAAGTCTGCATCTCTAGAAGAAATAAAGAAAAACGGATATGTTCTTACTCCTGGACGATATGTTGGATTGGCTGATGTAGAAGATGATGGAATTTCTTTTGAAGAAAAGATGGAAAAACTCTCATCTGAACTGCGAGGGGCTTTTGAAAAAGGTCGAGATTTGGAAAAAGAGATTGAGAAAAATCTTAAGGAACTTGGATTTTAATATATGAGTAAGTTACTAGAACAAATAAATAGTGAACTTGAGACAAAGGAGACCGTGCCCTTGGCTAATCTTATGTCTCAAATTACTTCCAAGGTAAATAAAATACAGAAGTCTGACTACCTTAAGTTTGGCCTAGTGCCCATTTATGATCAGGGAGATAATGATGTGTCGGGTTATTCTAATGATGTAAGTAATGCATATAATGGAAAGCTACCCGTTGTAATCTTTGGAGATCATACACTCAGATTGAAGAGAATCTCGTCGCCCTTCTTTTTAGGAGCAGACGGTAATCAACTTATTGAGCCTCTAGATGAGAATATTTTAGATAGGAATTATTTTTACTACCTACTTCTTTCTAAAAAACCAAGAAGTTATGGTTATGAAAGACATTTCAAATATTTAAAAGAAGTTGAGGTAAAAGTACCCAATCTTCCAACTCAAAAGAAAATTGCTGAGATTTTGAGTGCGTATGATGCAAAAATTGAGAATAACAATTTCATCATCAAGAAACTTGAAGCAACGGCTCAAACATTGTTTGACGAGTGGTTTGTGAATTTTAAATTCCCTGAGTATGAGAAGGTAAAATTTGTTGATAGTGAGATGGGAGAAATACCTGAGGGGTGGGAGATAAAGTCTCTTGATCAAATAGCTGACTTTCTAAATGGTGTTGCTTCTCAAAAATATCCAGCCATAAATCCTAAAGAATCATTACCTGTTATAAAAATCCGAGAAATGAATTCAGGAGTTGATCAAAACTCAGATCGAGCAACTCGAGAAATTGACAAAAAATACATAATTAAAAACGGGGATATTCTTTTTGCTTGGTCAGGAAGCTTAAGTCTAATGACTTGGGTTGGCGGAGAAGGTGTCCTCAATCAACATATTTTCAAAGTAACTTCCGAAGACTACCCAAAGTGGTTTGTTTATCACTGGGTTCAGAGACATCTTCAGAATTTTAAAATTATTGCAGAAGGTAAAGCAACAACAATGGGGCACATTCAACGACACCATCTAAGCGAGTCTCTTGTTATTGTTCCTACTAAACCTATTTTGATTAAAGCTAATAAAACATTATCAAATCTATTTGATCAGCAAATTTTATTACAAGAAGAAAATGTTTCTTTAAAGTCGCAAAGAGATCAATTATTAGTAAAATTAATTTAAATTATATGGCAAAGAAAAAAGTAGATAACAAAATAACCGACTCAGCAGAACTTTTAAAAGAGTTTGTTGTATCTGTAGGAACTTTTAAACCTAAATTCAACCCGCAAAATGGTAAAGTGTTTTCTGATGAATTAAACATATTTGGTACAGCATTTTGGGTTGGGAAGCCTTCTGTATTAGTAACATGTGCCCATGTTGTTGATGATATATTAAAATCACCAATCGAATTAGCTGGTTTATTGATCATCGGATATAAAGGTAAATATTATAGGACAACTGTTGGATTGATAGATCATCAGCACGATTTAGCTGTGCTGCATGTTGCAGATCCAATCGAAAGACAAGATTTAGGCCTTGAGCTAGCTGAGAGTTATCCAAAAACAGGAAATGGTGTTTCTTGGGCAGGTTATCCTCTTGGCAACTTTTCATTAAACCTAACACATGAACCTTCATATAATGAAGGAGTTGTCGGTATTCCTAAAAGAGAAGAAGCTTTAAGAAAAAACGTACAGATTTCAGGTACTGTCGTTGGCGGATATAGCGGTTCACCTGTTGTCGAGAAAGAATCAGGTAAATTGATAGGAGTAGTATCAAACGGTCCGCAAAACGCTGGTATATTCATGGCGATATCATGGGAACATGTTACTGCCGTAGTGTCGTTGGTAAAATCATAAATTATGAACCCACTAAACGAAAACAACTTAACAGAGCAATCACTTATAGAATGGCTACAAGGTCAGGGCTATGAGTATGTGTATGGTCCAACAATGGCACCAAATCAACCTAACGCAGAGCGTGAGGATTTTCGAGGTGTCGTTCTAAAGAATAGACTTCTTACTTCTGTACGTCGATTCAATCCTCAACTTCCTGCATTGCAAGCGCAGCAAGTTGTTGATGATATCGCCTCGTATCACAACGCTGATGCAATACTGGGTAACAAGGAAATGTTTACTCTAATTACTGAAGGGGTAAAAAAGACGTGGCAAGAAGGAGGCACTGAAAAAACAGAAGTTGTGAAACTTGTTGATTTTGAAAATGTTGAAGCAAACGATTTCTTGATAACAAATCAGTTTACCGTTCAGGGCGTAGAAAATGTCTGCCGTCTTGATGGTGTTGTTTTTGTGAACGGTATTCCGCTTTCCGTATTAGAACTCAAGAGTCCTGTGCGTGAACAAGCCACAATTGGTCAGGCATATCGAGATATGGAATATTACAAAAAAGAAATTCCAAAGATGTTTTTATATAACCAAGTGCTCTGTTTGTCTGATCTTACAGAAGCTCGACATGGAACAATTTCTTCTTCATGGGAACGATACGGAACATGGAAAGGTATTGATTCAGAAACCGACGCTCCAAGTGGTGCTACAGAACTCGAGGTTCTTGCAAAAGGTCTCTTCGATAAGGGGCGACTTCTCGATCTCATTCAAAACTTTATAGTCTTTGAAGCGGATGGTGACGGTGACGCAGTGACTTACACAAAGAAGATGGCTTTGTATCATCAGTACTACGGCGTAAACAAAACAATCGACAGTACAGTTAGATCTGTTGGCGGTGAGCAAGATCGAAAAATTGGAGTCTTTTGGCACACACAGGGATCTGGAAAGTCGCTCTCTATGGTTTTTTACGTGAACAAAACAAAGCGAATTCCCGAGCTTAAAAGTCCTGCGTACGTGTTTCTGACTGACCGTGAAGATCTAGACGATCAACTTTTCAAGACATTTAGTCGTACAGGATATGGCACTCTTGCCAAACGAGCATCAAGTATTAAAGATTTGAAAGATAAGCTCACACATCTTGGAAGTGAGCTCATTTTCACAACCATTCAAAAGTTTCAAGATGATCCAGATGCAAATAACGTTTTGAGTGAACGAGAAAATATTATCGTTCTTACGGATGAAGCACACCGAACGCAATACAGTATGCTCGCAGGTAATGTGAGACAAGCTTTGCCACAAGCAAGCTTTTTGGGTGTGACAGGAACCCCACTTTCAAACCATGATAAAAATACTATGCGTGTTTTTGGCGATATTGTAAGTTCATACAAGATTGGGCAGGCTGTAAAAGATAAAGCAACAGTGCCAATCTACTATGAAGGTCGTCTGGTCCCACTTCATTTGGCTGATAAATTTGTAGACAGTAAGTTAGATGAGATTCTCGGAGAGATTGTGGTAGATGAAAAAGTAAAAGCTCGAAAAGAATGGGCGGTACTTGAAGAAGTTGTTGGTGCACCAAGCCGTATTGAACAGATTGCAAAGGATGTAGTTTCTCACTTCAATAATCGACCGATCGAAGGAAAAGCAATGGTAGTGACAATGAGTCGCTCTATTGCGGTTGCGATGTATCACGCAATCAAAGATATTGAAGGGTCACCAGAGTGTGCTGTCATTATTTCTGGAATGGATGATTTCCCCGGTCAGATTCAAAGCGAACATGATGTTAAGAAACTAGAAAAGAGATTCAAGAAAGCAAACGATTCACTTCGTCTTGTGATCGTCTGTGATATGTGGCTCACTGGTTTTGACGTACCCAATATGCACACTATGTATCTTGATAAGCCACTAAAGAATCATGGACTTATGCAAGCAATTGCTCGTGTGAACCGTGTTTACAAAGATAAGCCGGGTGGATTAATTGTTGACTATATCGGTATTGCTGAGAACTTAAAGAAGGCTCTTGCTTTATATGATGCAGATGTTCAAAAGGAAGCAATGATTCCGCTTGACGAAGTTATTGTGGAAATGAAAACGCTTCATAGAGAGGTGTCTTTGTATTTCTCAAATGTAGATTTTTCAGGATGGAGAAACAAAAAAGGTATCGAGCTGGTTGAATTATTCCAATCATCAATGAACGAGGTAATATCAAAAGATGGTCGCTTGTCTGATGATAGAAAAATGGCATACATGGGAGCAGTATCTAAACTTTCAAGTCTGCATGCTCTTGTGATGCCTGGCATTGAGGCAATGAAGATTGCTACAGATATTCAATTTTTTCAATCTATTCGTGGAGCAATAAATAAACAAACGGTAATACCGCACATTATTTTCCCTGAAGCAACAGAGAGTGCTATTCGAAGTCTTGTTCAAGATTCCGTTCAGGCAGAAGGAGTTATTGATCTGTTTACTAAAGAAGGT
>JACCDG010787128.1_pt1 | contig 21580 bp, 21 predicted proteins | sample 7442471 | NCBI WGS metagenome assembly JACCDG01 (sample SAMN15323444, study PRJNA562643) | freshwater metagenome | isolation source: river surface water | place: USA:Blue River Watershed | collected 2017-08-17 | reverse complement strand
TGGAGGTTTTCGGAGTCTATCTGCGTTCGCTGGCCAAGCATGCCAGCGCCTTTGACGTGCATATGCTCTTCGTCTGCGGCAAACCTTCCGAGCAGCCGATCATCAGGGAGATGATCGAGCGTCTCATCCCCGTGCCGATCGAGCGCATCCAGTTCGCCCGAGGTTTCAAGGCCGGCAACTGGTATCCTTTCAGCGACGACGGGGACTCCGCCATCCGTGACGCCAAGACGGTCACCTGCGTGGGTGCCGCCCTGGAGCGCGCCATGTCCGAGAGCATGGTCTTGAACTGGAAGCTCACCAACGTCCCCCGCGCCAGCGTGCGCAACATGTGGGGAGTCATGCCCATCAGGGGTGCTGAATTCGACTGCACCATCCTGGGCTCCGACCAAGATGAATCCGCGGAGGTCGTCATGAATGTCACTAACCGCATCGGACGTAAGATGTTCGACGGTGTTTCCTGCGAGCCTGAGCCGGTCTACCGTCTCATGTGGGTCCATGGCGGGAAGGATCAGACCACGGTACGCGTCGTCTTTGATCGCGTACCGCAGGAGGTCGGAGGGGCCGATTCCATCGCTATCCGTAGCGTTACCGACATGCAGACCGGCGATGACCTCACCGACCAGGTATTCCTGAGCCTCTATCCGTTGCTCCACGAGCAGGAACCTTGGCAGGACACCGGCGAACTCGACCTATCCTAATCTCATCAAAATGTGGCCGTTTAGTTCTAACGAAAAACCCCCCGAGGATAAGGCGGATCCTAAAAAACCGAACAGCGGTTCGAATGGTGTCAGTCCGACGCGGAATAATCCTTCCAACAACACCATTCCTGGCCGGACAACTGGTGCTGCTAGCTCGCCCCATGCCGCGGGCGCCGTTGCCCAGACTGGTCCGCAAAATCAGCCGTCAGTCACTCAGCAGCTAAGCATATCTTTTGACGCCAGGAATATTGAAGCGATCAAAGGAAGTTTCGACCGTCTCGCCAAGGCATTTGACGAACTTAAGAGGCTCAATGAGCAGCACCGAAGCCTGCAGGCGGAGAACCTTTCTCTGTTTTCCGGCATGAAGGATAAGAAGATCGCTGAACTAGAGAAGTCACTTGCCGTATCCGAGGGGCTTGTCGCAAGGCGTGCGGAGGAGGTCTCCAGCAAGCAAAAAATGCTCGATGATAGTACTATCGAACTCAATGCTTTGCACGAAAGAGTTCACGCTCTTTCACATGAACTAACCAAGGCGCAGAATCAGTTATCCGACGCAAGGGCTTCTTTGGCAGCGGAACAGTCGAATCACAGCGCCCTCGGGTTGGCCCATGCATCCCTACAGGATCTCGAGAAGGAGCTTAAGGCTAAGCAGGTCGACCTCAGGGCGTCGATTGCGGATCTTAATACGCAGATTCAAGAGAAGCAACAAGCCAACGACGAACTTCGCAAGGGGATGGAAGTTCTTCGAGTCTCGATGTCGCGTCGCCTTGCCCAATTCGTGCCGGCGGGGATCCTTGAGTCGGTGATCGGCCCGCAAGTAGTTGGTTTCGACGACGAAGCTGCGGCCGGAGATGCTTTGGCTTTGCGCGTCATCGCGGGCCTTTCTCAGCTCAGGGCGGCCTTCGTGCCCGGTGCGGGCGCGGAGGATAAGTTGGTTGCCGTCAAGACGATCGGCTCGGCTCTTTACGCGGCCTGGTCATCCAAAGCCATGGATCCCGTTTCCATCCACCAATCTTTTGTCCAATGGCAGGAGTTTTTGAATGCCATCCCGGATGCCGGTTATAAGCTGGTGCTTCCTGATTTGGGACAGAATCCATCGGCCAATGTCATCGCACCGGCCGGCGTGACCAAGGTTTCCGAGGTCCAACTCTGGATCATCAAGGGGGATTCCGGCGCAATCTACGCACGAGGTGTCATCCGCTGAGCTATGTCGCTTGCGCCTTCAATCCAGCAGTCTCCGATACCCGGCCTAGTCTTTGATCGTTCGCAGGGGCATCAGTTCAAGGCGCTGACCAGTTCGTGGGGGTGTTTCTATTGGAAGCCCGAACTCATGGGATTGATCAGGCGATGTCAGGAACTCGCCTATTTTCTGCCAAGCGCTGATTTCAGCGATTCAGGGGGCAGGGTGGTCTTCACTCGCTACAGCGGCAATGATGAGCTTCTGACCAAGACTATCGGATTCGATCAGCCGGGTGTGAAGATGCCAGAGTCAGTCTACGCGAAGCTTCAGGAGGCTTTGGCGAAGTTCAAGGCGATGGCCAATGATGCAACGCTCTCTCCTGACGAAGCCCGTTTCATCGCTGAATTCAAACTGCCTGACCGTCACCGGTTTCCCGGGGCCTATCGTATCCTTAAGACCAACTGGTACTCGGCCGACCGTCTTTTTGTCCTTTGGGGGTTGGAGCCGTCCGCCAACGAAGCAATGCCGGTCATCAAGCTTCTGGCCGCCCCCGCTGGCAGTCCCCTCCCGGACCAGCCGTCAACTGGTACCATGGGTGGGGGAGTCGGTGCTGGATCCTCGGGGCTTGGTGCTTCGTCCTCGCGTGGGGGTATTCCCGTCGGTGGGTCGGCGGGGGGCTTGGCCGGTTATGGTCGCGGTTCTTCAGTGAAAGGCGAAGTAGCACCAGCGGGTGAAGACGTTTGGCGTCGCTGGCGTGGATGCCTTTGGCTCCTGGTTCCTTTCCTGCTACTTCTTTTTCTCCTTTTGCTTATCACGCAGTGCACACCAGTCTCTTGCTCGGATAGTTCCCAGGAAAGGCATGATCTCTTCGCTGATAAATCGAAGGCACGAGAGCCTTCGCCTTCAGTTCCTGTGCCAGGTCCTGGTCCGTCGCCCGCACCAGGACCTGGGCCTTCGCCTGGTCCCAGCCCAAGCCCTGCTCCTGGTCCCGCCCCCACGCCCGGCCCCGACCCCGCACCTGCTCCCACGCCCGGCCCCGGGCCTTCGCCTAGTCCCGGCCCTGGTCCTGCACCTGCGCCCGGTCCCGCGCCGATGCCCGGGCCTACGCCAGGACCCGGGCCTTCACCTAGTCCCGGTCCTGGCCCTGCACCAGGCCCTACGCCGATGCCCGCTCCCGCGCCAGGACCCGAACCTTCGCCTAGTCCCAGCCCCACGCCGATGCCAGTGCCAGCACCTTCGCCGGGTCCGTTACCGCCTTCAGGCCCAAAACCAGATGTCATCCCTCCGGCTTGGTGGCTTGCTGAGCCCATTCCCGAAGAGAACAAGACGCGGAGCGGACGTGTAGTCCCCCTGCCAAAGCGTCAACCAAAGTCGCCTGGTAGATTCGAGGTCTATATCCATGAGCCTACGGAATTCATCCAGACTCCTCCATCCGCCGGCGTGCACCTTGGGCTCAGGCATCATGGCGAAGGTAGGATCAAGAATGTCATGTGGATCCTTGCTGATGGAGTCCAGAAACAGGGGGAGTTTCTTGATGAACTGGTTCCATTCGACCGGGATCTTACGGCCGTTACTGAGATCGATGTCGCTTACACTTACGTAGACTCCAACGGCACTGAGACCACGGATGGTTTCAGCTTCCGTTATGTCCTGCAGGGAAGAGTGACCTTCTCCGAGGGGCTTGGTGCTCCGAAAGACAAGCGAACACCGGCAGAGAAGCAAAAAGAGCGTAATGATGCGGACGCAGCCAACGCCGCGACCAAGGGAACCTGATTTTCATGAACCATCGCACCTCTCCTAATTATCAGATACGTAACACGCGTAATGAGGTTTCTCCGCCGGTTTCCTTGGACGAACTCAAGAAATGGGTTCGTGAGGACCGGATTGGAGAGGATGACCGCATTACACAAGTGGGCTCGGGCGTCTGGGGTAAGAAGCAGGATTTTCCGGAACTTGGTTACAATGCCGCCGCCGCCCGCACCGAGATCGACTCCGAACTTTCGAAGACGAAGCGTGTCCGCTTAGCCTTAGGGCTTTCCTTCATGGTGCCCGTGGCGATCGCCGTCGTCCTGTTCGCGATGCCTAGTTATGATGCGAGCGAAGAGATTCGCCTTGAGCGTCAGGCTGCCAGTCAGGCTCGAATCGAGGCCATCAAGGCCACCGAAAAGATGAAATCGGCTCAGGCTGAGGCCAAGATCGCCAAGCGTCGTCAGGATGACGCCGAGCGTCTCCTCAAGGAGTTGCAGGAGGCTAATGAAAGGCTGAAATCCGATATCCGTAACGCCACGATGATTGCCGAGACAATCAAGGGCGGCAGCGAAGAGCAGTCCAAGCTCCTGTCTTCGCTTGAGTCGCAGGTGCGTCGCGCCGAAGCCGGTTCGTCCAAGGGGCGAATCGAAAATCTCGAACTCAGGCAGAAGCTAGCCCGCCTTGAAGAAAATGAGGCTGCCTTGAACAGCGAGGTCGCAGAACTCAAGAAGCAGCTGGATGCCGAGCTGAAGAAGTCCATCGTCCAGAAAATCTTCGAGACCAAGTAGCCGTCGCATGGTGAGCGAAGGCTCGCCGCATCGAGAGGTTCGCCGTCTTATCCGATATCCATGGCAATCGCCCTGCCTTGGAGGCGGTGTTTGCGGAAATGGAGAAGCTGGGCGTGAAGAGGATGATGGGCTTGGGCGATGTGATCGGTTACGGCCCGTTTCCCAATGACTGCCTGCGGATGGTGGCCAAGGCAGAGGTCTGCCTGCAGGGCAACCATGAGGCCGGCGTGATCGGCGCCTTGGGTGAGCGATGGTTCAATGACTCGGCGTGGGGTGCGCTTGAATGGACCCGGAAGAAACTCACCCATGCCGACCGAGAACTGATCTCAAAGTGGCGGCCGGCCGGGCAGTTTGAGGGTATCCAGCTGGCTCATGCTTCCCTGAACCCCGATGCGGTCTTCGACTACCTGCTGACTCCTCGGGCGCTGAAGGCTCACTTCGCCGCTCAGAAGGCTCCGCTATGCTTCGTCGGACATACCCATGTCACGGAAATCTGGACCGAGGGCAGGGAGAACCCGGTAGCCTGGCCGAAGTCAGGGGGTGTATCGCCTCGAGGAAGGCCTTAAGACGGTCATCAATGTCGGGAGCGTGGGTCTGCCTCGCGGAGATGACAAACGGGCCTCCTGGGCGACTTATGACCCCTTGGCGGGCGAAGTGCCGGAAGTCCTAAAGACTTTCTTCTCAACGACCTCGCCGCCGTGTTCGGTCCTGCAACCTCTCAAAAAGAAAAGGGCCGGCTTCGCGAGAAGCCGGCCCAGGAGGGCTATGAAGCTAAGGCTTAGAAGTGGAACGAGCCACCCAGCGAGTAGGAGAACGGGTCGTTCTGGCCGATGCACTTGCGCAGGTTGGCATCGATCGAGAAACGATCGGTCACGTAGAAGCTCGTGCCGAGGGTGAGCTCCAGGAAGTCATCGGCGTAGAAGGTGTTGTTGACGACCTCCATGTTCGAGATGAAGTAACGGGCGCGGGTGATGAGGATCCAGCGGTCGCCGAGGGCGGCGCGGAAGCCGACGCCGAGGCCGGCCATATGGTTGTCCTCGTAGGGGCCGCTGTAGCGCTGCTGGGCGTAGGCCAGGTCGATGTCGAGGGAGGTCGCTTCGCTGGTACGGATACGGAAGCCGATGCCGAGGCCGTAGGTGTTGATGTCGCCCACGTCGTCCTTGCCGCCCAGGGTGCTGAGGGCGAAGAGGTAAGGGACTCGGCCGAGCGCTACGGAAGCTTCGACGAGACCGGAGGAGTAGCCGTCGTTTCCGCCAAGGTAGGAGAGGCCGACGAAGTTGTAGGCCGGATCAAGCGGGTCGAGGACGTCGTTGCCGGCGGCCTTGGCCTGGGAGGTGAGGAGCGGGGCGGCGAGGAGGAGGGGGAGCAGTTTTTTCATAGCAATCTTCTAGTAGGAAACGGGGAGAGGGTATGCAATCTCTATATTCTTTAAAAAAACCTAAAGTTATTCCTTAATCTGGGTGTGGATGGATTCCGGGAGGGTGCGGATATCCCCGTGTTCTGCCACCTGGCCTCCTGTCAGCCGAACGTAGTGGACGTCACGGTAATTGCCGGGCTGACGGCGCCAGAAGCTTCTCCAGACCTTGAAGGTCAGGTACTCTGAGCCGGCGATCAGGGTCGTCGTGCGAGGTTCGCCCATCACGGCGAGCACTTCCGCCTTGGACATCCCTGTGTCGACGCCTTCGATTCTGCTGGGGCCGGCGGAGCACCCGGCGAGAACCATGCCGACGAGCAGGAACAACGAGCAGAAGATTTTTCGCATGGGCTGATGAGCTTGTCGGTGTTAACGGCTCTCCGTCCTCATGGAATCCTTATCTTGAAGCGATGAGGAGGCCTTCTTTCCCGGTTCCGCCAACGCCAACGGAGTCAGGACCAGCGCCAGGAGGATGCCGAAGCTCAAGGTGACGCCCAGCCATGCGAGCGCCGGCATGGAGCAGAAGGCCAGCAGTCCGAAGGAGAGCAGGGTGGTGAGGCTTGAGGCGATGACCCCGGCCAGGGCGGCCCGGGACCGGGTTCCTCCTTCCCACAGGAAGATCGCGTAGTTCACGCCGACTCCGAGCACCAGCAGCAGGGCCATGAGGCTGAAGACCGTAAAGGGCACGCCCATGGTCGCGCCGAGTACCGGCGCCCAGGTCAGGCCGGCCAGCGTGGGCAGTATCATAAGCGCCGCCCGGCTCGCGCCGTATCGGAGCAGGAGGATGCCGTAAGTGAGCGTCACGGCGCAAGCCAGCCAGATCACTCCGAGCCGGCGGACATCGCCGAGCAGTTCGCTTACGGCGGCCGGCTTGTCGACCAGCAGGCATCCCTGAGCGCCCGCAACCTCAGCTCGCAACATCGTGGGGTCCGTCACTTCGGCGAGGGTGATGACATGGCAGATCTTGCCGGCGTGCGTGAAGCGGAGATGGCGGAAAGGGTGTGAGGCGTTGAGACGCAGGAAGTTCTCGACCGAAAGGGGCGTGAAGGCCGGCTGGGCATGGTGCGGGGCGGGCTTGAAGCCCACCTCCGTGAAGGCGGCACGCAAGGCGGCGTCTTCAGCCTTGAGCTTCATCAGATGCTCCTCGTGCAGGGATTTCTGCCTTTCCGCGGAAGGAATGATGTCCGCCATCATCGTCCAGGACGCGAGGGCGCCTTTCTCCCGGCATTTGCGCAGCTTGGAGCGAAGCGACTCCTGCGTCTTAAGGCATGCCTCGTCTGAGCCTCCCTCCGGATTGATCAGTATGAATTGCGTCGAGAGTCCGGCTCCGAGGGCCTTTTTAACGGCTGCTTCCTGCGCCATGAGTTCGCTGGGTCTTTGGATCAAGCTGCGTACATCGTCTTCGACGTCGGTGCGCGCCGCCAGCAGCAGGCCGCCGATCGTGAAGACCACGACCATGGTCACGCTGGCTCGGCCAAGCTTCGATCCGAGTTTGATGAGCCCCGTGGCCAACCAGCCGAAGACGGGCGCGACGCGGCCTCCGCGAAGCAGGCGGACCGAGGCAGGCCCGAGCAGCAGGACTGAAAGGAAGGCGGAGGTGAGTCCGACCAGCGCAAAGACCGCGATCTGACGGATGGCCGGGAGGGGGACGAAAGTCATCGCGGCGTAGCCCAGCAGGCTGGTCGCCAGGGCCATCCAGAGTCCCGGTAGGACCTTGGGCAGCCAGTCGCCGTCGTTGCTCTCGTCCGCGGACAGGCGCGCGGAGACGAGCTGGATGGAGTAGTCGGCCGCCTCGCCGATGAGGCTGACGCCGAAGACCAAGGTGACCAGGTGGATTTCTCCGAAGGCCAGGACGACGCCGGCCGCTCCGGCGAGGACGCCGGCGGCGATGCTTACGCCGCCGCAGAGCAGCATCGCGAAAGACCTGAAGAAAAGCAGCATGATCAGGACGACCCCGATGGTCGATCCGATGCTGATGCGGTCGGTGTCCGTGCGGGCCGACCTTTGCGCGGACTCGGCGTAGAAAATCCCGCCCATGCGAAGCACGCGCGAGTCCGGATGCTGGGCGCGCAGGGCTTTCTCGGCTTCATCAATCCCGCGCACGACATGCTGCTGGACGGAGAAATCTCCGGCAGGACCCGACGGTTCGGTGATGATGAGCACGGCGGACTCTCCCTGCCCGGTGCGGGCGACGAGCAGCCCATCGTCCCATTTCAGTTGCGCCTGGGGCCAGGGGATCTGACGGACCCAGGCGGAGGAAGAACCGAACGGATCAGCGGACAGCGAGAGCGTGCCCGTCGTGGAAAAGGCGCCGTAGCATCTTTCGAGGAACGCCTCGCGCAAGGTGCGGCCGGCCGGAGGGAGGGCCGTCGGGGTCTGCCCGAAGAACCCCAGGACTTCCTTCAGGTCAGGCGGAGGCACCTTGTGCAGGACGTAACGGAAGGATCCCGACGCGCGTAACCGATCTGCGACGAGCGCCGATGCCTTGCTTGCTTCTTCCTGGGTACGGGCTGTCACCAGGAGGAAAGCCCGGTTTCCGCCTGCCTGCGACAGATGGTCAAGGGCGACTTCGGCCGAAGGCTGCTGGGATTCGCGCGGGAGCAGCGAGAGGAGGTCCGTCCTGATCACGCCGTCCTGGCGGATCTTGCCGGCGAGCCAGAAGCCAATCAGTCCAAGCAGGCAGGCCCAGACGGCGATGCGCCCGTAGGTCCTCATCGCTTGGCGGCGCGCTCGAATTCGGCGATCTCAGCCTCCGTCAGCTTCGGGGCGGTGGCGAAGCGGCTGAAGGAAAGCCGGATCACGCTGCCGGCTCCTTCGACGACGCGTACTTCTTCCAGGTGCTCCCCGAACGTCAGTTCGACGGAGTTGATGACGTTGCGAAGTTCACCTGACCGAGGGACCAGCCTGAGGCGGAGGCGCCCGGGCGACTGTTCGCCGGTCGCCGAGAAAAGTTCGGAAAGCGGCGCATAATCGGCGGCCAGCAGGGACTGGATCAGGTAGCCGATGCGGGCTTCGACGTCGGACGGACGCGGGGGCGTGCTGACGAGCGGCATGACCTTGGAGCCTTTGGCGAATTCCGGACGCAGCGTGCGCAGGATCACGCCATGTCGGAGCGAGACCACCAATTCTCCCGAGGCTTGCAGCGGGCGGGATACGTCAGGCAAGGTCTTCTCCTGGATGAAGTCGGCGCGGAGCAGGGGAGGGCGCGCCACGGCGGCCAGGACCTCACGGCAGGCTTTTTCATCGAGGGGGGAGGCGGACGCCGCCCAAGCGACCGGCAGAAGTGAGCAGAGCAGCACGGACCGGACGATGGCAGACCTCAGGCGCATGGCTGACCCTAGAGGCTGCGTATATTGAAAGTCAAATATGGTAAAGGTTTGCCAGCGGAGCACCGAGGATTTTGCTATCGGCATGCGCTTACGCCCCTTCGCTCTGTGCGACTTGCTGTTGTCTCTCCTGTCAACCGCTAAGCCTGCCTCCATGCGAATCCTTCCTCTCCTCGCTCTCTGCGTCGCTTTCGTCTCGGTCGGCTGCACTTCGGTCACCGTCAAGCCCCTGGATCCAGGCGTGAAGGAAGTCCTGGTCCGCGAGAACCCGAAGGTCTCGATGTCCGGTTTCCTTCCCTATGTGCGTAAGAGCTTCGAATCCCGCGGCATCGCCACGCGGGTGATCAAGGAGTCGGACGCCGCCGGCGACGCCTATGTGGTCACCTATACGGCCCTGCGCTCATGGGATCTCACCACATACCTCTCCTCGGCCGAGTTCTGGGTGCATCACCGCAGCGACCTCGTCGGTTACGCCGAGTATCACCTGCGCGGCAAGGGCGGCTTCGCGTTGACCAAGTTCCAGCACGTCGAAACCAAGCTGGATCCCGTCTTCGAAGAATTGCTCGTCCACTATCCGCTTCGCACGCCGGCGCCCTCCAGGCCCTGATGTCGGTGGCATCAGCCCAGTCGCTCGTCATCCCTGTCCTGCGCTGGCATTATTGGGAAGGGGCTCCTTCGGAGCTTCCGGAACTGAAGTCCGTGGACCCGCTCCTGCGCCGACGTCTCAGTCCCCAGGGGCGAGCGGCGTTGGGCGTGGCGGACATCGTCGCCGGCGGCCTCCATCCTTTCCGGGTCGTCTATGCAAGCCAGCATGGTGAGCTGGCAAGGACGCTCGGCATCATGGAGTCGCTCCGCCCCGAATCTCCGGACGGACCATCTCCCGCGTCCTTCGCGTTGTCCGTGCTTAACTCCACTCCTGGCATCTATTCGATCGCCCGACGTGATCATTCGCCGGCGCTGGCCTTGTCCGCCGGCGAGGCTTCGTGCTGGTACGGCTTGCTGGAGGCGGCACAAGTCTGGCTTGAGCATCGTGCTCCGGTCCTGCTGATCAGCGCGGACGCGCCCGTGCCGACGCTTTTCAGGCGCGGTCAGGTCGATCCGGCGCCTGTCCGCGCGTTAGCCGTGCTCATCGGGGAGGGGGGCGCGGAGCATCGTCTGATCAGGAGTTCGAGCCAGTCAGGCGATGAGACGGCTGCGCTCCCTGCCTTGGCATCCGCGCTTGAACGGGAAGGTGGCTGGAGCCGGGAGGGGTCGGCATGGCGACTTTTTCGCAATGCTTGATCCGGGGCGGCTTTGGCGGATTTTGGCGACGGGTTTATGCTTTGTAGTGTTCACTTGCGGCGCCCTTTGTCTCTCGTGCGTCTTCTTGCCGCTCCTGCGTATTTTCTTGCGCGATCCCGACACGCTAGGTCGTCAGACCCGCCGTTTTGTCAGGCTCTATTTCCGCTTCATCACGTTGCTAATCGTTCGCTTGGGTTGCATGCGGCTCAGCATCGAGGGCGTGGATAAACTCAAGGACGCACGTGGCGTGCTTGTTTTCGCCAACCACCCGACTTTGATCGACGTGGTCGTGCTGATGGGGCTGATTCCTGAGGCCAATTGCGTGGTCAAGTCGTCCCTGTTTCGGAGTCTCGCCCTCGGCCCCACCCTGAGGTCGGCCGGCTATCTCGAAAACGCCGAATCCGACCGGCTGGTGGCCGGTTGCCTCCGCTCCATGGAAGCCGGCCAGCCTCTTATTATCTTTCCTGAAGGCACTCGTACGACCCCGGGCCGCCCGCTTGTTTTTCAGCGAGGTCCGGCCCATCTGATGCTGGCGACGCGCCGGCCCTTTCTTCCTGTCCTGATTCGTTGCCAACCTGACACCTTGCTCAAAGGGCAGCCTTGGTATCACGTGCCGGAGCGGAGGTTCGACCTGGAACTGCGCGTCCTCGACGAGGTGGCGCCGGAGGCCTGGGCCGCTCAGATAGCCGATCTCCCGCGACCCATGGCGGTGCGAAAATTAACTCGCCAATTGGAACTCTTTTTCATGTCTAAAGGAGACGTTCCTTCCGCCCCGTATGACCCCTTTGCCTCTTGAGATCAAGACCTTGATTATCACCACCTTGGCGCTCGAAGGAGTCACGCCTGAGTCCATCGATGATGATGCTCCTTTGTTCGGAGAGGGGCTGGGCCTGGATTCCATCGACGCGATCGAGCTCGGTGTCGCGATCCGCAAGCGCTACGGCATCTCCTTGGACGCGGAAAGCGAGGATCCCCGCAAGCATTTCGCCTCCGTATCCACCTTGGCCGCCTTTGTGGCCGACAATCGCACGCTCTGAGATGAACCAAGACGAAGCATTGTCGAAGATCCGGGAGATCTTCGCGAAGAATTTCAACCTGCCAGCAGAAGAAGTCCTGTTGGAGAGCAAACTCTACGAGGAACTCGGACTGGACAGCCTGGATGCCGTCGACCTTGTCCTTGAGCTTCAGGAGCTTACCGGAAAGAAGATCAAGCCCGAGGTCTTCAAGGGCGTGCGCACCGTGGCTGACATCATCACGGTCGTGGTGGCTCTGGAATCCGAGCCGGAATCCGGACAATGAAGGGCAGGGCGGGCGCAGCGGTGGCATTCCTGCTCTCGGCCGCGATGGTCTGCCTCATCTTCTTCCTCTCCCCTCGCTGGATGGCTTTGCCTCTCGCGGGCATGTCGGTCTCCCTTTGGTTCGCCCGCCGTTCTGACCGTGCGGTCGATGCCGGCGCTTCGGTCGCCATGGCAATCCTGGCTGTCGTTGTGATCATCACGGACAGTCGTTTCGCGGCCATGGCATATCCGGTGGTCATCAACGCGGGATTGCTGGCTTACTTCTGGTCGACCCTGGACGGCGGACCTACCGCCATCGAACGATTGGCCCGGCTCGAGGAGCCTGACCTGCCGCCTGAGGGCGTCGCCTATACGCGTACGCTTACCAAGGTCTGGTGTGGTTTCTTCCTGCTGAACGGGACGCTCGCCGCGGCAACGGCCGCCTGGGGAGACGCCAAGCTCTGGGCTTTGTACAATGGCGTCATCTCGTACGTCCTGATCGGCGTTTTGCTGCTGGGAGAAAGATGGCTGCGTCCGATGCTCATCGTGCGGTCCGGCACGGCGATGTCGTCCCAGGAGCTGGCGCGAGTCCTTGGCGAAGGTCGGCCGGATGAGGAGCTGGCCTGCCAGCAGGGAGGCCGTCGCATCTCGGTCGCCCAATTACGCATGGATGTGCGCGCGCGGGCCAGGGCCGTGATTGCTTCCGGACGACAGGAGTGGGTCGTCTCGGCCGAAGACGGTTACGAATTCACGGCGCAATTGCTCGCCGTCTGTCTGAGCAGACGTCACGCCATCGTCCCCCAGAATCATCAGGTCGCCACCTTGAAGGGCGTGTGCGACGCGCATCCCGAAGCGGATGCCCTTTCGCCGGCGCAGGTCGCCGCAGGTGACCGCACCGACGACTGGAAGCCGGCATCCGGCGGACGGGTGACTTTCTACACTTCGGGCAGTTCCGGCAAGCCCAAGGCGATCACCAGGCCGTTCGAGGCCCTGCTTAGGGAGGCTCAGCTCCTGGAGTCGTTGTTCGGAGGCCGGATGGGCCGCGCCGTCGTCATCGGGACGGTGCCGCATCATTTCATCTACGGAGCCATCTTCCGGATCATCTGGCCGCTTTGGGCCGGCCGGCCCTTCGACGCCAAGCCATTTGCCGACGGATTCTCCCTCGCGAGCCGCATCAAGGGCGACGGGGATTTCGTGCTCGTGAGCAGTCCGTCCTTGCTTCAACGGATGCAGCCGGAGGAAGTCCGCTCATTGGACCGATTGAAGGAGATTTTTTCTTCAGGCAGCCTGTTGGAGGCGAAGACCGCCCGGCTTTGGCGCTTTCCCGTCGAGGTCTATGGAAGCACCGAGACAGGAGGGATAGCATGGCGAAGACAGGAGTCCGATGGCGCTCCTTGGACCGCGTTTCCGGGGGTCCGGCTTGAGCTCAAGGATGACGGGACGCTGAGGGTCGCTTCTCCGTTCGTCGCCGCGGGCTGCGAGCAAACCTCCGACCTGGTGAGGATGGTCGGAGATCGGCGGTTCGAACTCCTTGGCCGTTCCGACCGGATCGCCAAGGTCGAAGGACGCAGGGTCTCCTTGACGGAGCTGGAGGCGATCGCGGAAGGTCATCCCGCGATCAAACGATGCGTGTTGGTGCAGCCTGAACCGCATGCCCGGCCTCAGGCCGTGCTCGTTCCTGAGCTGTCCTCGGATGGCGCGGACTACGCCGCCGTCTGGGAGGAAGTCCGCCGTCTCATGCTTGCGCGGTACGATGCCGTCGTGATCCCGCGCCGGCATAGGTTCGTCCCCGTCTTGCCGACGGACATCAGGGGGAAGCACTCCGCCGAGGTCCTGCGCAGGCTCTTCGTGCCGGAACCTTCCGTCGGCGGAATCCAAAGCTGGCCAAGGTTCGCCGGTCATCGCCGACAGTCCGGGACGGTCACCGTCGAGCTCGCCGTGCCGGACGACCTGCCGCTCTTCGCCGGTCATTTCCCGGGAGCCCCGATTCTTCCGGGTGTCATCCTGATCAGCTGGGCCGCCACCTGCGCCGAGGCTTACCTGGGTTGGAAGGGTGATTCCCTCGGCGTCGATCATCTCAAGTTCAACGCCGCCGTGTGGCCGGGAGAGTCATTGCAGCTTGCTCTTTCCCTTACGCCGGCCGGAGGGGTGAAATTTGATTTCCAAGCCGCCGGTAAGCCCAAGGCGGCCGGAGTCTTCCGAACGGCCTGACCGTACATGAGTTTCAATCCTTGTTTCATCGTCCCTTGCTATAATCACGGCCACGCAGCCGACGCGACGGTGGCAAGGCTTTCGTCGCATGGTCTGCCTGTGTTCCTCGTCGATGACGGTAGCTCGCCCGAGGAGTCGCGCCTCCTCGCCGACATCGCCCGCGGTGCACCCTTGGTCCGTCTCATCACCTTGCCGGTCAACTCAGGCAAGGGCGGTGCGGTCATGGACGGATTGCGCGCGGCTTTCGCCGCAGGCTTTACCCACGGGATGCAGGTGGATGCCGACGGACAGCATGACCTCGACGTGCTGGACGGGTTCTTCGAGGCGGGACGGAAGAGTCCGGACGCCATGGTCTGCGGCTACCCGGTCTACGACGAGTCGATCCCGCTCGGCCGCAAGCTGGGCCGCCATCTCACGCACTTCTGGGTCTGGGTCGAGACGATGTCCTTCACGATCAAGGATTCCATGTGCGGGTTCCGGCTCTACCCGCTGGCGCAGACCTGCGACCTGCTTGACCGTCACGAGCTGCCGAAGCGGATGAATTTCGACATCGAGATCATGGTTCGCCTCCATTGGCAAGGGGTGAACATGCTTTGGCGGCCGGTGCGGGTGACTTATCCCGTCGACGGTCGCTCGCACTTCCGACCCTTCGAGGATAACGCACGTATCAGCTGGATGCACACTCGTTTGGTCTGCGCTATGCCATGGAACCTGGCACGCCGCGCGTTGGGACTGACCGACACGCCGGGGAGTGGTCAGCACTGGGCCCGGATGAAGGAGCGCGGCTCCAGCTGGGGGCTCGCCTTCACCGCCTGGGTGCACCGCTATCTAGGGCGCTGGCTTGCTCTCCCCATCGCACCGCTCGTCGCCACCTATTTCTTCCTGACCGGACATCGCGCACGGGAGGCCACCTTAGACTATCTCCGGCGACTCCGCGCTTTCGCTGGAGAGGGTACGCCCGAGCCAGGTTGGTTCAGCGCTTGGCGCCTTTATCTGACGTTCGGTTTCTCGGCCCATGACAAGATGACGGCCTGGCTCAATCCGTCCCTTTTGGACAAGATCGATTTCCCTGACCTGGAACTCCTGCGGGAAGCACGCGAGAACGGCCGAGGCGCGCTCATCATCGGAGCCCATCTCGGTAATCTGGAGATGATGCGCGCGGTCGCCGCCCGTTACGGATTCAAGGGATTCCATGCGGTCGTGCATTTCGCCAACGCCGCCAAATTCACCGGAACGATCCAGAAGGCCGCACCTGAGTCTTCCAAGGACCTGATCCACGTGAGCAGCTTCGGACCCGAGACCGCCATGCGCCTCAGGCAGATCATTGACCGCGGCGAGTGCGTCGTCATCGTCGGGGACCGGACGCCTGCGAGCGAGAACGGTCAGACCGTCGTCGCCGATTTCCTCGGAGCCCCCGCGGAATTCCCCCGTGGCCCCTTCGTCCTGGCGGCCGCGTTGGAATGTCCCGTGTATCTCTTCTTCTGCGTCGCTTCGGGGGGCGGCTACAAGGTCTATGCCGAGAAATTCGCCGACAAGGTGACGATCCCGCGGGCGTCGCGTCAGGAGGCCTTGGCCGGGCTGGCCGACCGCTATGCCCGTCGTCTTGAGCAGCTATGCGTGGCCTACCCGCTGCAATGGTTCAATTTCTTTGATTTCTGGAGAATCGGCAAACAACCTGCACCCTATGCCCCGAAGAAGTAACAAGTCGATCGTCGTCGGGAACGCCCGGCTGACCTTGGAAGGCGTCATCGCTCTCGCGCAAGGCGTCCGGAAGGTCGGTCTGCCGGAATCTCGCCCTTATCGCGCCCGCATCGAACGAGGCGCCGACCTGCTCCGGCGCGCCCTTGAGTCCGGCCAGTGCGTCTACGGCGTCAACACGGGCTACGGCGACAATTGCACCACCGAGATCCCCGAGCACCTGGTCTCCGGTCTGCCGGACAACCTGATCCGCTATCATGGCGTGGGGGCTGGAGCGCCGCTGGGGCCGGAAGAGACCCGGGCGGTCCTGGCCTGCCGGCTGAACTCCTTGGCCCTTGGTTATTCCGGCGTGAGGCCGGAACTGCTTTGGTTGCTGGCCGGCATGCTCAACCAAGGCGTCCTCCCGAGGATTCCTTCCGAAGGTTCGGTCGGGGCGAGCGGCGATCTGACGCCGCTTTCATACGTGGCCGCGGTCATGACGGGCCGCCGCCGAGCCAGCTTCGGAGGGAAGATGATGACCGCCGCCGCCGCGCTGCGCTCCGCCAAGCTCAAACCCATCAAGCTGGCTCCGAAGGAGGGGCTTGCGCTCATGAACGGCACGGCCGTGATGACCGGCCTCGCCTGTCTTGCGTATGCCCGCGCCGAGCATCTCGTGCGCGCCGCCACGCGCATCACGGCGATGATCAGCTACGCCACCGACGGAAACCCGGCGCACTTCGACCGACGGCTTTTCGCGGTCAAGCCGCACGCCGGACAGCAGGCCGTCGCCGCCTGGTTGCGAGCCGATCTGGGCGTCTTCCGCGGCCGGCGGATCGGCCGCCTGCAGGACCGGTATTCGCTCCGTTGCGCCCCGCATGTCATCGGCGTGCTGGCCGATGCGTTGACCTGGGTGCGTCGCGATCTCGAGAACGAGATCAACAGCGCCAACGACAACCCGCTCATCGATCCGACCGACGGGCACATCATGCATGGCGGACATTTCTACGGCGGGCATGTCGGCTTCGCGATGGATGCGCTCAAGCTCGCCGTGGCGAGCGTCGCCGACCTGCTAGACCGGCAGATGGCCTTGTTGGTCGACGCCCGGTACAGCCATGGGTTGCCCGCGAACCTGGCCCCTGCCGAAGGCCGTGCGGGCGCCTTGCGACATGGCTTCAAGGCCGTCCAGATCTCCTGTTCGGCGTGGACCGCCGAAGCGTTGAAGCTGACCATGCCGGCGACGGCGTTCTCCCGTTCGACGGAATGTCATAACCAGGACAAGGTCAGCATGGGGACGATCGCGGCGCGTGATTGCCTGCGCATCCTTGAGCTCACCGAGCAGGTCGCCGCCGCCGGTTTGCTGGCCGGCTCCCAGGGCGTGGTGCTCAGGATGGCCATGGACGGAGCCTCGGCTCCCAGCGCCCGTCTTCTGGAGACGGTTCGCTCCGTCGAGTCGGCCCACGGCCGTCAGACGGACGACCGCGAACTCGACGCCATCATCGAGGCATGCGTCTCACGTCTGCGGGCCAGGCGCGTGCCGGTCTCCGGCTGAGCCTATTTCGTGCGTCGGAAGACGAGGCTGGTGTTGATGCCTCCGAAGGCGAAATTATTGCTGAGGAAGAACTCGGTCTCGATCCGGCGAGGCTCGTCGACGATGTAGTCGAGCTTGCCGCAGGCCGGGTCGGGTTCGCGCAGGTTGAGGGTCGGGGCGAACCATCCGCGGTTCATCATTTCGACGCCCCACCAGGCCTCAATCGAGCCGCAGGCGCCAAGCGTGTGTCCCAGGTAGCTCTTCATCGAGCTGATGGGCGTCCTTGGTCCCAGGATCATGGATGTGGCGGTGGTCTCCGCAAGGTCGCCGCGATCCGTCGCGGTCCCGTGGGCGCTGACATAGCCGATGGCCGAAGGCGGGATGCCGGCGTCCTGAAGGGCCATCTCGATGCAACGCGCCATGGTCGAGGCCGTGGGCTGCGTGGCATGGGCGCCGTCCGAATTGGTCCCGTACCCGATGACTTCGGCGTGGATCGTCGCGCCGCGGGCGAGGGCGTGTTCGCGTTCTTCGAGGATCAGCGTGCAGGCGCCTTCGCCGACGACGAGCCCGTCGCGCGAACGATCGAAAGGACGCGGGGTCGCCTGCGGCGTATCGTTGAGGGTGCTCGTGGCGTAAAGCGTGTCGAAGATCAGGGCATGCGCGGGGGTCAGCTCTTCGGCGCCGCCGGCGACCATCATGAGCTGCCGGCCGCTCCGGATGGCCTCGAAGGAATATCCGATCGCATGGCTTGCCGACGAGCATGCGCTGCTCGTGGGGATGATGCGTCCCTTGAGCTCGAAGTGCAGGGCGATGTTCACCGCGGTCGTGTGGCTCATCGCCTGCAGGTAGCTCGTGGAGGTGATCCCTTTGGTCGAGCCGGTGGAGAGGGCGGTGCCGCAGAGGCGGATCGGCTCCATGCTTCCGAAGGAGGAGCCATACGCCACTCCCATGCGTCCGTCGGTCATCGCAAGGTCGCCCGTGAGGCGGGCGTCTTGCAGGGCGAGTTCCGTCGCCCGCACCGCCAGCTGAGCGACCCTTCCCATCGAGCGCGTGTTCTTGCGCGGCCATGAGGCAGGCACGGCGAAACCAGGGACCGGCGCCCCCAGACGGGTGTTCATGTTCTCGAACATGTCCCACTCCCCGATGCGGACCACGGCGTTGCGACGGGCGAGGATGTTGCTTTCGACGGCGGCCCAGTCGCTGCCCAGGCCGGTGACTCCGCCCATCCCGGTGATGACGACGCGACGGTTCATACGAGTCCTCCGTTGACGCCGATAACCTGGCGGGTGACGTAAGCGGCCGATGGCGAGCAGAGGAAGGAGACGACTCCGGCGACCTCTTCGGCGGTGCCGGCACGTCCCATCGGAATGGCGGGCATGATGTGCGACCTGTCGAGATCCTTGGTCATGTCGGTGTCGATCAGTCCGGGCGCCACCGAATTGACGGTGATGCCGCGAGGCGCGAGTTCGACGGCGAGCGCCTTGCCCGCCCCGATCAGGCCGGCCTTGGCCGCGCTGTAGTTCGTCTGTCCTCGGTTTCCGGCGACTCCGGCGACGGAGGCCAGCAGGACGATACGGCCGCCTTGTCGCAGCCTGACCATGGGCATGACCAACGGGTGCAGGACGTTGTAGAATCCCGAGAGCGACGTATCCACCACGTCGGACCAGTCGGCAGGTTCGATGGCGGCGAAGGTGTTGTCCCTGACGATGCCGGCGTTGAGTACGACGCCCCAGTATCCCCCATGCTTGTGGGTCAGCTCGGAAAGCTTTCCGGAAGCAGCCGTCCGGTCACGGACGTCAAAAGAGGTCAGGTCAGCCTGACCTCCGGCATCGGCGATCTCCTTCGCCACGGCGGCGGCTTCTTCCACGCGGTTCCGGCAATGGATGGTCACGGCGAAGCCTTCGGCCGCCAGACGGAGCGCGATGGCTTTGCCGATGCCGCGGCTTGAGCCGGTGACCAGGATTCGTCTTTGGTTCATGAGGGGCGGTTTTGGGCGATGTAAGCGCGGAAGTCGGCGGGTCGGAAGACCTTTACGGTCGAAGAGGCGAGGGTGCGGCCTTCTTCGTCTCGCAGCGTGCCGAGGAAGGCGCCGAAGCCGACGGGATCCTGCATCTTCTCCTCGATTTCGACGTGGATGCGGCGACCGAAGGGGAAGAAGGGCGTCGTGGCCTCGTAGGTTCTTGCGCCCAGCAGCACTCCGACGGAAGGTTCGGTGGAGCCTTCGTTGATGCGGCTGGCGAGGCTGTTATGGGCGGCGATTCCCTGGGCGATGATCTCGATGCCCGCGTAGGAGGGCAGGCCCCTGGCGTCGTCCCAGCAGCTCTCCGTCGGCGTGAACGTCGCCATGAGTCTGGTGGCTTCGAAGGAAGTGACGCCGTCGATGAGGAGCATCGGGCGACGGTGCGGGACCAATTCTTCGATGGGAGGGAGTTCCGTCATGGCGTTAAGCCGAAGATGAGGCTCACGTTGCTTCCGCCGAAGGCGAAATTGTTCGTCATGCAGCGTCGATGAGACCCGTCGAGGAACCGGGCGTGGGGTCGCGCGAGGCTGAGGGTCGGAAGCTGAGGGTCGGGTTGGCCGTCCCAAACGTGACGAGGGATGAAGTCCGCCTCCATCGCCAGGCAGCAGATCGCTGCTTCGACCGCGCCGGCGGCTCCAAGGGTATGTCCGGTGAGAGGCTTGGTGCCGCTGCAGGGCACGCCGGAAGGGAACACCCTGGACATCGCGAGGCTTTCCATGGCGTCGTTCTTGACGGTGCCGGTCGCATGCAGGTTCACGTAGCCGATGTCATCCGGGCGAAGCTTCGCGTCGTTCAGCGCATGGCGCATGGCACTTTCCGCTCCTTTGCCTTCAGGTTCCGGGGAGGAAAGGTGGAAGGCGTCGCAGCTTTCCCCCGCCCCGAGCAGTTCCAGCCGTGCCGGCAGGCGGGAGAGCAGGAAGACCGCCGAACCTTCCCCGATGTTGATGCCTTGCCGGTTGCGGCTCATCGGTTCGCACCGGCCTTCCGCGACCGCCTCAAGGGAGATGAATCCTTCGACGGTGGTCCGGCAGAGCGAATCGGCGCCGATAACAAGGACGGCGTCGGCGAGGCCGCCGCGCAGCAGGCGCCTGGCGGAGAGGAAGGCGTTGGTGCTCGAGGTGCAGGCCGTGCTCAGCGTGAAACAAGGTCCGCGCGCGCCGATCAGTTCGGCCGCGAAGGCCGCGGGAGAACCGAACTCCTGGCTGGCGTAATCGTAGTCGCTGCGGATCCCTCCGGGAGGGCTGTCCAGCAGGGCGTCTTCGGCTTCCGAAATCCCTGAGGTGCTGGTGCCAGCCACGATGGCGAAGCGATCGGCGCCGACCCTGTTCAGCATGTCGCGGATGGGTGCTTTCAACTGGTCGAGGCAAAGCTGGAGTATCCGGTTGTTCCGGGTATCGTGGCGACTGATGGGGACCGGAGAGAGGCCTGCATCGACATGTCCAAGGAAGGCTTGGGCACCGTTCTTGCGCCATTTGCCGGACAAGCGCATGCCGGGGCCGATTCCGTCCCGCAGGTTCTTCGTGATTTCAGCGTTGCCGTTGCCGAGCGCGCAGACGGCCGTGTATTCATGGACGAAGATGCGTTCGCTCATGGGCTGGGGATGGTTCGGAGGCGGATCGTCGTGGCGTAGCCCGGGAGGGTGATGCGGCGGCCGCCGTCGCGCAGGTCTTCCGCGATAAGGACGGCGTCACCTCCGTTGGTCAGGGTGCGTATCCCGGCCGTGGAGCGAAGGCTCAGGTCGGGTGAGAGGCCTTTCCTGGCCGCGGTTTCCGGCCAGACGACCAATTGAAGCAACGCCAAGGGTAATTCCGGAGAAATGGCGTCAGGGCGCAGGATCCCAGATCTGGAGAAGCGCCCAGCCTCCTGCGTGCAGGAGATGAGCGTGGCCATCGTAGCGGGGTCCATGATCGTCAGGGTCGTCTTGCTTCTGGTATTCCGCACGTGAGAGATGAACCTGCGGGTCGTGCCTTCCCTTTGAACCAAGACTTCCTCCCATGTCTCCATCGGATCGGCTGACTCCGAGGGCTGAAGCTGATAGGAGCCGCCCGGCAGGTCGGCGACCCCAGGCGTGGCGCAGCCTGCCAGGAGCATGGCTAAGCCAAACAGGATGGTCCCCCTAAGCATGCCCGATTGATGTCGCGAGGGGGTGAAGCAGGCAAGCCAAGGTTGGATCGCCGACGGGCTGGCCTTGGTTTCGCGCCGAGTCCGCCGCCGATCCCGGCGCAGTTACTTATTTACTAATAAAAGCACTGGAAGGATGGATGGTCGCGGCCAGACTGCGGGGTAATGTTCAAGGCCGTTGCGCAGTATTTCGCCGGGGTCGGGCGGGCCATGCGGGTCCGTTCCGGCAAGGGGGAGGCGCATGCCGAGAGGTTGAAGGCTTACGGCGAGCTGAACCGGCTCGAGCAGGCGATCCCGGCCGCCAGGGCCG
>JACCDG011586463.1_pt1 | contig 21587 bp, 21 predicted proteins | sample 7442471 | NCBI WGS metagenome assembly JACCDG01 (sample SAMN15323444, study PRJNA562643) | freshwater metagenome | isolation source: river surface water | place: USA:Blue River Watershed | collected 2017-08-17 | reverse complement strand
GCTTCACTGACAGAGAAGGAAAGATCATCGGCCTCATTGAGGGCGCACTCAACAATAACATGCAGACCTTCGGTGCTGACGGCTATGCTAAGCGCAGCACTCATGCGGCCAACATGGCACCTTCTGGTACCATCGGCTCTCTTATCATTGAGGACCTGGAGACCAAAGAGGTTCACACTATCTCCAAAGGGAAGCTCACTGCAGCTGAGTGCAGGAATTACTTTCTTCACCGGCACCTGATCCTTGGAAGAATCTGCACCTACCGTAGCTTCCCTCGTGGCGCGCTTAATAAGCTGCGCTGGCCTACCTTTCGTAACTTCCGTGCACAGTCTGATATGGAGAAGTAAATGACTGATAAGCACCCTCACACTTGCGGAGCTCCGCTAGGTAAGACTACTGTAGTTCAGGATGGCTGGGTAGATGATGTAGTGGATGGGGAGTTTGTTAGATTCCCTCGCATGGTGGTTATCCCTATCGCATTCAGAGAAGATATCATCTGCGGGTATGTTCACAGAGCTTCTGATCCTGACTGCGAACACTGCTGGAGGAGTAAAGTGTAATGGATATTCTGTTCCTTGTAGGTGGTATCAGCTTCTGCGCTGGGCTTCTTATCGGCGTAGTAGCTTCCACCTTTGTTGTTCTCGCTGCGGAGACTGACAAGCCTGTAGGCTACAGCCCTGACAGCCCTTTTGATTCTCGCTGGAGGAAATAATATGCGCCGCTTTAAAGTAATCGTGACTGACTTGGGTAGCCAGAAGACTCTGGAAGAGATTCACCGGGCTGATGGCTGGATGTCAGCTGTGCTATACCACTCCATGGTCGGAGCTGAGTTCGAGGGCCTAGTTGATGAGCTTGACTTTGAGGAACGCTGTGAGTATTACGGCTACCGCATCCAGGTACTGCCGCTATGACCATCAAGCGCCCTGTGATAGTACCTGTGGATCAGCGGTACATTGATCTTCAGGTTGAGCTGCATAACCATCCGGAGCTTCTTTCAAAGCTGGCACAGACTGCACCGGACATGGCAGATAAGCTGGCCTGCATTGCTACTCACCTTGGGCTGGCTGTAGAGACTGTGCTTGATGTGGAGAGCGTGCACAAGATGATGGCTGGTTTTACTGAGGAGCTGAAGAAGAGCCGTCAGCTCCTTATCCTTCCTGTAAGTACTAACTGGAGACACTAACCATGAACCGCAAATTTCGCTACATCATCACGGACTTATTCAATGGCTGTGTTGTTGGCACCGACGACGAAAATATGGCGATGAGCCTTTCTAACGTTGACGAGTACTTCGTTGTGGACACCGAGACCGGCAGCTGGATCACCGGCGAAGAGCCTCTCGAAATCGAGGAGTATAAAGAATGAGCCCGGAACAGAAAGCACAATGCAAGCGCTGTGTGCGCATACCGACAACGCTGAGCGGTGAGTGCATTCAATACAGACGCAATGAGCTGACGTTTCTGTGTTACAGCTTCCTGGAGAAAGAGGAGCCTGCAGCGCCAGGACCTGTATTTCGTGACTCAACAACAGCAGTAATATCTGACGGGTCCACTGCCAGCTATTACGAGCTCCCTACTGGCGCCACTGAACTGCAGGACCTAATAAGCTACCGCAACATGAATGCTCAGATCGGTGAAATCTTCCGTGCTTGCTACCGCTACGGCCAGGCTGCTCACTCTGATCAGCTGCGAGATGCGAAGAAGATCATGTTCTACGCTAAGGCGGAAGTAGAGCGGCTGGAAGCTCTTCGCAAGAGACCGCACAGGAGTCTCAATGTTGATGGATTGGCAGAGTACACAACAGGTACCGGAGGAATCCAACCATGCACCTCGAAGAGCGATAAGAGCGAGTAAATCCTCGACCCACACCGGAAGCCATCCTCATGAAGAAGCTAAAGATCGCAGCAGAGAACGGAGGCTATTTGCTGGTGCGTGACAGTAACCGCGTGTATAGCCTCCGAGAGATAAGCACAGGCAAGCTCCTGCTCCAGACTAGCGACAAGAGCTTGGTGAAGTACCTGCTGGAGCTGTTCCCTCAAGCTAAGAATTGGACAGCAGCTGCGGCTCTTTCTGCAGTAGCTAAGCTCAGGAGGCTAAGGTGAAGACGCCTAGCTATCTTACCAGAAGTACCACTTAACATACGGAGAAACACCATGAGTATTACTGATGTTGTTGTTGATATCGAAACCCTCGGCACCCGCCCTGGTGATTCCATTGTACAGATTGCTGTTGTTGGCTTTGACCGTAACAAGGAGTACTATGACGGAGAACTGCTTATCTCCGTAAGTGTGCCTCTTGCCAAGTCGGAAGCTAATGCAACTGCCGATACACTGGCTTGGTGGTTTCTTCAAAATGAAGAGGCCAAGAACTGCCTGCTGCATGGTAATCAGGTAAGCAGCCGAGTTGTTGATGGCGAAGTTCAGATGCTTGCTGTGTTCATGATGGCAGCTGAAGAAGAGCCCATCAAGAGTTGCAAGTGGTGGGGTAATTCGCACTCCTTTGACTTGGTGTTACTGGAGGCAGCACTGAACAGGGTCTACAAAACAGGAAAGCCTTGGGACTTCCGCAAGGAGCGCTGCTACCGAACTCTCAAAGCTGAAGCACCCAAGTGCTTCGTACCTGAGCGCACCACAGCAACCCACGTAGCTGTCAATGATGCCATGTACGAAGCTGAGTGCTTGTACTACCTGCTTCGTTCCATCCCTAAAGACAGCTAACAAAAAGGGGAGAGACTGAAACTAGTCTCTCCCCTTTTCTTTTACTGCTCTACCTCTCCAGTAGCAGCATCCACTTCCGCTGCCACTTGCTCCTGTCCGCCGCTGTTCCGGTAGTCAGGTAGCTGCTTACCTCCCATAATCATCTGCGCTCTCTGGGTCACAGGATTCTGCGTGCCATAGAAAGCGCTGTTAGCTACAGACCGGTGAGCATCCTTCTCCCAGCTCACCAGCTTCCTTCCGAAAGTCTCAAGCCTGCCACCAGCTGCTGCATACTTAGTGGCGATCTCGTTGATCTCGTCAGGCTCCAAGCTCTCACCGTCGATCAGCTTAGACTTCACAACCTTCCCAAGCTTCTCCATGCGCGCAGAGTCCGCCATCTGGTACGCCAGCTTTCTGTAGTTCTCATCCAGTGCGATAGCTTCATCGAAGGGACGAGCACCAAGCACGCGGGCCGCATTAGCGATACTAAACATGTCCAGCGCGTTACCGTCAGGTGGGCGAGTCACGCTAAGAAGGGAGCCTCCGGAAGTAGTAGTCACGCCGCCTAACACCTGAGCTGAACCTTGTATCATACGGTTCATCCCATTATGCTCAAGAGCTTGAAGCAAGGTAGGTAGCACATCCGCACCTGCACCAAGCTGTCCTGCAGTCTTAACTACATTATCTACAGCTCTCACCATCACAGACAGCCCAGGCCAGTCAGTAGGAAGAACAGGAAGCACAGTGATCTGGCGAGGTGAGATATCACCACGAGTGTAGACACCAGCTCTGGTGAAGGAAGATACTCCACCGTATAGCAGAAACTCCCCAACATCCTTGCTGAAGTAGCTCGGCACCTGAGTGTACAGATCATGGTGCGCTGTGTTCCCCTCAGCATTCCCGATGATATGCTGGTTGATGGCATGGAAGCCAGGCAAGCCTTGCATACCGAACAGAGTCTGCTGCATACCAAGAGCGTACAGCACAGACTTCTTCTGCCCAGTCTGCACATTACGGAACATCTGCTGTAGCAGGTTGAACTGGTAAGTCTGGTACAGGCCTATGCTTTGGCCAAGCCAGCCTTGAAACACTAGCGGCCGCTGCGAAGTCAGGTGATTACCGTTAACTCTGGTGGCGAAAGTATACACCAGAGATTCCAGCTCAGCTCCAGTATATCCCATCTTAGAGTACAGCAACTCACCTACGCGAGAGCTCCAAGCTCTGGTGAAGATTTCAGCCTGATCGCTAAGCGTAGCCTTCGCTCCCATCTCCGCGAACCGGCTAATCTTCTGCTCCAGCGCTTCCACAGTGGCATTAACAGGTAGAGCGATCTCATCGTAGAGGTCCACGAAGTCAGCAGACTTAGCACGGACAGTGCCGAGCTTCTCATACGCTGCGATCAGATTCTTCCTGTTCGGCCCTGTGGTGACATCCTGCATAGCTTGGTAGAAGAGCTTGGCTGTGCCAGGAAGCTCCACACCAGAGCCAGGCACCTTCACCTTCAAGTCAGCAAGAGCTTGAGCTTTCGCCCCTTCCGTCTGCAACACAAGCATCACAGGCGTGGAGATAGCGTTGATAGCAGACTGGATCACATCCAGCCGGATACCTAGCGTGGCCACAGTAGCGTTCACAGCGTTCGTGAACTTGCTGAGGTACTGCTTGGGCACAAGGCTAATAGCTCCCTCAAACGCCTTCATCTCCATCCCTGCTCGCAGCACAGCTTGATATGGATTCCCCATCCCCATGCGAGCTAGAGCTGCTGTGGCTTCCTGGTATTGCTCAGCAGTCGGCTTCCCAGCTCCAAACATCTTGGTGATTCCTTGGAGCGCAGTGGATGCTTTCTCCTCTGCAAGCTGCTGCCAGCGGAAGAAGTCAGGAAGCTTATCCTTCTGAGGAAGATCCAGTGCCAGCTTCACGTAGCTGTCAAAAGGATTACTCAGAGTGTCCACATCCTTGGTGGGGAACTTAGACTGCATCGCTGACTTCCACTGGTCTCCAAGCGAGCGAAGCTGAGCGAACATATCAGGATTCGCAAGCTCAGTGTACCGCTGCACCAGACGAGTATCAGCCTTCTGGTGCCAAGTCATCATATCCGTCATCATCTCCTCGAAATTCATCCGAGGATACTTGTCTGCAAGAGCACCAGACTTCTTGAGGTCAGATCTGGTGAAGAGGCTGGACATATCCAAGTCAGCGCTGTAGTCTCCCATGTACTTATGGTAGTCTTTAACCTCCTGCCTGGAAAGCACAGCGTACTTAGTCTTGTCAATGAGCTGCTCTTTCTCCAGAAGCTCTTCTGCTGTGCGCCCGAAGATCATCGCAGTCTGCTCACCTCCCTCCAGCACATCACCCTGCAGAGCTCTCACAAACTTGTAGTGAGTGTAGCGCTCAGTGGGGATGGGAGGGAAGTAAAGGATGTTATCTCCAATTTCCGTGCCTAGCCAAGGGTTCCTCTTCCCAAGCCCTTGAGCTGCGCGGGCAGTGTCATCCCAGTTAGATCTCTGGGCTGCATGCTCAGAGTGTGCCCGCAGAGCTACTGCTGCCTCCTTGGTGTTCAAGGTGTACACGTTATACTTCGCTGCTTGGTTCTTACCTGCGAGCACAGCAGCATCCTGCCCACCGGAGAGCACATACCCAGGCTCAGTAGGCAAGGACATATGGTTGAAGGTAATCCGGCTAAGGCTGTTAGGATCAGAGATGGAGTTAACAGCAAGTACAACAGCACCATCCTCGCCAGCAATCAGCCTCTCCACCATAGAAGCGTGCGGGCCAAAGTCAGACCCGTTAGCTACCATAGCTGCCAGCTTATCAGCATCCCTGTTAGAGAGAACTACAAACTGCTCCCCAGTCCTCTGCATCTGGGCTCTCAAAGCTGCCATCTCAGAAGCTGCTTGAGGATTAGCTACAACATCCAGGAAAGCTTGCTTGAGCTTGCTGGCTGTGTTCTGGTGCAGCTCAGTCTTCACAGCGTGGATCTGATTACCTACGTACTTCAGCCTGCCCCCAAGAGTCAGGGCATCTTCGTTAGCGGAAGTCACAGCACCTTGACCAGCTCCCAGGCTGGTAGCATTCTCAGCTCCCACCTTCTCCACATTGATAGAAGAGAAGCGAGAGCCGAAGAAAGAGGCTGCCACCGTGCGAGCATTGTCATGAGCTTGCTGGATTCTCACAGCCTGCTCAACCTTGCCCTTGATGATATTCCCATCCTGCGCCATAGCTTGGGAGATGTCATAGTCAAGACGGATGCGAGTAGGCCGCACAAAGTCAGCCAGCGCGCCATCTACAACTTTCATATTCCCAAGAGCTGCTTGGTCCAGGTTCAGCTTGATAGCAATCTCATCAAGCGCCACACCTTTCATCAGCAGGGACCAAAACATAGTCTGCTTCCGCTGCTGGATAAGAGCAGTGACTGCCTCCACAGGTGAGATGAACTCATCAAGCAAGCCGATCTTCTCCTCCATATAATCCCTGAAGGAGAGCATAACTTCGTCACCTGCATCATCAGTATACCTGATAAGCGGAGCGAAGTCATCCAACTGCTCAACGCTGATAATACCCTTGCTCTTTCGCAGGTACTGCCGCATCATCTCCAGAGCTGGGAGATCCCCTTCTTCAACTACCTTCCCTGTGCCCCTGAGAATAGAACCGAGAGTATTCGTATCCTCAGAGACAGCTGCGGCCCAAGCCCAGCGCTTGGATACTTCGTTAGCAGTACTCTCAGCAATCCAGGTGTGGGCATACGGAACAGTCAGCTCGAACTGCTCCACCTTGCTGCCGCCAAACTTCACAGCATTCTTGGCTACCAGCTCCACAGCTCCTTCGTCTGCAGCAGTCCAGTGCTTGAACGGCTCATCCATGATCTCCCCAGTGGCTAGGTTGAAGTACCCTGCCTTAGAGAGGTTAGGTGCAGTCTCAGTTACAATCTCATTGGTGGGCCCAACAAAGCTGGGGTCTTTCAGCCCAACGTTAGCACGAGCAGATGCCTCCTTCACGCTGACAGGCCTGTTGCGGCCAGGGAAAGGAACAATCTCAGCATTGCCATTGGGGTTCGCATGCACCTTACCAGAAGAGCTGATGTAGATATCGAACCCTTCATCGAATGCAGCCTTAGAGTTAGACACATGCACGCCACGCAGAGCTATGCGAGGTGCACTTCCGTCAAGCGTAGTGAAGTACACGCCAGCATCGCTAGCCTTGGCTGCATCGTAGGGCTTCAGGAAGTTATTGATGTGGTCAACATCCTGCTTGAAGAGCCCCTTGACGAAGTTATCATCCCCGCGCTCAAACTGAAGCATGTACGAAGGAGTAATAGGAACCTGAGTGTTCTTCTCATTGAGCCTGCTTACACGCTTCACCCCAGAGAACACCCTGTCCAGAAGATCCGCCGCTGCGTCCTTCCCCTTCTCCAGATAGATCTGGTTCACATGCTCCTGCATCCTGGAAGTAAGCTCGAAAGCCAACCTGTTATCCCCAGCTGCAGAAGAAGCCAGCATCTCAGTCATCTGCCCCTGAGCTTGTCTCTGTGCGGAAGCAAACTTGGAAGCCTGCGAGCGAGAGAGAGGACCAGAGAACTCAGCCACCTCCAGCATAGAAGACCAGAGCGCATTGACCTTATCTCCAGCCAGCAGGCTCAACTGGCCCTTCAGGTCAAACAACTCAAACATACGGTCAGCCAGTTCCTTATCTGCGAACGCTCCCTTCACCTTACCTACCGTGGTGAGCGAGATAAGCGCACCTCCGATGACCCCGCCAAGCGCAGCGCCTTTAGCGATGTTCCAAGCAGACTCACTGAGGTCCAAGCTCTCCAGAATGTAATTCCCCTTCATGGTGGCCAAGGTAGCCACCTCCCAAGTTGCAGCTTGCAGAGCCTGCTCGCCGTAGCCGAAGCCGATGGCGCGCCACATATCACCACGCACGGCAGTGAACACAGTAGCTTCACCGGCCTTGATGGCATCTACAGCTTTCGCAGTATACGCAGCTTCTCTGGAGGCGAAGATACCAGTAGCGCTCTGCACCATCTGACCGCCGATCTTACCAGCCTGAGCAGCCTTCAAGAGCTTGAGCGCAGCCATGCCAGGGATGAAGGAGCCAGCTACAAGAGCTGCGACCTCAATAGCCACCTTCTTATCCTCGTAATACTCCATAGTCTCTGCATCGAATCCCCAGTCTCCCATGGAGATAGTAGGGTCAACATCAGCGCCGAGAGTACGGAGAAGCGCAGTAGGCGTGTTGATAAAAGAGTTCACCACGGCAGCGCCAGTGAGGCCGATACCTTTAGTGAACACATCAGAGACGCCCCACTTCTCTTCGTCGAAAGCAGGGCGACCAGCACGCAGCATGGACTCACTGTCAACTCCACGAAGGAGTGCGCTATCCATGCTGCTTAGAGGGCTGAACTCATTGGACATTTACAGACTCCCTGAGAAGAATACGCTCCCAGCTATCAGGTCTGCGAATCTTGACCTTCTGAGCTCTCGGGAACATGTTACCAAACTGGCCCTGGCTGATGGTGTACTCATAATCAGCGGTGGGATCAATAGCTGCGCCAAGCAGGTGAGGCTGGACATTCAGGAGGTGCGACTGCATCTTGGCATCGTAGAGATAACCAAGCTCCTTCGCATACATCCGGATATTAGCAGCCCGCTTGTTGATGTCAGTGAGACCACCTTGGATGAAAGCAGCAGAGCGGACAAGGTTAACTACCTCTTCCGGCGACAGCTCCTTATTCACTAGCGCAGGGTTAGCAGTGATAAGCTTGGTGATGTTAGGTGCAACATCCGTCAGCTTGTCAGCGCCAACGCGGAGAGAAGCAAGCTGGCCAGCACTGACCTTCATGTTATCAGCGTTAGGCTGAGCTTCCCGCTTAGCGATCTGGTTATAGGTGCTCTTAAAGACCTCAGCTTGCTGCGCCTTCGGCAGGTCCAGGAAGCCCTTCATGCCGTTCTCGAACTTCTGAGTACGAAGAGCCACCATAGTCTTGTCGTTCACAGACTTTAGCCAAGCAGCCTGCGCGCCATTCCCTTGGAGAGGAACACCGCGCTGCACAAGAGCCCAAGCATCCGCAGGCTCCTCAGTGATACGGAGACCCGCATACGCATCAGGCTTGCTGCTGGTCTTCGCTGTATCCAGCCGGTACGCGAACTTGACAATATTGTCAGCTGCATCCTTGTCAGTAACCATCAGCCGCTTCAAGTTAGCGATAGTGCCAGCAGAAGCGTCAAAGCCGTGAGCAGCGAAAGCAGCAGGCAGGCTCTTAGTCAGCTCATCCTCAGCCAGCTTCTTCTCCTTGCGCGCCTCGCGACGATCTGCGGCTTCCTCATCAGCCCGAGCATTCGCAAGAATAGCAAGCTTGGAGTTGAGGATATCCCGAGCGGAGTCAGCCTTCGCATTCAGCAGGCTGGAGCGCAAGCCCACAGCAGTGAGAGAGGACTTCAGAGCTTCCACCTGCGAGTTCATAGCTACTACAGCTGCCATGTTCTTCGCTTTATTCGCCTGAGCTGCCACCTCCTGCGCAGAGGTAGTAGCCTCCATAGCCTTCTGAGTGCCAACTCCGCTCTTCAGCACCTGATCTACCTTAGCTTGGAACTCCATCTCCCCAGCCAAGCCTTGGTATTTTGCGTTGTAATCCCGGATCTCCCCAGGAACAGTGAACGCATTCACAAGCCAGCCGAGAGGATCATCAGAGAACTTAGTCTGCATCTTCCCTACAAGCTGTGCCCGCTCCGCATCCAGAGCTTGCTTCTGCTGTGCAATCTTCACAGACTGCTGGCCCATGAAATCCACAAGGTCATTGGCACCGAGAGGGTGAAGCATAGCAGCTTCAAGCCGCTTACGCTCAGCATCAGCCGCCAGCTCACGTGCTCCCTTGGCTTCAATCGCAGAAGCTTCTGCTTGGCCAACACCAGTGGAAGCATCAGCCTGTCGCTGGAGAAGATTGACAAGCTCCACAGTCAAGCTATTGACCTTGCCGATATCATTGGTGGCACCAGCAGCGCGCTCCTGAGAAGCCGCAACTACTTGGCTATACAGTGCTGCAAGATCCATCACACACCTCCAAAGGAAGACTGCTGCACGCTTTCCAGCATGAGCAGGTAAACAAGGTAGGCCTTGCGGAAATGCCCGGCTTCTGCATGCTTCACAGCTTCCAGGATGTACTCATCGTAGAGAAGCTTCCACACAGTTTCCGCATCAGGACGCTTGCTGATCAGCTCCACATACACAGGAGCGAACTCACGGTACGCAGCAAGCATCTCAGGCCCATTCGGCAGATGCGCAATATACTCATCACGCACACGACGGAGCATGGTAAGCTCGCGGCAGTTATCAGAGAACTCATCCAGCTGAGCCTTCATCACAGCAGTAGTAATAAAGCAGCCATCATCTACCCAGCCGAAGGCGCCTTCCAAGATATCGCTACCTACATCCCCAACGAAGCCACCTACACCTTCTACGATATCCCCTACAGGTCCACCAATAGCTCCGCCAATAGTAGAACCTATTGCTCCACCGATAGGTCCACCAAATACAGTTCCAATAACTGCTCCAGCGGTAGATCCTGTATCTTTCCACCCCCACTTACCATCAGCAATATTTGTAAGCGCAGAGAAGCCCCCAGCCAATGCAGACCCTGAATTAAGAAGGCTGGAAGTAACCCCAGAGGAGCTAAGCCAGCTGGAGGCTGCATCTCCAGAGCCGAACACATTCAGCATTGCATCCTCCATAGCCTGCTGAGAAGCCTCCTGCGTACCAAGCGCGGCCAGGATATCATCCACGCTTTCAGTGCCTACAGCACCGGACAGGTCATCGAACCAATTAGCAGGCAGACCAGTACTCGTACCGGAGAGGTCAAAAATCTTCTTCAGCGCACTGATGCCAGTACTGGTCAAATCTTTGCCCGCAGGCGTTCCAAGAAGTTGCTGAGCAAGAAGAGCAGCGCCGCCAATAGCAGCAGTAGTCCCTGCACCACCCCCAATACGGTTTGCCTGAGCCTCAGTTTCCGTGTCATAGGTCACCTTGTCAGTAGCATTCGTGGTGGCGTTTGTCTTGATGAGATCAATGAGCGCAAGCTGCTTCGCCTTCTTATCAGCCAGCACGGCTTCTGCGCTCTGTGCGGTGGCCTTAGCTTTGGCATCATTGCTGAGCATTTCAAGGGTTGTTGAGCTGTAAGCCCCAGACTGGCGGCTACGAGCTTGCGTAGGATTGAACACCTGCGCCGCGTTGGTCATGATATTATTGATGAGGTCCTGGTACTGAGTATTCCCAGTAGCCAGGCTAGCTTCCAGTGCAGCGATCTGCTGGTCAATCTTAGCTTGAGCCGCCGTGCTGGTGCTAGAGTCCTTAGTCTCTGTGCCCGTCTTGCTAGAAGTAGCAGAGATATCAAGCAAGCTATTAACTGCCGGCCCTGTGACAGAGGTCAGCAGTTGCTCCATGAGGATGTCCCCAGGAGTCTTGGTGGTCTGGGTAATAGGCCCAGTACCTGCAGAGGTAGTAGTCACGGCCATCTTGGTCTCCGTTACATTGGTAAAAGTACAGGCTCGTAGTACATGGGACTGCCGCCAACTAGGCCATACCCAAATACTTGCCCACCTAGCTCATCTTGCAGCAAGAGGCCAGTGTTTGTCGATTGAGGATTATGCGCATATACCCTGAAAGGCTGCCCAGGAGTCACAAGCAGCAAGGTCTCAGAGATCGCAGTACCTATGTACTGGCTGACTTCACCAGCCACCAAGGTGCGCACAGTAGTCATAGCGCCTGTGTCACCGAGGTAGTAGATAGTGCTTGGCACATATGTGCCAGGGAGAAGGTGGCCCCAGAGGCACACTCGTACCTTAGGGTACCCAGACAGCGAGGAGTCAAGCGCGATACCGTGCGCAGGTCTGCGATCAGCTGCTAGCTTGCTTGCCTTCCTGACCTTCACGCCAGCGAGATCGAATAGGTTAACCAGCTCGCCAGCAGCCACAGGCTCAGTATACACCTCAGCTGAGATAATATTCATCTCCCCGAGACGAGCCCCGAAGGGCTCACCTAGCTCAGCTAGCTTGTTAGCATCCAGCCCAGCCAAGCCAAGAGCTGCGGCTACCTGCGAATGAAACACCTGCAAGGAGTTATACACAGCTTGCAGCTCCTTGTAGACATCAGTGTCCTTAACCTGCGGGACCCGAGGAAGCTCCAGGGTCAGCCTTGAATTAACATATCTCACTCTATCTCTCCTTCCGGCACCATCGTCACAGTGAAGCCTGTGAGATCGAACATACCTTCTATGTGGATGTTGTGGTACGCACCTACAGCTCCACCAAGGAACCAGCCTGTCATGCTATCTGAGTCATAGCCCCCTTGGTACATCTGCTCTGGTGGCTGGAATGGCGCCCGCCTGAAAGCTACAGAGTCTCCAACGTAGATATCAGGAGATTGCATAAGTCCTTCAGTGGTGACCTCCTGCACGCTACACTCCCGCCCACGCCGCAGCTGGATCTTACCGATCACAGCCACAGACTTGTGATTCTCCACCCCAACGATATTAAAGTCCAGCGTGCTGATAGCTCCGTTAGCTTCCAGCACCCCGAATGTCTCCTGACTTGGGAGAGATGCAGTGACCTTCATCTGGTCAGCAGGCACCATAACTTCCACAGCAGGTATAACCACGTCATCGTATGGAATCCAGCCACCAGAGCTAAGGCTCTCATTGATAGTGAAGATATCAACGTGATCCTTCTTTAGCCTCCCCCACCGACGAAGCGCAGTGTCATACACAAGCATGTGAGTGAGGCCAACTACACCGAACGAGATCACGAAGTAGCGGCTGGCTACATACCCGATCTTCACATTCAAGCGGGACAGGAACGAGTTCCGCTCAATCATGTGAGTAGTGTAGTTATAGTTCTCCACTGTCCTGAGAGCCAAGAAGTCTGATATCTCAGGGAAGATCGGAACAGCAGCCTTCACTCCAACAAGCTGGAGGCCGCCAGAACCAAAAGCATACACAGCGTCCACCCCAGGAGCTGTAGCCACATACTCCAAGTCTGTGATTCCTGCGCTGTTCTCAACCTCCGTAAATAAGTACGGCGCCGCAGTATTCCCTGTCTCCTTGCATGAAACCACATTCTCGGCAGCATAGATGAAAAGCCCGAAGCTGGTGGACTCAACGAGGAGAATATCCCCGCGTGTATACTGGATCTTTGTGGAGCCTGCGCCTGTCACAAGGCTTGGCGTGAAGTCCAGAGGGTCAACCTCAGAGCAGTACAGTAAGGTATCAGAGCTGTACGCAAAGAGGCGACCGACAGAGGAGACAATCCCTTTGATTGCTGAACCTACAAGCCCAACAAGCGTGACAGCGGTGATCGTACCATCATCGTTGAACTTATAGGTACCAAAGAACTCCACGTGGAAGTAGGTGACGCCATTGATCCGGGCTATAGTCAGCTCCCATCCAGCAGGCCAGCCTACAGCTGTGCGCTCAATCCATGTAACATCTGCTCCTGACTTAACGTATAGCTTACCTGAGGTGGTCACAGCCCAGAAGCCGAACGCATTCGACTCTGTTCTGTATGTCCCACCTCTACGGAAGTCAGTGACACCAGCTAGGGCACCAAGCCTGCTAAGGTAGCTAACAGATGTGATACCCCTCGCCATAGGCATGATGTTCTCACCGAAGATAAGCTGAGGCTCGGTAAGCTCCCACGGAGCCTCAGTTGGCTTTATCTCTTGCCGGAGCTTAGCCATACCTTCCTTGACATACACAACCGTAGGCCCAGTATGCGTACTGAGCATAGGTACGTTGGCGCTATCAAGCGTTATTCTTACTGGAATCCTTGACATTCTTATCTCCAGACATGCGCGTCAAGTAGGAGTCTGCTGCCAGATCAAGCTTCGAGAACACGTATCTCGTACCCTTATGCCCCAGATAGACACTGAGCAGCCAGACCAGCCGCTCATCGAGTTGAAACATGCTCGATATCAAGTACGCACCGAAAGCTATCCCTATGCACACCACGAACTCAACAGACTCAATCACGAAGGACTTCACCCGCTTAGAGTGAATCCTCTCAAGCAGCCGTGACAGATAAGCAATGGAAGCAGCAGATAGCAGCATGATCCAGGTCACCCGTTCCCAGTTATTAGGATCTTTGTCAAGCATTGCGGTCAGTCCAGGTGGAAAGTCAGGCCATCGAGGCAGATCTGCGCCACCGGCGAGCCGTACCCGAAGCCATACACCCGGCCGTCCGAAAAGATCTGAATCCCCGCCGGGGTAAGGCCGTTTCCGACGGAAGCAAGAAACAGCGTATTGGGGGGTCGCAAGCCAGTCGGCAGGTAGCCGATGACGGTGCCGTACGAACCACCGCTTATCATCCCGCGGAACCGGACAATGCGCCCGCCAGGATCAAGCCTGAACCCGGTGGGGACGCCCCAGGTGGCATCCGTCCATCCGTTCTGAAACGAAAAATACAGCCAGGGGTTGGATGCGATCTTCACGATCCCAGAGCCCTTCGGAGCCAGCTCAAGATCTGCATTTAGGCTTGAGCTATTGACGCTAAATGTCGCAGCGGCAATTCCTGCAGAAAGAGTGGGCCAAGTATTAGTTCCAGCCGGAGAATAAATCTCAGCTACAATGCGCCCGAACGATCCGGCAGTGAAACGGAAAGTTCCGGTTCCTTTAAGGTCAAATCCCATATCAGGGTTGGCATCAGCACCTCTTCCAGCCAAAGCAGGAGCAAATCCCGTTTCTCCACCTAGAACTTTAATGTAGTTATAGATAGGCGTACCGTAGCTATTACCGCCAAGACATACACCTGCATCATCTACTTCAAGCCTGTCGTAGATACGGTCGTTGCCGTAAGATCCGGGGCCAATAGTGACTTTAGGGGCATTAATGCGAACAGGACCATACATCGTATTATGAGTACCGCCATTCCAGATGCAGAACTCATTCTTAATGTTAAGGGCCATACCTCCGTTAGTCTCAATTCCACCTGCGATACCTTGAAGTCTGAAGAGAGTTACATAAGACCAAGGACCATAGGTACGGAAGAATCGGATAGATACGTTACTCTGCACCCCAGCTGATGCAGAGAGTACAAGCTTATTAACTCCAGCAGACTCTGGGCCCTGAGAAACAGTGTAGCGAGTCCCGTTAATAATGGCGTACATATGATCGCCAGAATAACCTGCAGGCCAAGCATCACCTGAGACCCGTACAACAGAAGTCCCAGAAGTATTACAAATGCCTTCGCCTACTTCATACGCACGATACCAAGGATAGCTCTGTGCAGAGGTTACAAAGCTCGGAGCACCGCCAGCGAAGGTAGTAACTGTAATTTGAGTAGGGCTGATAATACTAGCGACTTTCCAGACTTCTCCATTCCACCCGATATGATCGCCGACGTACAAATTAGTCAGGTCATACGTGCCGTAAGTGGCCTCTAGGATGTTAGGAGAAAAGCTACGAGCAGCAAGAGCTTGACAGCCTGGATACAGCTGTACTTGACAAGGGCCCTTATCTGGCTGGGTAATCATCCAGTTATGCTGTCCAGTCCAAGTACGCATACCAGAGGCCCCAGCATTTGCCCAGAGAACACCTCCAGCATAACTAACTTCGTGAGTATTAGTAGAGCCTACAACTATTGACTTTCCTAGCTCCATCTTACCAGAGCCGGTATCACCCCAGAACTTACCGGGGCCGCTTACAGAGACGCGACTAATTGCAAAGCGAGTGGCCCAGTTAGCTACATAGAAATTACCTGCAGGAAGCCAGATAGGCTTGCCTGTAGCAATTGCAGCCATTACAGCTGTGTCATTAGAAGTACCAGCTCCTGTGCCATCGGCCGCAGGAGAGAAGTCAGCAACAGCACCGAAATCGGCGATATTTGCGTAGTACGCTGTACCACCGCCACCTCCAGTACCAAGTCCGTTAACTTTACCCTTCAAAGCCCGCAGCTCAGCAGGCATGTCAGCAACGTAGCGAGTATCCAGCGGCTCGCTAGCGTTGTTAGGATCAATCGTATAAGCGCCAGTAGGCATGGTTATCTCCCGAATACAAGGTTGTTCTGAACAAGAATCATGCGCTGGTCTTGAGCATCCTGCGCAGAGGCCCCAGCGCGCTCTGCATTACCAGTGGTACGGTACAGACGAGCGAGCGCATCGTGGATGATAAGGTACGGATAGTTCCGCATAATCCAGCTTTCAGGGATAGGATCTACCAGAGAAGGGTAGGTCAGATACCCAAACACGAAGCGCTTCACAGTGCCAGGAGTATCCCCAAGGGAGATCTGAATTACATCACCAATCTGCATAACAGACGGGATGCGCTTCACTCCGAACATATCCATGGAGGCCTCAATCCCGTGATCGAGCTCAAGCTCCCTGCCAGCGGCGCCAGCAATCTCGTCATACAACTGCACATACAAAGCATCGCGGAAATTAGCGAAGCTAGATGTAACAATGCCGTAGGAACTGCGTACTCCGCCACATACCAAGGCATCAGTAACAGCTTCTACGGCATCTTTCATGAACCGATCAGTGGTGTGGGCTCTGTGAATAGCTTCCTTGATCTTAGCTTTCACATCGTCCGCTTTGTCTGGCCTCTTGAAGAAGCTCATAACTTCAGCGAATATCTCATTATACGTCATGACTACCTCCTTGAAATAAACTCTACAGTGGGCACAGAATGCCCACCATGCAGCTTACTTAGCGGCAACCGGCGGGGCCGGAGGAGCGTCTTCGCTGTTGGAACCGTTGCTAACGGCAGCAATGGTGCGAGTGCTGGAGATGCCACCGAGATCATGCTGCTTGCCGCCAACAGTAATGGAGCGCTTCACAGTGCTCTCAGCGCCGCTGTTGATAGCAGCTGCTAGCGCCTGAGCGCCTTCACCGCCGACGTCAGAAAGCGCTGCTGCCACTTGAGCAGCCATGACAGGATCACGTGCAAGTTGCGTAACGATGTCAGAGACGCGGCGAGTTGCCGGATCAACGTACTGGGCGTATTCTTCCCATTCATTCTCCGTGGCCTCCCAGATAGCAGGACCGAAGCCGCCACGCTTGAGCTCGCGAGTCATGTACTCGATGACGCCGCTGTCCTTCGTATGCAGCCAGCCGTCCTTGAACGCAGCCTTCTCGCCACTGGGCAGGATGACGTTGGCAGCTTTGCCGGTCATACGGTACAGCTTACCGTTCTGTTGCAGTTCCATCTTCATCTCCTAGGTATTGTGCTAGGGAGTGAAATACCTCCCTAGCGGTGTACAGCTAAGCCGCTATTAAGCAGCCGCCGTCATGTTGGTGATAACAGCGCAGGACGCAGGGTTCTTGTGGGTGATCGTGCATTCGGTGGTGTAGGTGCCGCCGATAGCGTCGATACCGTTGTCAACAGCGCACTCGTCGCCCTTAGCGTTGAACGCCTTGTGATCGGTCTGGCGACCTTCAAGGTACGCAACACGCAGTTGCGGCACGTTGAGGACCAGGCCCATCTTCTGGAGATCCGGGTTCACGTTGAACATCGGGTGCTCCATCAGCACGTAGCGACCACGGGTAGTGATGAACGTGGTGAAGTTCAGGCCGAAGCTGTTGGTCTGGGTGCTCTCGTTGTAAACAACGGTGGAGCCACCAGCAGCAGCGTAGCCATACAGCCGACCCAGGTTGTTCACAACCTTGCGGAAGTTGGAGCCGCAGAGAATGACACGCTCGTTACCAGAAGCATCAGTGGTAACTTGGTTCTGCGTGCCGTCAACAGCAGCTTCCAGCTGCGCCCAGGTCGTAGTCGCGCCCATGTGAGTGACGTTCGGAGTCGGAGCGTAGCTCGGGTAGAACGCCGGATTGCCGATCATCTGGATGAGACCATCCATCAGGTGGAACGGCTGGTTGTTACGCGTGCCCATGTAACGCTGGCCGAAGATGAAGGCTTTCTCCAGCGCCATAGCGTGGAAAGAGCCACCATCCATCTTGTTCTTGCCGACAGGATCCTGGCCAGTGATGACCTTGGTAGCAGCAGCGGAGCCAGACAGAGCCCAGGTATCCCGGAAGATTTGCGTGTAGTTGCTGACACGCAGCGGCGGAATGGACATGGCGTTCGGGCGCAGCGAGCTCTCTTCAAAAGCAGAGCCAGCATGGACCATCTTGACACCGGAGGCGATAGCGGCCGGAGCCACCGAGCCGATACCGCGGGACACGCGCACAGAGGTGGGAGACAGCACAGCGTCAACGATCACGTTCTCGCGAGCAGTGGCGATAACGCCAGTGGTCTGGAACATGGTGTTGGCGAGGATGTTGTCGGTGCTGACAACCTGGAAGATCGTGTCAGACGCAGAAGCGTTGGCAGTCAGCTCCAGCTCAGGGAAGATCATGCTCTCAACCCAGAAGCCGTGCTCGATCTGCTTGGCGGTCTCGGACTGGAACAGCGAAGTCAGAGCCAGCAGCGAGGTCATGCCGTTGGGCATGTAGCGAGTGATGTTGAGGCCGAAGGACTTCTGAGCGAAGTCGGGCGGATTGTAGTTGGTTGCCCAGATACCAGTAGACATGAGAATCTCCTAAGTTGAGGATTACAGAGAGCCGCTGCCGGTGCTGTGAACAACCACAGTCGGCTTCAGCGAAATGGTAATGTTCGAGCCATCAGCAGTGCTGTTGACATCGACCCAGACTTCCTTGACACCAGCTGCGCCGTAGATCACGTGAGTAACCTTGGCGCTGGCACCGACGCCAGTACCGTACACAGACATGCCGGGAACGATGGAGCCAGGGGAGGCTTCAGCATTCAGCACCAGCTTCTTGGTGCCATTGGCAGTGGTGCCGGCGACAGAGATGGCAGGAACCGGAGCAGACACCAGCTCGATGAAGTAGTCACGGTAGCTGGAAGCTGCGCAGTTAACCACAGAGCTGTACACAGCAGTGCTCAGCGAGATGCCTTCGTTGGCAGGAACAGCCATGGTGTTCGCTTGGGCCACGGTATTGATGTAGCGTAAGCTGACGCCCAGACCAGGAACGTGATCAGCGTTGTTACCATGGCCACGAAGAGCAGCACAAATCTGCTCAGCAGTGGGCCAGGTATCAGTGAAGCCAGCAGCAGGGCCAGAGCGACGAATGACGCCACCGAGCACAGAAGCTGCAGTGAGGGTAGCTGCGCCAGCGGTAGTGATAGCCGCAGCCAGCACCCCCGTGAGCAGCACATCTCCGATGGTAGCTTGACGCTGCAAGCCACCGGAGTAGACAGACAAACGAGCAGTAGACATAACAGTCTCCAGGTTAGATTACTTAAATGCAGAGCTCCAGTCAATAGCGCCCGGAGCTTGAGAGGCGACAGTTTGCGCTTCCGTGCTCTTACCACCAAGCTCAGAAGCGAAGTCTTGCAGGAAGCGTTGAGCCACCTGGGAAGCCTGTTGCGGAGTCATGTCAGGATGGTTGGCGGCGAGATTGCTCTCAAGCGCGCCAAGAATACCGCGAGCAGCAGGGTTGTTGAAGATGGGATTGTCCTGACGAATCTGGCTGATCGTCAGTGCTTGCTGTACATGCTGGGGAACCGCATCCATGATCGCAGCTGTACGGGAACGGAAGCCACCGTTAATCATGGCACCGTTCAAGCGAACAGACTGAAGGAGGGCTTGCTGCACAGCAGAGTTGATGACAGAGCTGAATGCGTTAGCGTCGCCACCGAGAGCTGCGGTGATAGTTTCCTGATTGACACCGCCAAGGAAATTAACCGTAGACATCTTCTGCTGGAGAGCTTGCAGTTGCTCAGCGCCAAGGGGGACAACATCAGCTTCGAAAGAAGCAGCTGGCTTGTTGCCGCCCTGACCGTTGTTAGCATTCTGCCAAATGGCCAGGTAGTTGTCGAGAGGAGATCCAGACTGCTGACCGGTAGCAGCTTGCTGCTGTTGACCGGTACCAGCAGGAGCTTGGGTGCTCTGTTGCTGGTTCTGCCCTTGTTGTTGACCAGCTTCGTTGGACTTGCCTTGCTGACTCTGGCTGACACCAGCCTGAATCTGGTTATTCTGCTGTTGGCCCTGGCCAATACCGGACTGGGCCTGATTCGGGCCCTGGGATTGAACTTGGTTCTGGGACTGGGAACCGCCGAAGATAGCGTTAAAGAGGCTCATGGTATTACTCCTTGGGTAGGTCTACTTGGATGGAAAGCAATTGCTCGCACAGGTCACGGATGCCGACTTGATAGTACCGCGCTTTAACGAACTCAAACGGGTCCTTCATGTCAGCTTCCATGTGGGCGATAGCGTGGATAGCCATCGCTTGGCGAGTTTCAACATACGCGCGCTGAATCGGAGTAAGAGTTACATTACTCATATCATCCGATGTCATATCCCACGCGCGAGGGAGCTGTACTTCACTGGATTTCATTGTTGCTGTCCTTGTTTGTTACCAGCTGCCACCATGTCAGCTAAGGTACTAGCCTGCTGGCGAGCTGTGTTAGCTTGCTCCTGCTTGATAGCATTCTCATCAGGCGGAGTAGGCATCGGCACATCAAATGCCGCACCTTTCTCAATAGCCAGCTGAGCCTGCTGTTGCCACACTGCCATTTGCTGCTCATACATCCGCTCAACTTGCGTCTTACGGAAGGGGCGCAGGTCTGCTCCACGGAGACTCATGAGGTGAGCGAACAGCTCGCCAACACGGTACTCAGCTCCGATAGCAGGTACAGCCTGCAGAGTCTGAAGAGCTACAGCAAACTCTTCAGTGCTCATCTCGCGATCAAGAGGACTTGCACCGTCCCCGATCTGGAAGAGAAGTGTGGCATTGCGGAGCTTGACAGGATCAATCTCCACAGCCTTCTGCTCTTCAGAATTCATGTACGTTGTAGACGTCTGGTACTGAAGCGTATTTGTGAGCACGATGGTGCGGGCAGGGATCATAAGCTTGGAGCGTACGCTGATAGTAACCAGCCGCTCCCGCAGATCCGTACCTTCCATCACGTCATCAACTTCACTCTTGGTCTTGTTCCCCTTAACAAGCTGACCTTGCTGCATGGGGTTAGTTCCAGCCACTACGTAGCTAAACCGCTCCAGCCCGTTAGCGATGTTCATGAACGCAGGCGTCTGCTCATCCCGGAAAGGAATAGACATGTACGCATTAGAGATCGGCTGGTACATCGCAGCGCTGCGGAGAGGAATCTTAGCAGCCGGGTTGGGGTTATTAATATCCTTCGAGTCAATGTACAGCGGATTGTAGATGCCTCGGTCAGAGATAGCACGCCGCTTAGCTGCCAGCGTAGCGTTCCACATGTTCGAGGACAGGTCCTGCAAGTCCATCAGGTTCTCAGCCAGGGACTTAGTCTGCAGGCGCAGGCCATCGCTGTAAGGCTGGGACAGCAGCATCGGGAACATATCATGCGCATTGGTCTGCCGCTCAACTTCCAAAAGCACTGTGTCATTGATGACAACAAGCTTGAAGATTTGAGGGTGGTTAGCTTCTGCGATGGTAATCCCGAAAGAGCTGGGGATAATGCGCACGAACAAGGTAGTCTTGTAGTACGCATGAGCATACTCAACACTACCATTGTGGTTCGTCTGGGTACCAAAGAAGGAAGCCCAGTTGCTGATCGGTCCCTTGCTGGCAGACGGGCTAGCCCCTACGATATCAGGGACATAATACAGCGCGTGCTCGCCACTGTTGGTATTCTCAGTCATCTTGCTGTTAAGAGCGTCGATGATAACAGTAGGAGCCACCAGCTGGAATAGCCGATTTGTGTACTTCTTCATGGCTGCAGGAGCCATGACCTCAGTGGTACCAACAAAGTCACCAAGCTTAGCTACATCGCTAGGATCAACACGCAGATCCCAGAAGGTGTTGTACATATCAAGGCTGGAGACCTTATTACCGCTCCAAGTAACTTCCACGCGAGTAGGGTTATTGGAGTTATCGTTCTTCACGCCCCAGGTAGTCTCAACTTCCCAGTTGATAG
>JACCDG011867935.1_pt1 | contig 21595 bp, 41 predicted proteins | sample 7442471 | NCBI WGS metagenome assembly JACCDG01 (sample SAMN15323444, study PRJNA562643) | freshwater metagenome | isolation source: river surface water | place: USA:Blue River Watershed | collected 2017-08-17 | reverse complement strand
CCTGCTGTATATATCATTAAGCCTCTCATTCTCTTTAGTTGCCCATTCATATAGTGCTTTATAATCCTTAGTGTTCTCCTTACTCATCAATCTCTCCTTGTGCTTCGTGCGATACAAATACATGTTCAGATATAGCCTCAGTTACCTCATCATTTACAATATCATAGATTTCTCTTTCTGTGATTATCTCTTCTTTCATGAGTTGAGTATCATCCTGTAGATCTAAAACCATATCTCTTAGCTCCTGTATTTCCTCAATCAGTAATTTGATTGCATCTCTATCTGTGTAAAGCGTAGGAAGTCTTTCTTCAAAAGTTAGCTTATTCTCCATCTCGAACTTATACCACTAAAAATTATTTTTTCACTAGGTCTAGTATGCTGAATATAAGTAGCTCTCGATCCTTTTCAGTTATAGGATGTATCGGGATGTACTTAATGCCAAGCAGCTCCAGAGTTAGTCTTACAGCACCAGATAGCTCTACACATTGGCCATAGTCAGTATCTCGTACCCCATCATCCTTCATAAGTTCCTTGTGTGGTAGTACAAAAAACACTACCCCTGTTTTAAGCCACGTAACATAATCCTTAAATACTGGTGTATCAGCCAGCACACTTAAAGAGCTACCAAACTTACTTAGAAATACAATGTTATCTATACATCTGCTGGAAACAAAGTCTGTTTGCATGTTCTTCTCAGACTGAAACTGACGATGAAAAACTTCTTCTTGGAACTTATTAACTAGTTCTACATCTTTTCTAATCTCAGGAAAAGGTATCTCCCATTCTTCCTTAACTATTCTAGCTACTTCTGGTAGAAGAGAAAGATTGTATCTATCTGATACTTTTCTAGCTAGAGTAGTCTTTCCCTCATTATATGCGCCAGCGAAGTATACTCTCATCTTATTTTAAGCATGCTAGACAAATAGATTTAGAGGGTGCAGGTGCTGGAACAAAACTCCGCCATTTAATTGTTAAGTACTCCCTGTAATATACTATTAAGGCAATAAGTAGCGCATGATCTACACTAGTAACTACTTCTCCATCAAACATACGTTCTTTTGTCGCGGGCGGAAACATTACCCTGCAAAAGTCAAATAAATACTTAAACTTGGGATGAGACATAAATACTGCTCTTAAATCACTGTCCCCCTGGTCTAAGAGCCACTTAGCAACATCTTTTTCTGTCATCTTATATTTAGTATACATCTCTAAGTAACGTTCTTCTGCAAGACCCTCTGCCCACTTTTTTAGCATGTCTTCCATGCAAAACTTATACCTAAAAAATTCAGCTACTTATTGGCTAGTTTACAACAAAGCTCCTTACACTTATTATGTACGTATAGAGCGCATTGCTTAGTATGATATTTTATATAAACACCAGCTCCCGCTAACAATGTGAGGAGTGGTAGATCGTGTACACAAATGATTCCATCTCCATGAAAGCACCCTGATAGAAGAAGAACAGCTAGAAATATACGAGCCTTCTTCATAGTATCATTATACCGTTAATAATTTAGATTTAACCTCATCTAAATATCCATCATAGATCCAACAATTTGGTACTAATTCTTTTATAAACTTTAATGCTTCATCATATGTGTATCCATACCTTAAAGCATTTAAGTATATAGCAGCAGCTGGGCTTCTTGATTGTCCATACCTACAGTGAACAAGTACATCGCCGAATCTTCCAGCATTGTTATAAAAAGAGTTTATAGTATCTAAATATAAGCCCAAGCCTGGTCTTCCGTCAAAAATAGGAACTTCTAGATAAAGGATATCTGGGCACAACTTACAATAATTTGGTAATGACGAAATCTCAGCCGTTGTCATCATAGTACACACAGCCTTAAATCTAGGATTAGCCCTATCTTCTGCGGCACCGATAAATAATCGAGGTAGTACCTCAATCATTTAAACCTTATACCTCTTTTATTAAAATAAACTTCTTTAGTTGACTATCTAGAAAATAAGTTTATTATGGAATGCATGTCAGAGTCAGACATCAGAAATTTAGAAGTATTTGAGTTAAAAGACCTAATAACTGAGTTAACCTTGAAAATAGCTAATTTAGAGCAGGCAAAGAAAGATTATGCAAAGACTATGGGAGATATGGTTAAAACTAATAAGAAGTCACTAACTCTATGTATTGAGGTCCTAAGTGGAAAGGATAGTGAGCTAGCTCGTAGAATGCTGGTAGAGGTTGCTGGTTTAATTCCTAAAAGTGGCTAATGTTAGAGCTACCGCTCTCTTCTAATGAAAGTGTTAGCATCGTTGCTCTTACAAAGGAGCAGTCTGATCTTTTTGAAAAATGTATTAAATGTTCTTGTGATAAATTACTTACTTTTAATGTTGGTTCTGGATTACAAAACAAGTGCACACGGTGCTCATATGTATGGGCATTTGGAGGAGATACAAGCATGCTAGGAATGACACAAGCTGAAAAGGAAATGGAAGCTAAATATGGAATGATTAATGCAGAGCTACTACAACAGTCTTATCTAGAGGAGCAGCTTGATGACATCTGGTAACGCAAAAGAGGTACTTCAAATGGTTAGACAAGGCCCTCCTAATCCTAGAGATTTAAAGCCGGTAGTACCTAAACCAGAAGAATCCGCTATGAGTTTATACAATGAGAGATTAGCAGCTCTAGCTAAAGAGAATATTGCCGAAATAAGTGAAGCTGAGATGAAGGGTCAGGCAGCTAAGGTTGCTGAGAAAGACAAGGAAAAAGAAAAAGAAACAGATATAGCAGAGGATAATTCATTTGTCTACGATGACTATGGTAATAAGATGAGAAACATACATGGAAGTAGAGCTAGAAGAAAGAAGGTAGAAGCCAGATGTACTCCTATGGATATGGCCGAACTACTAATGCTTAATTATGTAGAACAGCGTGTAGTTCTTAGACCGGGTAAATTAGAAGTGGTATATCGCTCTATAAATAGTTCAGACGCTATGTTTGCCTTCTCTCAGATAGAAAAAGAGAAAGGGTCTGCATTAATGGTAGCTTATAAGATTGGCAGGTTGAACTTAACTCTATCTCTAGTATCCATAAATTCTCAGAAGTTTGATCCTATTAAGATAGATAACAAAATAGATCCTGTACTATTCCAGGCTAAGTACGAAAAGATCTGCTCCTTCCCTGAAGATCTGCTTGTAGATTTAATAGTAAACTACCAGTGGTTTACCGAAAGAGTTAAAGAGCTTAGCGTTGATGATGAGAGTATTATAAATTTTTAAAAGACCCCACGGGCTGGTATTCGGCTAAAATGATATATGACTGTGCAATAGCAAAAGGGGAAATGCCCTCTCTTGCTAGCCCTGTGGGGCGCATGTGCTACTTCTTCCTTAAAATGCAAAATGATAGGGAGTTTTTTGCACATAGAGCACTTGTTCAAGCTGTAACAAACTCAGCAAAGATAGAAGATGCATTTAAAGCATCTAGAGATGCATTCTATCCATATATGGAAGAAGTAACAGAGAACAAGGATAAGAAGGCTAAGGATAGGTTATTTAGCGCCATGAAAGAAGGTCCTGTTAAGGTCGTAACTATCCCAACCCCGGCTAAAGCAGCCAAAATGTATAGGAGGAAGAAATGAAAATAACCTTTCTGGGTATTGATCTAGAATCAAAACAGAAGAGTATGATTATAGATAACAATTTATCTGTTCAGTTAACTCCAGAGCAGTTTAAGCTATTAATGGCTTATATATCAAATGATCTAGAAACTCCAACAGCTTATAAGGATGAGAATGGCTTAGCCCAGTTTCAGGATAATCCATATTTTATTCCGAAAGAGCAGGAAGTAGTATTCAATACAGAGAGTATATCAGAAACAGAGCAGGATACCTCAGATTTAGAAGAAAGCTTAGATGACTGAACAGTTAAATAGAATTGAACAGAAAGTAGATAGCATACTTCATTGGATTCAATCTACTACTAAAACATTTGCGAACGAGTTTGGTGATCCTACTGCTCTATGCTCCTTATGCTTTAGCCGTATCGAATACCAGCCACTGTTAGATGGAACTGTTAAGAGAGTATGTGACTGTAGACTACCAATACGAAGTATAGCAGTAGATAATTTCAAAAAGAAGGAGGTATAAGCTGATTATGCGAGATGAAGCTGCATACAACTATAATAAAGAGTCTATTTGGGACCCAAATAAAGATTATGTAAATCCGGCTTTCAGTGATACTTCTGATATGTTGAGTTTTAGCTTAACTAATCTAATCAAAAGAAAGAGAGAAAATCCAGAATTGGACTTAGTAGTGGATAATTATTCTAAATTTAAGAGTACATTAACTAAACAACTAAAACGTAGCAAGGCTAGAGATGAAATACTTGCTGCACTTACACAAGATATTATTCGAGAAGAGCCGTATATATTAAAGAGCATTGGAAAAGAGCAGGCCGGTAATGTTATAATTAGTGTTCCATCAGATCCAAATAAAATTGGAACCGCAGTATATCTTGACCCTAGAAAATTAGAGCCAGTAAAGAAGATAGAAAAAACAATTAAGACTTATAGTAATGAGAAAGCTAAAGCGCTTACTGTAGGTAGAAATTATATAAAGAATGGCTAAGAATATCACAAAGGATATTCAGGATACACTAGAGCATCATACAAAATTAGGACGAAAAGTATTAAACTTTAGAGTTAATTCTTGGCATGATTTTATAGATAATTATCTAGCTGGAGAAAAAGTAGACTCTACGTATACTAAGTCATTTAAGGCCACTCCAAAACTATTTAACATAGATGTTAAAGAAGATACTACAATGCTAAAAACAATGCTATTCCTAGATCTAGATGACGGTAGCAGATTTATGCTACCAGAAGCTATAGTGGGCCAGAAAACAGCTACTGCTGAGCCAGTAGCAAAGGAGAAAAAAGGTGGAAGAAAAAAGAAGTCTTAGAACCTGGGAAACAATTAATCCTTTAAATGACATGCTTATGATTGTTCGCGACGATTATCCGAAAGCTAAGGGTAGTATAATTTTAACAGAAGAACTACCTGTAGCTGCTAATATTGCATACTATTCAGGAAGAGTACTAAAGATAGGACCTAGAGTACTATCTCTTCTAGGCTTAGAGAGGGATGAGGATATTATAGGAAAGAGAGTAGCATTTAGACGCTACCTATCTGAGATAGTAACTCTAAGAGAGAAATATGACGGTAGAGATGTCTTCTTACTACACGCTGGTAAGGGAGATGCTCCAAATACATCAGAAGTTGAAATATTACTTGACGAAGATACTAAGATTAACTTACTATAGGACACCATGAAGACAGTAAAAATAGATAAAGATTTTTTAGCTGGTACAGATTTCGCACAGTACTTAGCATGGGTACTCAGGGCGGAGCTTATTGAAAAACATCATAATAAAGATAGATACTACACTATAGAAGCAGCTGCTAGAGATTCAGATACAATAGTATTGGATCCTAAAGATACAAATTTGGTGAATGGGTGGACTATTAGATACAAAGGATGTATAAAAGTTAATTCTAAAGGTTCCTTACAAAAGATGTTTTTTAGGCACTACAGAAGTTACCTCAATAACAATGAACTAAGTTCTAAACAAAATAAGCAGCTTGAGAAGGAGCATTCCATCTTATTTTGTGGAGAAAATAAAGATTGGGCGAGAGGATACTTCAATAAAGTACTAAATCTACCTCTTATAGAAGATCCTAAAATGAAGAAGAACGAAATATTATTTCTACGTGAAGGCACACCGCGCTACCTATTTGTGGTAGCATAAGGAGGACAGATGAAAGCTCATCTCATAAGCACCGAAAATAATAAGGTAGTTGTTAAACAATGTGCATCTAGTGCTACAGCAAAGGGATTTAAAGCAGATTTAGTTGTACTACTAAGTAACTATGAGAGTACTCAACTAGAAAAGAAAGAAGTTGAGGAGTATAAGCAGTGTATTGATAAGAGTAAGCTAAAAGGAAGGCTGGAAGACCATATTGTTACGTATGCAAGACTCTTATCAGATAAGTTAATAACCTTAGGTATTTATCCTAATACATCGGACTTTAAAGTATGTTAGATAGAATTCTTGTGCCGGTTAAGGTTAATACTCCTGACCAGATAGCAGCCACAGTTAAGAAGATATTAATAGCTGGAGTACAAAAGATTAAGTATGACGCGGCTAAGACATATCTAACTGTTTTAAGGGAACTCTCCCCCGAAGAAATCTCTACTCCAATTGAGAAGATTTTGTATCAAATATTCGGTAGTGTTGAGGCTTATGAATTTATACTAGGTTCAGAGGGAACTAAAACCTTCGCAGATATCTTAATTAAGATAGATCAACAGAACCTAAAATCAAGCTATATTCTATGTCACTCTAAGTCTGCCTTCCTCAAGGCAATAGGAGTGCAGGGCAGTATACAGAAGACTATATTTGGGATCCCTATATTTCAGAACGATGAAGTACCTGCTGATAAATTCTTACTATTTATTACTAAGGAAAAAGACTGTCAACCCGAGGATACTATTCTAGTTAATATAGTGCATTATGAATCAAAATGAGGATTGGGATCCTTTAGATGATATTCTTACAGAAGAGCCACAAGAACCTGTAAACCATCTAAATTACGATTTTAACTACAACTGGTACAACCATAAGGAGGTACCTGACGATGAAGCCTGAGACAAATCAGTTAATAAATGTAATAAATAAGATATGTCCATATCTACAGCTTGTTCAAACAGTAGAGAAAGATAACTATATAGAGTTATTATATAAGGGAGACTCACCTAACTTTTTAGCTAACTCAGAGCAGTGCCATGTATATAACCTTCTAGGCAGTCTCTCTGTTTGTAAAAGATATATAAAAAAGGAGGGCAAGATACCATGGCTATGGAGTATATCTACGTTTAAGCGGCAAGCTATTAGTACTATGGAACTTACCATAGCCCAAATTGAAAGAGAGCTTATTGGTACTATACAAGATAACACAACAGCGCCAGTTAAGTTATCTAGAATAGAAAATCGTCCTGTACTAGCTACTATAGACATGACAGAGTTAAGAGAAAATATTAGACCTAAGGAAGATCCAGTTACAGGTAAGTTTGGACGTGGGATATACAATCCCTATACAACAACAAATCAACAGGAGTTAAGAGAGGTACAGCAAGCTGGATACTCTATAGGAGATAGGTATTAATGAGCTATTTATTCAGTGAAGCAGACAAATCTCTACTAAATGATAGGGGTAATGTAGATGTTGAGAAGTTAAATGATGTACAGAAAGAAGTATATGAGAACTCACAACTAGAAGCTGATCCCACACTCACAAGACTATCTAAGGACGGCTCTATTGTAGCTAAATATAAGATACAGGTCTTGTTTAATCACCTACGAACAGATCGTGGTGTAGCTCCCTGTCTACTAACCTTTTGGAGATCCGCTGGACACCTTAATGAGGATAATGATGATTTATTGTATGTATGTAAGTATGAAAAGGATGCTAGATTAGGTTGTGGTATGCCATTTCTAGAAGAGAGTAGAGGAGCATTAGTTAACGGAACTCCTATGCATTTATTTGATTGTAAGAACTGCAAGAGATACGTAAATAGAAATACTGTATGCACTGATATATTTCTAAAGCTACCTGCGGATAAGTTAGCTCCAATCGTCTACAAGTACTTTAGAGCTCTAAACAGCGATGCAGACATTTATGTTAAGCATTTTAAATATGATACTAGAAAAGAGGACTACTCAGACTGGAAGGGTGAGTATAGTATCTATCCTATAACTAGAATAATCAAGGATGCGTCGATATCGTCGGCTCAAACAATTAAAAATATAGAGTCCTTTTTAAGGGCTTAATCTTTTGGAACAGACTGTACATAATCTCTATTCTTAGTAAAAAATTCTTCTATTGCCTTCCTGGTTAATTGTACATCTCTTGTAGTGTGATAAACAGTGGCTATATACCTTCTTGAGTCGGAAATATCTAAGTCAGCTATAAGGTCTTGGCGGCTCAACTCACATTCAATATTATCAAATTCTACCTCATAATTCCTTAATTTAGAGCAACGACATCCTTTAATAGAAGATGGGCACACCACACAAAAATCTCTTAATAGTTTAAATGCTATCTCAAATGTAGTGTAGTTCTCCCTATATACTGTTGTATCTAATTCTATCTCATGTGCTCCGACAATAGTTGCCGTACCTGTTCTTTCGAATCTGACAGTGGGCTCATGATCGCTATCTATATATTCAATTATACCTATTTCTCCCGGCTCAGCATGAATATATTGAGGATCAGGAAATTCGGCCTCTTTATCCCCTAAATAATCACCGCCAGCCTCAGTTATTCTAACTTTTGCAATAACATTGTTACCTACATCATATGGAAAGTAAGGCATGTTGTTATTATACCTAAAAAATTATGATTCATTCTTATGCCAGTCCCAAGCGCAAATCTGATTCTTATAAGTATCTAATACTAAAGCTATCTTATTCTCGTACTCTATCTTAATCTCATCGTCATTTTCATCAGAGTTAACAGTAATCGTTATACCAAATAGCACTGCGTCCCGAAAATGTAAAGGCGTAACTTCCGCTTTTGGTAATGCAACTTTAAGTATTTTTTCGATTCTTTTGATATGCTCAGTCGTCGTAAAACCTACTCTTGGCTTTATATACATTTCAAAACTACAGGATTTTAAATACATTATAGCCCTCGTAGTTTCATAAGTCTTAACATGACCTGTTTATCTGTAGTAACTGTGCTTGGAGAAGCTAAGTTTAAGGCTAAGTCTAACCCCTGCTCGTTTACGTTAAATCTAGCTATAGGGGAGTTTTTATCATCATAGAAGTGTAAATCAAGCTTAGTTTTGTCTACTCTATTCCATACAGGTCTATCAAATACAGCTAACTTAAATCCCTTCCTCTTTTCTACAGAGGGATATCGCATCAATACAGCAATTTTATCTTTAGCTTCATCTGTTGTCCAAACAACCTCAGAGTATACCTTATCATCCGTATCCGCTAAGCTTGCAGGGTTTACAGTGGGTCTATAGGTTTCTTGTGTAGAGCTACTTCCGCCACCTCTACAGGTGCCACCACATTCTCCAGTTCTACAACTAGCACTTGGACCACCACCACTAGATGCGTATCCGCCAGTTCTTTGACCAGAAATACTACTTATATGGTGACCTTGTGCATCATATGGCATCTGCAAACTTCTCCTTGGGTGCTAATCTTATATTAGGATATCTATTTAATATTCTATCTATTGCTGCCTCCTGCTCCTCATGATTAATATCTAAGGGGAACGTGAATATTATGTACTTACAGTTCATTCGTATTTTCGGCTTTCCAGCCTCAACGGTAAACTCACCTTTTAGTCTGTTATACCAATCATTAAAAATTCCTAATGAGTTCTTTATAGGAGTATCGAACATTAAAGCAACCTTATATACAAGACTCATATACTTTAGGTGTGACATATCTTAGTTATACCTAAAAATATTAATTTGTTCCTTTCTTCAGACTATCTATATAGGCAAAGTATTTAATTGCAGGCTCTCTGAGCTCTTCTGGTAGTAGTGTTTTTTCATCAACACAAAAGCCACCAGGCATGTACTGTAGAAGCCAATGACCTTGGCTATACAGTCTACGTCTAAGCCTATACTCAGCCTGACTATATGAGTTTGCTGTTACTTGGTCTACAACAATAGAATAGTATTTTAAATTAGCTGTTGGATGCGGCTCAGGATAAATGGATGTATACTGTATCACCATATCCTTGTTAACAAAGACAACAGCATAGGCTGTACGTTTAAAAGCTCTATATCCCTCTTTAATACTACTACCACCACTAGCTCTAATTTTCTTCCATTGTAGCGCTGTAAGCTTCTTCACTTAATTATTATACCAATTAAAAGAGAGTCCTCGCGAAAACTCTCCTCGCTTTTGGGAGCTCCTTCGGTGCAACAAAGCACACCCAGATTAGCTTTCTCCCGTCACCACCAGAGCAACCTGATGATAATTATATATCTCTTATCTCTTTTTTCTAGCGAAAGTTTCATACAACTATTGACTTATTATTTATTTATAGTAAGATAATGAGCATGACTGTACGTGAACTATTATTACAAAGAAAGACTCTATTAGAAGGTATTAAGGTATATGACTTACTAGATGAACAACTTGATTCTTATCTATCAAAAGATAATAGAGAGCCGGAGAACTTTATACTATTTAGTGAAGAGGAGTATGTAGCAGAAAGCACAATAGTAGGGATTAGGCAGGAAGTATATAAACTTAGAGCAGAATTAACTGATAAGCTTGATAGGCTAGAAAGCGCAGAGGTAGCTTAATGGAAAAATTAGTTTTAGCTATATCCGAAGCAGTCAAAGGTCTTCTTGAGGAAGTAAAAAAGATACATGAATTTCTAGCTGTATATCAAGAAAAGCATAATGATACTGTGGATGAACTAAATAAACTACATGAAAGAATTAATAAGATATTGAAGAGAGAGGAAAAATTAGCTTTAATGCTGGAAGCTGTCGCTATAAGGGCTGGGTTAACAGATGAAGATTTGAAAGAGCTTGCTAAAAATATAGATGTAGAGGTTGATGAGGAATTGATCAAAGAAAATACTAATTAAAAAACTAGAATACCTTATAAATACACTTAAAGCCCGGTCCAAGGGCTTTCTCTATATCTGGAAGGTTCATGTCACTATATCCAGTAAATCTTGGTCCAGGAATGGAGTACTGTTCTATTAGATTGTTAACCGCAACCCACTTATCTTTTCTAGTTGTCCAAAAAACCCTGTCCTCGCCCTCTGCCTCATTCACATAACATAACAAGGCTTTATAGATCTCATCAATATGTGGTATTTTATCTCTATTCTGGTCTAAATCATTAAACATAGAATCTAGTGGATCATAAAAATACTCTCGTCCGCAGCTAAACATAATAAGACAGTCTGGCTGAAAATGCTGTTTCAACCATCTATAAATACCATCCTTACTCTTCTCCTTGCACCGCAGATTTACTAAATGCAATAAAGCATTAAAGGATAGGAGAATCTCTCTAGCTACCATACTAATGTTATACCACTTTTAAATCAATTTTAATATCTATCGTAGTAATATTGATCTGCTATGCAACCTTGTGCTGTATCCTTAGAAGCAAATTTAACTATAGCACCATTATTAAATTTAATTTTATCGTTGGTTTGGGGCTCAAAGGGAATTTCTAGCTTCTGTAACATACTAATCATCATATCTTTTAGCATCTTTTTTTGTAAGAAAGCAAAGCCAAAAATTACTATAACCTCTTCTTCACTACTTAGCGCGTAAACAATAGCTTCTATTAACATTTTGGTTGTTCTTCCTGTTTGTCTATATCTCTCCTCTATTGCTACTCTTTTAGGTAAGTGCTTGCTTCGTTCTGCCAGTTTGCAAAAGACATCATACTCAAACTCATCAAAAGGAATAAGTCCTAGCTTCTCCCTTATTTCAGTAAAAGTCATTGTCTTTGTTGGCTCCATAGCGGCCTTATACCCTAAAAATAATTAATCCATATCATGCTTACTTAAAGCAGGCTGCTTTTCTGATCTTCTATAAATACCATCAGCGTGTAAATCATAATAACCATGTTTTGTAAAGATAACCTTGTCACCAAGGTCAGTTCTTCTTTTATTTGAATTGTACCCATCAACGTCTGTCAACCAGACTTTATCTTGCATACTATTATTATACCACTATCTATTAGTTAAAAAGGCTCATTCGCCCGTGCGTGACACACTCTATCACCAACCTGGCCAGGGTGGCACTAGAGTCTATCAAGGAAGACAACTATTGTCCTCCTAATATTATTATACCAATTTATAATTAAGAGCTATCCTTCGGTTATTAGGTATATCTTATTAAACTCATCTGTAAATATTCTAACTCTATTGGCCCAGTAGTCACAAGTTACTACACTATCATGTGGATGTATAAAAACGTCCTTACCTTGAGCTTGTATCACCAATTTAGCTTCTTCTGGACTTAATTGCATCAAGTCTGCGTATGTATCCATATTGCTGTTATACCACAGTTATTTCTGTTAATATCTTAGTATGATCTCGTCAAGCGATGTAAGTTCGGCTTTAATGCAACAACAGCAGTATATGGCGCAATCTATGCAGATGGCTAATACATCTAGTATGGGTTACATGATGGGAGGTGTAGGAGCCTGGGGATCTGCATATATGCCAGCTCCTGTTGATTTACAATTGAGTAACCCAATTGCCTTTCCACAGATGGGTTTTCCTACTCAAAATAGTGGTCAGGGTTATAATTATGGCGGTCAGCATATAGGATACGGTGCTGGAAATTGGGCTGCATCTAAGACTATGGGGTCTATGGGGACTGCTTACTCCGCAGCTAGTATTGGTGCAGCAGCTATGGGTGCTTATGGTGGCTATAAAATAGGCGGTACCGTTGGATCTATGGCTAAGGGGGCAATGGGATTCGGTGGCATTCCATTAATGGCTGGTATGATGGGCGCAGACCATGTATTTAGTAACATGAGTCAAGGACTGCAAGAACAACACGGAGTTTACTCTACTCTAGGGTCTAACTTTAATTTTATAAACAGTGGATCACGTACAGGTAGAGGCTTTTCTAGACAAGATGCTAAATCTATATCTGACATGACTAGAGAGATGTCTGCAGTTCCAGATATGTTAACAAGCATGGGAGAATTAAATAGAGTAATGAACACCATATCTCAAATGGGTACAATGCAGGGTGTTCGTGGAGCACAAGAATTTGGTCGTAAGTTTAAGGAGACCATTGGAACACTACAAGATGTAGCAAAGGTCATGCAGACAAGTTTAGAGGGCGCTACAAAGTTCTTTGGAGAGGCAAAGCAGAATGGTTTCTATTCTGGGGGCGCAATTCGTGCAAATATGGCTCAGAGACAGTTCTCTCAAGGTATGACAGGTATGAGCCAGGATATGATCAATCAACTACAATATACAGGGAGCATGACCTCGTTTGGTATGGGTGGTACTAGAATATCTGGAGCTAACCATGCTCTAAGAGCTGCTAATCAAATAGCCTCAGCAAACCAACTTGGTATCATATCTAATGATAGAATTCAAGAGTTGACTGGAGAGAGTGGTGCAGCAGGTATTAGATCAATGAGTGAGATGTTAGTAGGTGCCTCACATAGAATGTCTCAGTCATCTATAGGTTCAGCCCTCGCAATGGCAACAGGTAAGATAGTAGATGGCAGGTACACAGGTGAGATGGATGAAGACGTCGTCGAAAGAGTTAGAAGTGGAGCAATGAGCAAGGACCAGATGATGGCTATGGCAAGAAAGAAGCTGCATTCTAATGGAAGAAACTCTATGCTTAGCTTTGCTGCACAAAGACATAAGTTAACGTCAGAAGCAGCCTCATCTCTAGGTGTAGAAGGAATAAGTATGGAACTACAAAATGTCTTAGGTAGTAGAGGACTAGATAACCCAGATGCAATGAATCTTGTTATGCAGAGATTTGGAGTAGATGAAAGGCAAGCTGGAGCTGTTATGGAAATGATGAAAAACCTGCCTCAAATACAGAAAGATTTAGGTGTCAAGGCTCAAACAGAAGGTAGACGTATTGCAGAGCAGTCTAACTATAATCAAAACTTAAGTACTGCAGCTATTAAAACAAAGATAGAGAAGAAACTAGAGAACATGCTGCATGAGCCATTTAGAAAGATGGGAGCAGATGTTGGACACATGGTTAGTGAGTATGTCGATGACTTTATGGATGGCTTAATGGAGAGACACTCACTACAAATAGATAAGGCTACTAGTGGGCAAGTAACCGCAGCTCTAAGCGGTAATACTAGCGCTGCCAAAAGCTTAATGTCAAATTCCGGTGCAAAACTAACTGGTGTGCAAGGTACAGCATCTATAATGGATAGCTTACTACATTCTGCTACAGATTATAGTACACAGCAGCGTACTGATTTTCAATATATGAGAGCCCTACCAGACAGGCTCACATCTAGGGAGTATGGCAGCAACACTATTACTCAATCTGGAGATCAAGTCAAGAAAGCGACCGAATTGTTTGGTAATTTACAGAAGGGTAAGTTTGGAAATGGATTCGGAAGAAATTTTGCTATGAGTTTTGCTCCTAATAATGAAAAGGTAGCCTATGCTAAGATGGATGAAAAGGAGGCTCAGCTAAAACAGTATCTACAAACTAATAATATGAGACTAAGTAAGATGTCACAGAAAGAAAGGCTTGCTGCCATTAGTCAGGAGACTGGATTGGACGCAGAAGGTATTGCATACCTACAGAGAAGTAGTGGTACTCATGAATTACTTGGAGCTGTTAATTTTGGTTCATTAGCCGGAGAAACAGGGGCATCTGGCAATATAGCAAATGCAAAAGAATTAAGTGCAGCTATTAATTCTGCCTCAGGAGATGTAGCCTCTTCATTCGAAGATACTTCTGGCGTTAAAGCTCTATTAAAGTCGGATACAAGCAGCAGAAGTCTATTCATGGCCGCTGTTAATGGTAATGAAGAGGCTAAAACACTACTAACTAAAAACTTAAACGACGCTCAGAAAGATAAACTAATGAGTAAGTTCAACGTAAAAGAAGGAGATATAGACTCTCTTAGAGAGATGTATGGTTCTAGAAAGCATGGTGTAGAGGATGGAGCACTGGCTAAAATGGGTGGAGCTTGGAATACTGCTATGCAAAGAGGTTCTGCTGGAGCAGCAGTAACTCAACTACGTAGACAAGGATTAGACATGGGTAAAAGATTAGAGGGGGCCGACTCAGGGCTGAGAGGAGTATTAGGTGGGCTAGTTAGTGGTCTGTCAGGTCTAGGTGAAGATAGAGAGGGAAGTGAGAGAACATTAATGGGTATGGATGGCACTATAAAAAGTACATTTGACAATATAGCTGGAATGTCTGAGGAGAGAAGGAAGAAAGCACTGAGCATTCTAGGTCCTGGTGCTGGTGCGGCGTTCAACTATGGTAATAGAGTAGAAGGACAAGTAATGCAAAGAGGTGGTTTAAAAGCATTTCTATCCAGTGCTGATGATGAAACAAAATCATTTGTTGAAGGACTTAGAAAAGACGGGAGCTTCGATAAGAAAGATGCTCACAGACTAAATCAATTTGTAAGAGATAGAACATTCAAAGGCGGTCTAGCCTCAGATGGTACAGTTGGTGGAAAGGATGTTCCTGGTGGGTCAAAAATGACTGAACAGATCTCTTCGTTAGCTAAAAATACAGTTGAACTAGCTAATAAGAACGTAGAATATGCTAAGCTTAATAATCAATTAATGCAAATACTTACGAATAATAGTCCTGAGGGAGCAAAAGCATTAGAAGGAATGAGAGGAGCCACTCAACAGTTGGTACCAGGACCTACCGCACAGTAAGTTCGAAAGCAATCCCACCATCTCGGTGGGTTTCTTTTAATAGAACTTCAGGAAGCTTATCCTTAGGAGAGGTATTGCTGAATGCGGCTAAGCCAGAAAGTCTACCAGCCTGTGACCATTGACGCTCCCACTCCTCATCTTGTTCTTTTAGCTTCTTTTCATATAACTCTTTCCAAGAAACAACCCACGTTTCATTTTTCTTGTATGTACCAAAATCTTCTCTTTTAATTGTACATACTGGTAGAAGATTTCGTAGCTTATCAATAAACTCGGGACTTAGGTTCTCATCAAGTAGAAAGCTTTCTCTATCCATCTCTTCTATTTCTTTTTCTACGCTGGAAACAATATTATCTAGAAGTAGTCTTTCAAGCTGCTCTTTATCTATTTTGTACTCTTCTATTGTAAGTACATGGTATGTGACTGTATACGAACAGGTATCGCAGTATCCATCAGTTCTAGTCTCTGTACCTACATTTATTTTTCTTGTATTGAATATTGTACTAATTTTAAACATTTCATCAAACGAGAGTACACCACTACATGTTAATATCAGTTTGTCACCCCATCCACCTGAGTCAGCAACTACTCTTTCTACAATAATACCCTGAGCCTTAAGTATGTTTTTAATCTCTAGAGAAAGCTGTTTATTTTCCATGATAAACTTATACCACTAAAATAATTATTATTCACAGGTTGGTAGATGTATCTCTATAGTAGGAAATGCTCCACTCGTGCATAAGCAGTAAGGGCCACATTCATGTGTAGCTCTTGTAATATCTACAAATAAATCCTTACAGTTCATGTCCTGAGCTAATTTTACTAGCATGCCAAGATCAGCTACACTTTCGTCTAGATAGATTATTAAATGGTGATTGAAATCAATGGTTGTATAGCATATCTTGTTATTCCGACAAACTTGGCATGCCTTTTCAATTAAACTGGCCTTATCCGGCATTTAGGCGCCAAGCTTATTATACACAACCTGCTTTGCCATCCAGTGATGATTACCTAAGATTTCTACTCCTCTATACTTCAATACTACATCCTTAAAATCTTTCAAATGGAATGAACCTTCTGGACGTACAACATAACCCTCACAGCTCTTTCCTAAGCTAATACTAAGCTTCCTTAAGGCTTTCTCATCCCATTTACCTCTATATAATACAGGTACAGTCTCTAGTTCTAGTAGTTTGCACCATTCTTCTGTGTCCTTCCATGATAAGCAAGTACCACCCTCCCAAATAGAAAATACAAAAAAGTAACTCTTTAGCCCTGAATACTCTATAGTATGAACTGCAGTGACATTCTCACCACAAATACGCATACCACGAGGTATTTGCCAACCAACCTTGGCATGCAGAGCTTTTATATGACTTCTACTGGGATGGGGAGAATAGTCTAAACTTCTAGCGTGAATGTAGTCTGTATACATAGTAGTGTTCTCCCCATCAAGTTTCTCAGTAACAACTATATCCATATCTTCCATATGACTAGTATCTTGTATTATCTTGTCATCGCTGTCTGCAAACAAACTCCACGGTAGGTGTAGTGTTCTAGGATACTTGATATGTTCGACAAAATCTCCTACAATTACCTTTCTTACACTTTCATCCCAAAATAGGGGACCGGGACAACGTGTGTCTGTACTTACATACTCGTTACCCCATTTATCATATCGTCTATCAGAGTACAAGCAGTCTGGTAGTATCTTATTCTTTATCTTAGCCGCATCTCGTACTTGTTCAACTGTGTACACTGTCTGCTCACACTTATAATGGCATGGATGGCAAACACTAGCTCCATTATCTAGATAATAACCTCCATCGGGCCAAAGTCTACGTTCAATGATGTGATGAGCGTCCATAGCTTCATTAGAACAAAAGACACATAAATATCTATCTCTGGTGAAGACAGACTCTCTGAAATTATCTCTGCTTAGCAATCTAGGTTTATTCCAATTGTAATCAACCTCCATAGCTGTCACACTAAGCTCTAGTAATTTCTGTAATGTAACTTAAAACCTTATAATCTACTGCTTCTTGTAGAAGAAGAAGTAGTTCTCGTTTAATCTCGTTAAAATCAATTACAACTATCACCCTGTTCTCCTTATAAATACGAAGTCTCTAAGAGTTTCTTTCAGCACTTCTAATTCTTCTAAAGCATTAAACAAAGCCTCAGCAAGAATCTGTTCTAGTTTCCTACCCTTACAGTCCGCACATTTAATATAGTCAGATGTACAGTAGTGATCCCAAGTAGAGTCTCCACATTGAGGATCTGAGCAGTTAACATCTATCCATCCATGCCCGCCACACTTCTTGCACTTGTACTTATTAATAATATCCTCTGTAGTCATAGCTTACTTATACCTAAAAAATATTAGATACTCTCAACCTTAGTTAGAATCACTGAAAAGCCACCCTTTGGTGCAGCTCCCTCACCGTAAACAGCAAAATTCACAAAGGAATCATACAGCTTAAGCAGCTTACTGACCATCTCCTCATCTGCCGTGCTTAGCCTGAACATATCTTCGTAGTTCTTAGTATTATCATTATAAACAATTACAAAGATCTCAAGGTCACTATGTGATACATATACACGATCAGCGTTGATTCCTAGTGCGGAGGCAATTGCTACAGACAATGGCGAGGTAGTATCATACGCATGAGACATAGAATAGTATCGTGTAAATGCATCCCAGATATGCTTCTTCAAAATAGTAAAGGTAAAAGTAGTAGTAGAAGGTTTTAATATCTCAGTCATATTATTATTATACCAATTAAAAAAGAACTATTGTTCGTTTAGCTCGATGCAGCGCTTAATTTCTGCAGGTAATATTTTAGTTATTCTAGCACAATCGAGGGCATGACCACTAAAGAAGCACGAACTTGTAGCAGTGTCAATATCATAACCACGCACGTTAACAAATCCGCTGCAATTTTTAATTCTACTGTCAAGCTCACCACCAGCCATACTGGCCAAAAAACATACTAGAACGACAAAACTACTCGTAAACAATGCAAGAACATGTATAAAGTTATCTGACTTAATAAATGCAATAAGAAACAGAACGAATAATAAGACGCCTACTACGCCTAAACCGACTGTTGCAATCATGATAGTATTATACCATTTAATATTTAAAAATTAGTCTCTACTCTTATATGCAGGAAATAGGATTACATCCTTAATAGAAGGCTTTTGTACTAAAGACATGACCAAACGCTCTATTCCTATACCAATCCCCGCCATTGGCGGCGCGCCGTATTCAAGAGCACGAATGTAATCAGTATCCATGCTCATCTGATTATCCTTATTCTTTAATTGCTCATTAAACATAAATTCCTGATAGGTGGGATCAACGTTCTCGCTGTACATGTTTGCTATCTCAATTCCATTAATATAGATTTCAGCTCTATCTACAAGGCGCGAATCATCTTTGCATCTCTTAGCTAGTGGGGAATCAGTTGCAGGATGCTCAGTAATAATTAAATAAGGATATCTCTGGCCAGTAATCTCCCTGCTCATAATCTCCTCAAAGCGTTCCAGCAGATAACCGATTGGAACCTCGCCCTCGTCCATTCTATTATGCATAGCAACAAATTCAGTCATAGTCTTTATAACCCAAGGTACACGGTATCCAGGTGAGTCACTTGCCACATTATTATAGAAATCGATAAAGAAATCAACCCAGTATCGGTATGTTGTGTACGTCTTGTATGCCTCCATAGTAGTAAACTCTGGATTATGTGTATGGTCAATCCCCTCATTTCTAAAATTGGGACCTATTTCATAGACAGCATCAAAACCACCAACAATAGCTCTCTTTAAATCTAACTCTGGTGCAATACGAAGAAACCTATCCTGACCTATAGCCTTGTGATGTGTAGTAAATGGCTTAGCATTAGCACCACCATTGGTGTGTACTAGAATACGAGTAGTTAACTCAATAAAATCATTCTCATCCAGGTGCCTACGAAGTTCACGAAGCAGCTTACTTCTATACACAAAGGCAGCTCTATCATCTCTTCGTACATTTAGCCGCTTGTAAGAACAACGATAAAGTTCCTCCTTATCATTAAGTAAAGAATCATCACTCAAAGTCTTACCGAACCACTCAAAGCACTTAGTAAGTAGATGAAGTCCATTCTCCTGCACCTTCAAGCTTAATGTACCATTTGTAGTAGTGTATGTAACACCTTCTGCGCCTACAATATCTCCAGTCTGTAAGTACTTACGAGCTACTAGATGCTCTCTAGGTGATTCTTTCTTACTGATAACTAGTTGGCTTAGATGGGAGTCTCTTTCTATGTGAATAAAAATAATACCGCCAGCATTCATTATTTGAACTACTCTTCCTGCAATAGAAACAGGAACACCCTCTTCTAGTGGAAACTTTATAAACATATCCTTAGGCACAAATCCCTCCTTAAGGTCATAACCAGCCGTTAAAAAGTCATTATACTTATTGAGCCTGTCTTGCTCCATTAGCTTATTATACCTAAAATAAGTTAAACCATTCCTCCGTCATAATCTTCAGCGTAATGGCAATGCTTGCAGTACACGACGCCAAAAGGCACAGGCTTTCTTGGCGGGTCAAATTGTTTTTTGCATTCGGGGCATATAAACCTCTCGTACTTGCCTAGATTAGGAGATAACATAGGTGTTGCAGCTACCTCTTCTGGAGTAGCCTCTGGATTTATTAGTGAGCTGAACTGGCTACACATCAACAAACTCCAGGTCTAGGATAATCTTGTAAAGCTTATCAATATCCATATCTTTCAGGCCCTGCTTTACAGAAGGTATCTTCTTGTCGTACAAACCAAACAACACACCACTAAATGATGTACCCTTTACAGCCATAGCAAACTCTTTCTTAGGAGTCAGATGATGAAATGCAACAAATGTCCGCTCTATAAGCTCTAATAGGAAATCATAACGAGCCTTCATCTTATTATGCATATCAGCCCATTCAGGAAAATGGACCAGTAACTCACTCGTCTCCCCTATACGAATAATATCCAACAGGTTCTTAGGGCTCATACCATCCTTGAACCGATGAAGCTGTACATACCCAGGATGCTTCACCTTTACCCGTTTGAAGTCATCATCTAGAACGACGTACCCTTCTTGACTTGTGGGGTCAATATTGCTGAAAGAAGCAACAATATCCTCTATAGAGTTTGTGAAGAGAAACACACGTACCTTCTGGTAATTTAAGGAATTAGTATCAATACTATTATCATAAATGTTCAGCTCTAACCCAGAGTTATCACGCATACCGATTAGAACTATACGTGGTTCTTTGTGTACGACTACAACACGGTTAAATTTCGTCATAAGCTCAAAAACAAAGGTTATATGCTTATACTCTTCTGGAGGTAGCTTGTATCCTAATTCTGTAAAGGTATTCCAGAATAATTCCTCAAAAGTAAACCCGCAATCAAATACTTCACCAGAAGCATCAGGGGATCCTGACGTAGCAACATTCCATCTGTTGTCATACCAGTACATAGAGATTAAGCTACCATCAAGCTTCTCTTGTACCGAAGCCCTACTCCAGTCAATCTCAGCAGCTAAATACTCTCCGTGATTAAAGAATTTATCAAAAGCCCGAGACACAACCTTCCAGGAGTCATTCTCATCCAAAATAATACCACGGCATTCCTGAACAATTCTTTCAGCAAAAGGAGATTCAATTTGGTTATACTTAAGTAGTACTAAGTTGTTGTATTTCTTATGCCGTCTTGCTTTTATAGCATAGAATCTTTCTAGATCTTCTAGAGTCTTTCCAGACTGTAAGAATTCTTGGACCACCAGCATTATATTATTATACCGTTTTTGAACCAGTATTACCGTTTAAATAATACTGTCTCCATATCTTAGTTAAAGGAGACTCATTAGATGTAACTACTAGCTCATATCCATATTTATCTAGTTCTATAGGTAGTAAGCAGCCTATTTTTTCATAGCCAAGATCTATAGCTCCGGTGCAGTTTGCACCTGAACTACAGTGCTCAGGCCAACCTGAAGGTTTTAACTCAGCAATAACAGTAGGCATAGTCTCTCGTTCATTTAGCAGGTCATTGCAGTCAATTATAAATGCACACTCGTCGCAATAAAGCTCTCCCTTATAGTGATAGATCTTCATTACTTACTTATACCT
>JACCDG010496160.1_pt1 | contig 21614 bp, 13 predicted proteins | sample 7442471 | NCBI WGS metagenome assembly JACCDG01 (sample SAMN15323444, study PRJNA562643) | freshwater metagenome | isolation source: river surface water | place: USA:Blue River Watershed | collected 2017-08-17 | reverse complement strand
GTTTCATGCCCTCATGAACTTATTGTCGAGTCATGATCAAGCGCGCGCCTTGCATGTACTCGGGGGACCGTTGGGTGCATCACCTGAAGCGCTTCAAAAGGCCAAACAAAAATTGCGTTTGGCCACGGCGGTGCAAATCAGTTTGCCAGGCTCGCCGACGGTTTACTATGGCGACGAGGTGGGGGTCACGGGCGGAGATGACCCCTACAACCGCATGACATACCCTTGGGCCGATTTGGGCGGGCAGCCCGATATGGCATTGCGCGCTGATTTCAAAGCCTTGCTCAAATTGAGACAAGACAAGCCAGTTTTAAGAAGAGGTATTTTGAGTGCGCCTTTGGTGAGTACTTCCAGCAGCATGGTACTCAGCCGTCAGACGGCAACCGAGCACGTGGTGATGGCTTTCAACAACAGTGAGCAAATGCAAATACACACCTTCAAGACACCCCATCCGTTGTTAAACAAGCATGGTGCAATGTGGTGGGGTAAGGGCACAGTGACCTTTGAAGGGCAGCAAATGACGGTATCCATACCACCTCTAAGTGCTTGGTTTTGGGGTGCAACTCAAACAAGGTAGCCTGATCCTTGAAAAAATACTGCGTGTCATAGACGAAAAAAAGCCTGGCAAATTTTTCAATTGCCAGGCTTTTTGAAGCAAGTTTTTTAGAACTTGTAGTTAAGGTTCAAGCCGAAGGACTTGCCGTATTGCAGTTTACCTCTTGGCTCCCGTGTGCCATCAGCGTTGACTTTGTATGTCTCATAGGCAGCATTGGTTAGGTTGTTAGCCACCGCAAAGATTCCAAGACCACGGTAAGGACCTTGTTTGAACTCATAGCCGACTTGAGCATCCAAAATCTTCTCAGCCTTGATGTAGATTAACTCGCGGTTGTATTCATTCGAGGTAATCTGACCAACGAAGTCAGAGCGATCACGCTGTCCAAGCCTTGCGCTGAAACTATTCTTCTCGTAATAGAAGTTCATGTTTGTAACTTTGCGCGATAGACCAGGCATGGCCATTTGAGAGGCGCTTCCACCGGCGGTGTTAGGAATAGAGACTTGGCTGCTGGTATTGGAGTGACTGATATACACACCAAAACCTGAGAGCGTTGGGCTCAGCATGTCTAGCGGTGCATTGGCCGTCAGTTCGACACCTTGAATTGACCCACCTTTGCCGTTTTTAGGAGCTGTGTAGTTGATCAAAGGATAGACGCCGTTGGTCTTCATGGCCTGATTCACAAAATCTTTTTGAATGGTTTCAGAATAGATGAATGTGTCTAGATCACGATAGAAGCCAGCAACTCCGACGTAGGCTTTTTTGCCAAAATACTTTTCGAAGCCCAGGTCAAATGTCGTAGCGCGGAACGGTTCTAGTTGTGGATTGCCACCATTGCCGCTGCGATTGTCGCCAGACTGACAACGGGTCGCGCTCAGCTGTGTGGCGTCTTGCCAGCATTTCCATTCTGCATTTGCACGCATGTCACGCATAGTGGGACGTGCCACCATTTTGCCGGCACCTACACGCATGATCTGGTCGTCAGCAAGGGCGAAAGCAAGGTTCAAGCTTGGTAAAACATCTGTATAGCTTGCACTTTCTGTTTTGCGGCTACCTGGATCTTGGTAGTAGTAGCAATTTTTGTTGGATGCACTTGCGTCTTGGGGCGTGGTTCCTGCGGGGCAATTTGAACCGTTGTTCCAAGTCGCCACTGCGCCTGACTGATTGCCTGAGCCCGCTTGCTCAGCAGAAACAATTTGCAAGCCTAAATTTCCGCGTGTTGGAACATTAAATAATTTGGTATCGATGTCCAACTTGGAATAAATGGTCTGAATGTTTTCTTCAACAGCCCATCGCTTGGCTTGCGCCCAAGATTGATTACCCATATCTGTGTAGGTGTAAGTGCCCTTGCTGACAAAAGCCAAGGGGTCCCATGTGGGTACTTGAACACTGCCTGTATAACCTACTGATGCTGACCCACTGACAGGCAGTTGGGTTGTCGTGGGGGTCACGGAGCCCTCTGTCATATCCAGAACTTTGGTTCTTTTGGATTGATTGATACCCACTGTAAAGTCAGAGAAAACCTTGTTGTCTAAAGCTCGAGAGTATTCCACTCGCAGAGCACTTAGATCGTCATCAACGCGCGGTTTTTTGAGCCAACCATTACCCCATTGGCTACCCAACTGCAAATTGGTCGCGCCTGCAAAGTTAAAACTGTTGGTGATGACCGGAAAACCGATGAGCGCATCAAATCCAAGGATTGTGCTTGCTCCCAATGCTCTAGCGTTTGAGTCAATGATGGTCTCTGTCCGTTTGGACGAAGACTTTGACAAGTCAACTGTCAGCATGGATTTGTTGTCAAGCTTGAACTTGTTATTCCAACCAATCGCTGTATTTTTGTCATTGGCATCTGCACCAACTGATTGGAGAACGTGGTCGTTACCCCGGCCGGCGATAGTACCCGCTAAGGCGATGCCACCAGCATTTACTGCAGTAATTAAATTGCCCCCGTTCATATCAGGGAACAAAATTTTCCGGGTGATTGAGCTTCTGTCAGTGTTAGAAGAATAGAGATCCAACATGGTGGAGTACTGACTGTTAGGCTTTAGCTCCACTACCGCCATCACGCCTTCCCGAGTAATCTTGTTCATCCCGTTGTTCAGCGCAACATTTTTACCAAATGGCAGCTTTGGACCGCCACTGAAAGAATCAGCGTTGTCCCAGAAGTCGGTCGATTTTGTAAAGCTGGTGCCGCTCCTGCGGGTTGCACCGATGGCTATGCCCAACATGCCGTTATTGAATTGGTCGACATAGGTGAAACGTTGGTTGTTCATAGTGCCAGATGGACCGACCCCTGAACTGGGCGTCTGTGTTCCAAGACCTACCGTTAATTGGCGCCCCTTCACACTGAGTGGCCGAATGGTGTTCATGTTCACAGTGCCTGAGATACCTTGACCCATGAGGGTGGCATCAGGACTTTTATGCAAAGTGACACCATTGATCAGCTCGGAAGGATAGGCGTCGTATTCAACGCCACGGCTGTCATTGGGGTTAGTTTGTTCGCGGCCATTCAACAAAGTGGTTGAAAAATCTGGTGGCATACCGCGAATGCTCAGTTGTTGTGAACGGCCTTCGATGTTTCGTTGACCAGCAACACCGGGAAGGCGGTTGATGGAATCGGCAATGCTCGCATCTGGCAGTTTGCCCAAATCTTCAGGGGCAATAGCCTCTATGACACCGACGGCATTCTTTTTCTGGCTGATTGCACTCTCAATCGAAGCCCTGATACCTGTGACGACGACTTCGCTGCTGGATTGCTGCGCATAAGCTGCACCAGCAACGCTGATCAACAAAACGGCGCAGCCAGCCGCTACAGGACTGATTTGGAAGCCGCGTCGTCCATCCACCTTGCGAGATTTTTGGTTTGTTTGTGTCATTCTTTTGACCTTAAATTGAGAAATAAATGAGGTGTGCCACCCTTGAGAACTTCATGTAAACGATTGCACAGATCTATTTTGTAGTAAAACTAGATATTTATTCACTTCGGAAATACCCTATGTGTTGCAGAAAAAAAAACGCATCAAAGTGAATTCTTTTTAATTAATTATTGGGTAGTCGAAGTTTTGAAATCTAGGTCGAATAGACGAAAATCTTATTGACCTGTACCAAAATTACAGCAAGACAGTTCTTTGAGTTCTTTATAGTTCTCCATCAGCGTTTTTCAGCTTAAACCATGCCCACTCGTTTTCTTTTTTCCCCAATTTCCTCCCACGGTTCAATCTCTCAAAAGATGTTGCCTTTAGTTTGTCTCAGTGTCTTGCTGGTTTTTGGGCTTACTTTTGGAGCCAATGCCCAGGTGGTTGAGCGTACCGAGGTTGCCAAATCATTAAAGGCTGCGCAAGAAGCGCTCAAAGCTGGTGAATTTGAAAGCGCCATCGCGATGGCTCAGCAAGGCTTGTCCATACCCGGTATCACGGCGATTGAAAAACCCTTCATTCAACGAACGCTGGCCATTGCAGCCATGCAAGCCAAAAAATTTCCTTTGGCTGTGAGCACCCTTGAGGCACTGATTCAAGAGTTACCCGAGGTTGCGCCTCCGGCCCATAAACTGACCCTCATTGAATCTTTGTTAAGTGCCAGCCAACAAGCAAATGATTTAGCAAGGGTGGTCAGTTGGGGTCGCACATATTTAAAGTTAGAGGGCAGCAACCCATCAGTATGGCCTGCGGTCGTTCAAACTCTGTCGGTCTTGAATAGACATGAAGAAGTGGTTCAAGAAGTCAAAGAAAAAATCCGTTTGGATGAAGCGGCCAAGCTCAAGACACCAGAAAGTGACTACCGCCTCATGGCTTTCAGTCAGCGCCAATTGAAAGACGACGAGGCATACAACAATACCCTCAAAACCTTGCTCCATAAGTATCCAAGTAAGGCCTATTGGTCAGAAATCATTGCGCGCGTGGCGAGAAAAGCCAACTTCAATGCGCGCTTTGATTTAGACCTGTACCGTTTGCTTGAAATAACAGGCAACATTGAAGACACGGTTGAATATGTCGTCATGGCCAACTTGGCACTCAATGCGGGTTTGCCTGCAGAAGCCGCCCGCATCGTAGAGCTTGCCTATGCAGCTGGCAACATGGGTAAAGGCAGCGATGCTGCCAATCATCAAAAGTTGCGTCTCCAAGTTCAACAGCGTCTGAACGAAGATGAAAAAGCTTTACCCGCCATAGAAAAGTCAGCCAAAGACGCCAACACATTGGCCAGTTTGGCCGATGTGTATGCCTCTAAACAAAAATGGAATCAATCGAATGATTTCTACAACAAAGCATTGGCCATGGGCGGCTTAAGGCGTGAGGCAGAAACAAGATTGCACGCGGGCCTCGTGTTGTCCAAAATGGGTCAAAAAGTGGAGGCTGTCAAAATGTGGGACAGTGTTCAAGGCGATGCCACCGCAGTCGAATTGGCTCAGTTGTGGAAAATTTGGCAGGCGAACAATTGAATATTCAAAAGTTCTCTGTGGCGCATATGTGTCAAATCAGGTCTTGAAGCATACATGCTCGACAAACGCAAAATTCAAATGGCCGACATTGCCAAATTGGCAGGCGTATCTACTGCCACTGTTTCCCGCGCGCTCAACGGCAGCGAGGCCATACGTCCCGAAACGCGCGAACGCATTCAAGCGTTAGCGCAAGCGCACCAATACACCGTTCACGCTGGCGCCAAAAATTTGCGTAGCGGCGAAAATCGCACCTTGGGTTTGGTCATTCCCTACCGTGCCCATTTGCCCATGCAACTGACCGACCCCTTCTTTTTGGCTATGATGGGTCAATTGGCTGATGCCATGACAGCAGCCCAATACGATTTGCTTTTGTCGCGTGTTGATGCCGATCACTTGGACGAATGCGCTGCCCTTTACGACTCTGGCCGCGTAGCCGGCATGGTCATGGTCGGTCAGTGGGATCACCACGATCAACTCAATGCCTTGGCGATGCGGCGTGTTCCCTTGGTCGTTTGGGGTGCCATGCTGCCAGATCAGTTGTATTGCAGTGTTGGTAGCGACAATTTCAGCGGGGGCTTTCAAGCGACTTCCCATTTGATCCACAAAGGCTGTCGTCAAATCGCATTTTTAGGTGACTTTAAATCTGGTGAAGCCAAGTTTCGCTTTGATGGCTATTGCCAAGCCCTTCAAACAAATTCCTTGGCACTTCGTCCAGAGTTGTACATTCAATCTCCCTATACGCCCTTAGAAGCGCAACAAGCCATGCATTCGTTTTGTGACAAAGGCATTCAGATTGATGGTTTGTTTGCAGCCAGTGATTTGATCGCCATCAATGCTATGGGCGTGCTCAACGCGCGGGGCTTGAAAGTGCCCGACGACATTGCTGTCATTGGTTATGACGACGTCGATGCATCGCGTCACAGCTTCCCACCTCTAAGCACAATACGGCAACCTTTAGATATTGCAGCAAAAGCTCTTTTAGAGTCACTTCAAGAAGTGATGCGGGGTGGCCAACCTGCCTCGCGCCAGTTGAGCAGCGAGTTGGTGGTCCGGGAATCAGCTTAGTCTTTTGAGTTGGCCGCAGAAGCCGCTGCTTTAAGCGCAAACTCTGCACGCAATGCGCGCAACTTCTCACGCGGATCTTCTTTGATGGTGTTTTTGTCGAGCGCCATTTCTTGAATAAACCGGCTCGGCAAGGCAGCGATGGTTTCGCGGCCTTTTTTGCGGCGCCGAGTCCAGCTCACTGCCAAGGTTCTTTGTGCGCGTGTAATGCCCACATACATCAAGCGCCGCTCTTCTTGAAGCCTTGACAGCTGGCCCTCTGCATGCACTTGAGCGTCGACTGACTCTTTGTTGTCTTCGTCCATTTTGAATGGCAGCAAACCTTCGTTCACGCCAACGAGCATCACATGGGGCCACTCCAATCCTTTGGCGGCATGCAGTGTCGACAAGGTCACCACATTGGGGTCTTGTTCGCGTTCATTCAAGGTAGACAACAAAGAAATGGTTTGCGCCACCTCCAGCAAGGATTTGGTTTCAGAGGCCATGCTCACTCCTGCAGCATCTTCAATGGTGCCGCCACAACGCCCGGACATCCAATCGACAAATTCCAGCACGTTGGTCCAACGCGCGGCGGCCACTTTTTCGTTGTCTTCACCGTCGTACAAATGTTTTTCGTAGCCAATTTCTTTAAGCCACAGCAACAAAAAAGCTTTGGCATCCTCGGCGCCATGGGTGCGTTTGGCGCGGTATTCCAAATCATTCATGTAGCGGCCAAACTCATGCAAGCTGCCTACTGCACGCGCCGACAAACGGCTTCCCAAGCTGTTGGAAAACAAAGCCTCAAACAAGCTCAGTTTGTATTGGCTGGCCAGCGTGCCCAGGCCTGCCAATGTTTGGTGCCCAATGCCGCGCTTGGGGCTGGTCACGGCGCGCAAGAAAGCGGGGTCATCGTTGTTGTTGACCCACAAGCGAAACCAAGCGCACAAGTCTTTGATTTCTGCGCGGTCAAAAAAACTTTGACCGCCCGACACCTTGTAAGGAATTTGCGCTCGCCGCAGGGCTTTTTCAAACGGTTTGGCCATGTGATTGGCGCGGTACAAAACGGCAAATTCTTTGTAGTCTCGGTATTGAATACCGCCGGCGGTGGTGGCCGTACCTGCGCGCAAAGATTGAATGCGTGCAACCACCCGATCGGCCTCATGCTCTTCGTGATCGGCATCGATCACACGCACCGGTTCGCCTTCACCCAGTTCAGAGAAAAGCGTTTTGGGGTAGAGCTTGGGGTTGGGCTCAATCACGTTGTTGGCCGCGCGCAAGATGGCACTGGTGGAGCGGTAGTTTTGTTCCAACTTCACCACTTTCAATTGCGGAAAATCTTGCGGCAGCCGTTTCAAGTTGTCTAAGGTGGCGCCGCGCCAACCATAAATCGATTGGTCATCGTCGCCTACCGCGGTGAAGCGCGCGCGCTCGCCCACCAAGTGTTTCAGCACTTCGTATTGGGTGGCATTGGTGTCTTGGTATTCATCGACCAAGACATGGCCCATGGCGGCTTGCCAGCGCTCACGCACTTCAGGAAACTGCCCCAAGAGCTTCAAAGGCAAACCTATCAGGTCGTCAAAATCGACGCTTTGATAAGCGCTCAGTCGTTCTTCATAGCGACCCATGATGCGCGCGGCCACCCGCTCGTTTTCATTCTTGGCAGCAAGCTCAGCTTGTGCGCTCGTCAGGCCTGCATTTTTCCAAGCGCTGATGGCCCATTGCCATTGGCGTGCAGTGTTGGCATCGGTGGTGCCGCCGCAGTCTTTCAAAATGCTCACCACATCGTCGGCATCCAAAATACTGAACTGCGGCTTCAATCCCAGCACATGACCATCTTGTCGCATGATGCGCACACCCAAGGCATGAAAGGTGCAAATCATGACCTCTTGCGCGCCCTTGCCAATGAGCTTGCGCGCACGTTCCCGCATTTCACTGGCGGCTTTGTTGGTGAAGGTGATGGCCGCAATGCGCTGCGGCGCCAGCCCCACTTCAATCAGCCGTGCAATTTTTTGTGTGATCACGCGCGTCTTGCCCGAGCCAGCGCCCGCCAACACAAGGCAAGGGCCTTTGACGTAATTGACGGCTTCTAATTGAGCCGGATTCAAACCGGTGGTGGGGGTCGACATGCGTAAAAATGGAGAAGGCCAAATCAAATGCCCAAATGCGCATTCGGCCAACCGATCGATCATAGCGGGCAATTGAGGCGCCAATTACAAGGCACAATGTGGACCATGCTTGATGTTTTGCGCGTCACCTTTCCCTACTTTGCATTGGTCCTTTGCGGCTACTGGGCGGCGCGTCGACAAATGTTGCCCTTTGAGGCCATTCCAGGGCTCAATGGCTTTGTGCTGTTCTTTGCCTTGCCTTGCATGCTGTTTCGTTTTGGTGCCAACACACCCATTGCACAGCTGCTCGATGCTGGCGCATTCTTCATGTACTTGTTTTGCGCCTTGATCATGGTGGCCTTTGTGGTGGCCATTTCATTGAACAAGCGATTTGGTTGGAACGATGCCGCATTTGGGGCTTTGGTGGGCGCATTTCCCAACACCGGTTTCATGGGCGTGCCTTTGCTGGTGGCCTTGCTTGGCTCTGCCGCTGCGGGGCCTGCCATTGTCACCATCGTCATCGACATGGTCATCACCACCTCCTTGTGCATTGCCCTGTCGCGTCTAGATGGTGCAGGCCAACAGGGCGTGGGTCAAGCGGCCAAAAACGCATTGCTGGGCGTGGTCAAAAATCCGATGCCGTGGGCCATTTTGTTAGGCACCGTGTTTTCTGCATTTCAAATTGACTTGCCTGGCCCGGTCGACAAAACCGTGGCCTTGCTGGGCGATGCTGCGTCGCCCGTTGCGCTCTTCACCATTGGGGCGGTGTTGGCACGCTCGCAAAAAATTGCGCACCATGCGCAGCACGGACCCCTAACGTGGCAAGACTATGTGCCCGTGGCATTGATCAAATTGTTGTTGCACCCGGTCTTGGTGTTGGTGGTGGGCTTGGCAGCCATTTCAATGGGGGTGCCCATCGATGCGTTTGCGCTCAAAGTCATGGTGCTGGTGGCCGCCTTGCCTAGTGCCAGCAATGTGGCCATGTTGTCTGAGCGCTTTGGTGCCGACAATGGCCGCATTGCCCGAATTATTTTGGTCTCAACGGCGGCCGCATTTCTCACTTTCTCGGGCGCCGTGGCCTTGCTCCAATAAAGACTTTAAATGGCCAGTGGATCGACATCCACCAACCAGCGGATCAAGCCCTTGTGTTCTGGCAAAGAGCGCGATGCGTGCAATTGCTCTTGCAACAATTCAAGCACCCTGTGAAGCGCTTTTCGAGAGGGGCTTTCAATCAGCATTTGAGCGCGCTCCACATTGGCCACTCGCTGAATGCTCATGGGCACGGCCGGATACACACTCACTTCGGCCAAGGCCGCAGCATCGTTGGCACTGATATCCGGCGCAGATTGCAACTGCGCATTGGCATGGTTTAAAAATGCCTGTGCCACTGCTTGCATGCGGGCATCACTTCGAATCAAGGCTTGGAACGTGCTGGGCGGCAGCCCTGCCTCCAAACGCTCCTTCAATTGTTGTTCTGCAAAAGAAGGGTAGTCGTGTTTTTTAAGCGCTTCAAACAAGGGGTGAGACGGGTGGAAAGTTTGGACCCACATTTCACTGCTGGCACTTTGTGCAGCATCACGACCTGCGCGCCCGCCCGCTTGCATGAGCAAGGCAAACAAGCGCTCTGGCGCCCTGAAGTCGCTAGAGAACAAAGCACCATCCGGATTGACCGCGGCCACCAAAGTGATGCGCCGAAAGTCGTGCCCTTTGGCAATCATTTGCGTGCCCACCAGCACATCCACTTCGCCGCTGTGCACACCGGCAAGCTGAGCTTCTAGTGAGCCTTTTAATTTGGTGCTGTCTGCATCAATGCGCATCACCTTCACGGACTGGCCATCAGGCCGCTTCACATCAACCAACAACTCGGCCAAGTGTTCTTCAAGTTGCTCCGTGCCGCGCCCCATGGGGGCAATGTCGGCATTGCCACACGCGGGGCACACGCGGGGCACACGTTCGGTGAAGCCGCAGTGGTGGCAGCGCAGGGTGCGGTCAATTTTGTGAAACACCCGAAACGCACTGCAATGCGAGCATTCACTTTTCCAGCCGCAATCTGCGCAATGCAGCACGGGCGCATAGCCGCGCCGGTTGAGCAGCAGCATGCTTTGCTCGCCCTTGGCCACACGCTCTTGAATGGCGGCCATCAAAGGCGCTGACAAAACTGTTTTGCGCGGCTGATGGTTCATGTCAACCCGGCGTACAAAAGGCAGCTGTCCTGCCCCAATTCGCGCAGGCATGGGCAAACGCACATAGCGGCCGCCTTCTGCCGCGGGCCTGCTGTGATGCCAGCTTTCTAAAGAGGGAGTGGCCGAACCCAAAATCACTTTCGCGCCTTCAAGGCGCGCTCGATAAATGGCCAAATCTCGAGCGGAGTAACGCGCACCTTCTTGCTGTTTGTAACTGGCATCGTGCTCTTCATCCACCACAATCCATTTCAGGTGAGGCATGGAGGCAAAGATGGCCATCCGCGTGCCCAACACAATTCGGGCGCTGCCTTGGTGGGCGGCCAACCAGCTCTTCAATCTTTGGGGGCCAGTCATGCCGCTGTGCATCGAGACCACGCCTTCATCGCCAAATCTGGCTTTCACGCGCGCCTCCAGTTGCGGCGTGAGGTTGATCTCGGGCACCATCATGAGGGCTTGCCCTTTGGGGTTGTCTGCCAAGCACCTGGCCACCGCTTGCAGGTAGACCTCTGTTTTGCCGCTGCCTGTGGCGCCGTGCAGCAGGAAGGGACCAGGTGCTGCCGACATTTGAGCCAACACCTCTGTTTGCTGCGGCGACAAAGGCCAAGGTGATTGCAGTGCGGCAGCCAAAGCTTCAGTGCTTGCAGGCTGTTTTTTCAAGCGCCTTGCGATCTGCACGGGTGTGAGGTCTCTGAGTTGCGGCGGCAAGGCAGCCATGGCGACTTCGCCCAATGCGCGTTGGTAGTACTGAGCGCTGAACTGAACCAACTGTCGCCAGTTGGCACTCAAGGGCTCGATGCCATCCAACACCGCTGCGACTTGACGCAAAGTGTGCGTGCTCAGATTGGCGGGGGGGCTGGTGTGAACGCCCCACACCACACCCAACACTTCTCTGCTGCCAAATGGCACTCTGACCAATTGGCCCTCCAATGCGGGCAATACGGTCACATAGGTCAGCAAACCGCCCACTTGACTGTGTGCGGGCGCTGAAACTGCAATGTCAAGCCACTTTTGCATGCAAAACCCTGTGCGCAACCCTTAACGCAAGGGCAACACTGCATTCTGTCATTTTCTTGCTCATAAATATTCTTGAAATATCGGGTAAGTTGTTGTTTTTCAAGGCCTTTAAAGACAGTCCAAATAAACTGTGGATAACTTTGTTGAAAACTCAGTCTGATGGTCCGCAAAGCCTTGAAAAATAAGGCTTTGCTTGGATTGCTCGCGAACTGAGCAGATTCATTAAACCTAATTAAAACAACAACTTACGATGCATCGGGTGTTGCGTCTCGGCTTCTGATTGAGATGAGAATTTTAAATTCCATGAAAATAAGTTTTGTGCATAAGTCAATAGAAAAAACCCAAATATTTAAATATTTTTGGGGTTTTTTTGGCAAGAAGTGCGCTAGAGAAACCGAAGCGCCAATTCAGCACAACATCATCACAACATCAGCACAAACTTAGCGCCTTAGCAGTTTGGAGTGGGCATGAACCGCTTCCACCAAGGCCGACACATGCTCAGGGGGGGTGAATTGGCTAATACCGTGTCCCAAGTTGAAGATGTGGGTTGGCCCCGTGGTGTTTTTGTCGGTGTGAGGTTTGCCAAAACTGTCCAATACTCGAACCACTTCTTTTTGAATTTGCGCAGGCGGCGCAAACAACACATTGGGATCGATGTTGCCCTGTAGGGCTTTGCCCGGGCCATTCACGGCGCCACCCACCATCTGGCGGGCTCGGCCCAAGTTCATGGTCCAGTCAAGGCCCAAAACTTCGCAGTCCAATGAGCCCATTTGGTCGATCCACAAACCACCGCCCTTGGTAAACACAATGCGCGGAATGGTCACGCCTTGGTGTTCTTTCTTCACCAGCGCCAAAACTTGGGCGGTGTAGGCCAAGCTGAACTCTTGGAAGGCCGCATCGGCCAAAACGCCGCCCCAGCTGTCAAAAATCATCACGGCCTGGGCGCCGGCTTCAATTTGGGTATTCAAATAAAGCGCCACAGCTTTTGCGTTGACTTCCAAAATGCGGTGCATCAAATCGGGTCGGCTGTAGAGCATCGATTTGACCAAGCGGTAATCGTCAGAGCCTTTGCCCTCCACCATGTAGCAGGCCAAGGTCCAGGGGCTGCCCGAAAAGCCAATCAAGGGCACGCGGCCATTCAAAGCTTTGCGAATGGAGTTGACCGCATCAAAGACATAGCGCAACTTGGCCATGTCAGGCACTTGCAGCTCGGCCACGGCAGCTTCATCGCGCACAGATTTGGCAAAACGAGGACCCTCGCCCAGTGCAAAGCTCAAGCCCAGGCCCATGGCGTCTGGCACGGTCAAGATGTCGCTGAACAAAATGGCCGCATCCAAGGGGTAGCGATCTAGGGGTTGAAGCGTCACTTCGGTGGCAAAGTCCACGTTGGTGGCCAAGCCCATGAAGCTGCCCGCTTTGGCGCGCGTGGCGCAGTACTCAGGCAAATAACGACCTGCTTGTCGCATCAGCCACACGGGCGTGTGGTCTGTGGCTTGTCGCAAGCATGCTCGCAAAAAAGTATCGTTGGACAAAGGCGCAAAACTGGCTGAGGTCATAAGATTCAAGTGAATGTGAAGCGTTATTGCTGGATCGGTGAACTTTTGAGTTGACTCAAATAAGATTGAATTTCTTTCACAGTGATCAGCTCTGAGAGAAGGCTGGCGGGTTGACCTGGCGCATACCACGCATAAACCGGTAGACCATTGCGGCCCAACTCATTCAGGGCAGCCGTGATGCGAGGATCGTAACGGGTCCAATCGGCACGCAAAAGCAATACATTGCGGCTGGCGAATTCAGCCAACAAGCCAGCATCCGAAAAAGTCGTCTTCTTGTTGAATTGACACGTCACGCACCAAGCCGCCGTGAAGTCGACAAATACAGGGCGGCCTTCTTTTTGGGCCGCGGCCACTTTGTCGGCCGACCACTCTTCCCAAACCGCTTTTTGATTGGGTGAAGTTGAAGAACTTGAAGAACTTGAAGATGCAGCCGATGGATTCAAAGGCGCAGACTCAACCAGCGCCCATGTCGGGCCCCACTGCCAAATTGACAGGGCGCCAACCAGCAAGGCTACCGCCGTCATGGCCCGCGCACCCGGCCCATGAAGTGACATGGCCCAAATGAACAAGGTCAAGCTGAGTAAGCAGGCCAAAAATCCAATGGCGCCATCAAGGCCCACTTGCTGACCCAACACCCACACCAACCAAAGCACCGTGGCGTACATGGGAAACGCCATGAACTGCTTGAAAGTTTGCATCCATGCGCCAGGGCGCGGCAACAATTTGACCCAACCCGTGGTTAATGTGATGGTCATGAAGGGCAAGGCCATGCCAAATCCCATGGCGAGAAACACCGGCAAGGCCTGCCAAGAAGGCAAACCGATGGCCAAGCCCAAAGAGGCCCCCATGAAAGGCGCAGTACAAGGCGATGCAATGACCACGGCAAACACCCCCGACCACAAAGAGTTTGTGACGGGGTTGGCCCATTGATGGCTCGCCAAACGGCTGGGCACAAAGGATCTAAATTCAAACAGGCCCGACAAGTTCAGACCCAAAGCTGCAAACAAGAGCGCCAGAGCGCCCACCACCCAAGGAGACTGCAATTGAAAGCCCCAGCCCAATTGCGAACCCGCTTCGCGCAGCCCCAGCATGAGCGCGCCCAGAACCAAGAATGAAATCAAGACCCCTGCGCTGAAGGCCCAAGCGGACAGCTTCATTTCTCTGGGGTGACTGGCGTGCTCTGTGATGTTGAGCAATTTGATGGCCAAAACAGGAAAGACGCAGGGCATCAAATTCAGGAGCAAACCGCCCAGCAAAGCGCCCAACATGGCAAGGGCCCAGGTGGCAAAGGGTGCTGGTGTTGATGCCGAGCTAGGCTTGTTTGGCAAGCCTGAAAAGTTCAAATTGCTTGGGGCAACAGGCTCCGAAAACTCTTGCCATTGACCTTGCACCGGTGTTGTCACCGTCCACTGTCGGCCCGTGGGCGCATCGGCCTTGCCTTGCACCAGCAGCCATGTCATTTGCGCAGGGCTGTCCATGCGCTCAGCCGAAATTTGGATGCTGACTTCTGCCCGGGCTGGCGTCTTGCTTGAAGCGTCTGCTGCCACGTTTTGAATGACGGGGGCTGCGCTGTTTTTGACAACGTTGGCCGTTTGAGGAAAGACCGTCCAGTCACTCTTTTGCAGCTCAGGCGGCAGCTGCGAGAGGCTCAATTGCAAAGTGCGACCATCTGCGGCAATGCGAGCCTGATGCTGGCCAGGCAATGCTTGTGCTTGCAATTGAAGCGCTTTGTCAAACGCATCGCGCGCCATGGCAGTCGCGCCCTGAATGGGCAGCTTGATGCTGAAATCGCCCTCTTGAGGAATGCACTCCTGCTTGCAAACCAACCAATTGGCACGCAATTCAATTTGAATCGAGCTTTCCTTGTTCTGCGGCTTGAAGGACGGGCCTATTTGAATGGGTGTGACCAACAAGGTGGTGTCTTCGTAACCATAGTTGGCCAAGCCGCCAATGGGAATACGGCGCGGCGCAGGCCAAACCAGTGGCCCCGCCACCATGCCTGTGGGCAGCTTCCACTGCAGCTCGGTGGGCAGGCCAGAATCGCCGGGGTTGCGCCAGTAAGTGTGCCAATGGGCTTGGTGCACCATCTCCAAACCCAGCCAAATGGTTTTGCCAGGTCCAAGGCCATTAGGCGCAAGTGCCAACAGCGTGGCTTGAACTTGCGGGGTTTTGACAACTTGGCCTGCAGGACCCGAACTCAAAATTTGAGTTTGTGCGTTGACAGGCTGAGCCAAGCTAAGAATCAACGCGATGCTTGCCCCTGCCTTCAGCAAAAACAGCTTTAAAAATGGCCTCAACAGGTGACGCACAGGCAGGGAGTCCTTAAGCAAAAACATAGAAAGCTGACTGAAAATCAGCCAACGCCAAGTGTGGCCGAAAAATGACCAAATCCAAGAGCCCAACTCTACACCGCAAATTCATACCCCTAAATGAGACGCCTCTATTAAACTGCGCTTATTCAAAAGCTTGCCTCACATGTCACATCACATCCACCATTGGTCCAACTTGACCACCCAAGACTTTGGCCGCATCAATACCAGCCGGGCCATTGCAGTCTTGCCCTTGGCCGCCACCGAGCAACATGGTCCTCACCTGCCCCTTTCGGTCGATGTGGACATTGCGGAAGGGGTTATCCAATCGGCCATCGCCCAATTGAATGCCAGCGCCCATCCCGCGGCAGATGCGCTGAATCAACAAAATTTATCGATCTTGGTGCTGCCCACCCAAAGTGTCGGTTTAAGCCCAGAGCATGCAGCATTCCCTGGCACGCTCACCTTGAAGCCCGAAACCCTCATTCGCATGTGGACCGACATTGCAGAATCGGTCAAAGCAGCGGGCATTTACAAACTGGTGCTGTTCAATTCGCATGGCGGTCACGTGGGCGCCATGGATGTGGTGGCCCGCGATTTGCGCGCTCGCTTGGGCATGCTGGTTTACAGCGTCAACTGGTACCAACTGCCCCTTGAAGACGACAAAGGGCAAGATGCCCATGCGCTGTTTTCTGACCATGAGCATCGGTTTGGGGTGCACGCGGGCGATCTTGAAACCTCGGTCATGCTGGCGCTCAAACCACATGCAGTGAACATGCGCAAAGCAGAAAATTTCAAGTCAAGCTCAGAAGATCGAGCCCAGTCTTTTCCCATTTTGGGCAACGGGCGCAGTGCCAAACTGGCTTGGCAAATGCAAGATTACAACCCTGCTGGTGCGGCAGGCAACGCTGCTGCCGCAACGGCTCAAAAGGGACAGGTGGTTTTAAATGCTGCCGGCCGTTCCTTGGCGCAACTGCTGTTGGAAATAGATCGCTTGCCCGCCGACACGCTGCGGTCTTGAGTTCACTAACCTGCGGTCTTCAGAGCGCGGCCTAAACTTTGGGCAAACTCAACTCACAGGCCGATGGGTCAATTTGCTTCGGGTACTCCCGCGTTGCATCCAAACACCCGCCATCTGCATAGACACCTTTGGCGTCTCGGATGCGCATCATTTGTTGCAAGATGTGTTGCAATTTGTCGGGCTTGTGCAGGGTGTCTTGCACACAAGCCTCTACGATGGCTTCGTCAATCCATAACTCACCGTCTGCGTTGGTCTGCACGCCATCACGCCAATGGAAGATCTCGAGGCATTTACTTTGCAAGGTAAAAGGTTGGTCGCGCTTCCAAAAGTTGCTGAACAAACCGCTGCCGACATAAATCACCCACGAACCTTCGTAACCCGTTACATCAGAAGAGTGGGCATCGGGGTTTCGAAACCAGACCCGATCGCCGGGCACATAAAAACGTGCGGGCAAAGGTGCCTCAAGGGAGCCATATTCGTGCAAAAAAACCTCATGAAATTGGCCAGAACGAATGGCGTACTTTTCATTCAATGTTTGCAATTGCGCCAACAAGGCAGCGTTGTGCACGGCGGCTTCTTGAGCCAAGCCTAGCAAAATCACATATTCAGTGGCGCGATAGCAAGAAAAGTCATACAGTTTGCCAGTGGCCTCAGGTTGAGTGGCACTGACCAATGCCTTGATCAAACCTGTACCTGCTTGCAAAATAAAGCCAGCGTCTTCTTCGTATCGCCAAAATTCACTGGGTCTTTCAGCGGCATCGGTTTTGAATGCCAAGGCTGTTTTTCGGGCATCCAGCACAATGTTTTCGCGCACCCGCACTGCACTGCTAAGCGCTTCTAAGTGATTGAATTCAAAGAGGTGCGGCGAGACCAGCATGGACCAAAGGATCTCTTGCCGCAAAGTGTGGGCATGCTGATGAAGTGAGAGGGTGTCGCAGTTGGGTGCATAAACCTGCATCCATGCGCTGCTCATTTTGCAGAACAGGTTGCCAGATCTGAGCTCAATGTCCAAGCCTTCTTCGATGCCGATGCCGGCAAAAAAAGCAAGGCACGCCGACCTATCGCCATGGGACACTCGAATGCCTGCCGCTTGGGTTGAAGGCGAAGTGGCCTGTTGCGAGATTTGCATACATGTCATTTTGACAAGAAAGCCAAATCTCCCCTATCGGGAGAAACACTATCAAGCAAAAGTGATCCAGCTTCGATGGTCGGCATGATCCAAATGCGGTAAGTTATTGTAAGAAAGCAGCATGTGCCTGGATGGTGAAAATACAAACTCAGTGAGTGCTGTATTTCGAATGCGCAGGTTCAACTCAATAGATGTCTCGGCGGGCGCCTGCAACACTTGCCCCACCGCTGTTGAAATAGGACCACCACTAGACACCACCAACACGCGGCCCTGGTGCTTTTCGCGAATGTGGGTCAAAACCGATTGAATGCCGGCTGCAAACTCTGCATAACGGGTCATGCCTTTGGGTTGCGTCTCGCCGGCCATCCATTTTTGCAAGGCCGTCCGCAACAAACGAAAGTGATGCTTGTACATCTCAGGCGTATCTGGCTTGGCAAGCGGCTCTGGATGAATGGTTTCGATCAAGGCTTGGCTGTCGTACTCATTGAGTTCTGGCCATACTTTCGCTTGATTTTGAAGTTGAGCGCCCTGTGCAATACCTTCCCAGGTTTGGCGGTGTCTTTTCAGGCTACCCATGTAAACAGCCTCAAACTTCAGCGCTTCTGCGCCTTCATGTTCGCTGGCCGCTTGAAGCCAATACTGGCCCAAGCGAATGCTTTGTCGCTGGCCCAAGTCACTGAGTTGGTCGTAATCGTCTGCGCCAAAAGAAGCCTGACCGTGGCGCACTAAAAGAAGTTGTCCCATGGCCCTAGTCTAAAGCCACCTGACCCTCGATACAGACGACGGTGTCGCCTCCAACCCACACTTGGCCCGAGGCGTCTTGCCGAATGTGCACCCGGCCCTGCCGGTCAAGCGCATGTCCTTGACCTGCCACATAGTGCTTGGGCATGCGTTTTTCTTCAATCAGCCATTGAGCCAGCGAAGCATTCAAGCTGCCCGTGACAGGATCTTCCAAAATACCCATGGCGGCGGCAAAAGCGCGCACTTCCAAATCCATAGGCTCAGCCGCTGCATCGCTTTGCAAGCGAGATCTCTGTGCCGTATTTGTAAAGGCGCGAGACTCTCGGTTGCTGCGGGTAATAAGCAAAGGGCTGCCGGATGGCCCTTCGTCGATGCGCGCGGCAACCCCCACTTTCACGCCCGACTTTTTCAGTGCCAAATGATCAGGGTTTAAGTTTTGCACCGTCTGTGCATAATCGAGCAAAAAGCACCACCACTCTGGCCCGTTGTTCAAAATTTGACTGGCCAGCACCTGCTCTTCTTTGACGCCCAGTGCGCTTAGCAGCACGGCCATCTTCTCCGTTGGAATGACACGCTTTTGCATTGGCGGCGCAGCAAAGGCCCAGCGCCCCTTTTGATTTTCTAGCCGTACCAAGCCCACACCACATTCTTGAACGATCACGCCCTCTTGTTTGGCTTGACCGCCCCCTTCCAGCCATGCTCGCGCGCTCCCCAAGGTGGGGTGGCCCGCAAAGGGCAGCTCACCGCCCGGTGTGAAAATTCTCAAGCGGTAATCTGCACCGCCTGCTTGGCCTTGGGGCGTTGGCGGCAAGACAAAGGTGGTTTCGCTCAGCTGTGTCCAGCATGCAAAGCGCTGCATGGCTGAATCACTCAGCCCTGTGCCATCCAACACCACGGCCACCGGATTGCCCCAATAGGTTTGGCTTGTGAAGACATCCACCTGTTTGAATTTTCTAAAACTCACGACAAAATTTCCCAACGTTCAAGCGCACCCATTAATTCGGCATCAATTTGCGCGTCCCGGGCGTACAAGGCGGTAGCCTTTGCGGGGTCTTGGGTAAACAAAGCACTGTCTTGCAAGGCTTTGCGAATATCTGCCTGTTCTTTTTCCAAAGATTCAATCAAGGCGGGCAGGCCATCAAGTTCGCGCTGCTCTTTGTAGCTTAACTTGGGAGCGCTCTTGGGTGTACTCTTGGGTGCACTCTTGGCGGGCTTGAGGGTTGCGTTGGCTACTTCATTGGCTTTGCTAGGCGTTTGCTTGCCGGCAATGTTGGCTGAGTTGTCAGAGATGGCCGTTGCGCCTTTGGCAGCAGCGGCCTTGTTTTGCGCTTGAATGCTTTGGCTGCGTTGTGATTGCGTCAGCCAATCTTGAACCGAGCCTTCGTACTCACGCCAGAAGCCAGGATTCTCGGGGCTTGCTTCGCAAGCAATGATGCTGGTCACCACGTTGTCCATGAAAGCTCTGTCGTGGCTCACTAAAAACACGGTGCCTTGGTAATCTTGCAGCAGCTCTTCGAGGAGTTCCAAGGTGTCGATGTCCAGGTCGTTGGTGGGTTCGTCAAGCACCAAGACGTTGGCCGGCCTGGCAAACAAGCGCGCCAACAACAAGCGATTGCGCTCGCCGCCAGACAAGGATTTGACGGGCGATGTGGCGCGAGCCGGAGAAAACAAGAAGTCTCCCAAATAGCTTTTCACGTGTTGGCGCTTGGTGCCAATTTCAATCCACTCACTACCGGGACTGATGAAGTCCTCCAAGGAAGCTTCTAAATCGAGGGCGTTTCGCATTTGGTCAAAGTAGGCCACTTGCAAATTGGCGCCTTGCCGAATTTTTCCGCTGTCGGCCTCAAGCTCGCCTAAGATCATTTTGAGAAGCGTTGTTTTGCCAGCGCCATTGGGCCCCAGCAGGCCGATTTTGTCGCCTCGAAGCAATGTCGCTGTGAAGTCTTTCACAATCACTTTCACATCACCCTCTGGTGAGACAAATGATTTGCAAACGTCGGTGAGTTCTGCCACCAACTTGCCGCTGGGGGCGCCCGAAGCCACTTCCATGCGCACCCGTCCCACTTGCTCTCTGCGTGCACTGCGCGTCGCGCGCAAATTCTCAAGCCGCACAATGCGACTTTGGCTGCGCGTGCGCCGCGCTTCAACACCTTTGCGAATCCAAACCTCTTCTTGGGCCAAAAGTTTGTCGGCCTTGGCGCTGATGACGGCTTCTTGCGCCAACTGCTCTTCTTTGTTGATTTGGTATTGCGCAAAATTGCCTGGGTAACTGCGCAGACGTCCACGGTCCAGCTCGACGATGCACGTGGCAATGCGATCTAGAAATGCGCGGTCGTGAGTGATGGCCACCACGCTGCCTTTGAAATCAATGAGCAATTGCTCCAGCCAAGAAATGGAATCCAAATCCAAGTGGTTGGTGGGCTCATCGAGCAGCAGCACATCTGGGTGGGTGACCAAAGCTTGTGCCAAGGCAACCCGCTTGCGGTTGCCGCCAGACAAGGTTGAAATTTTGGCTGTTGGGTCTAAATGCAAGCGGTGCAAAGTTTCGTCTACGCGTTGTTCCCAGCCCCAGCCGTCAAGCGCTTCAATTTGGCTTTGCAGCGCATCGAGATCGCCCACGCAGTTGCTGTAATCGTCAATCAGTTTCATGACGGGCGCTAGGCCGCGCTGAACAGATTCAAAAATGTTGTCATCGGCTTCAAGTACGGGCTCTTGCGCCACATAGGCGATGCGCACGCCTTGTTGAACATGCATCGTGCCATCGTCCGCGTGCTCCATTCCCGCCAGTATTTTGAGGAAAGAAGACTTGCCAGTGCCGTTGCGACCAATCAGTCCTATGCGCTCGGATGTCTCGAGTGCAAAGTCTGCGTGATCAAGGAGTGCCACGTGGCCGTAGGCCAAGGACGCGTCTAGTAAAGTAATAAGTGCCATAGGCTGATTATCAGTGGCATCCAAAAAACGATGAGAGGGGCTTGCCACCTTCAAAAAAACTGTGCTATAGTCGCGGTCTTCGCTCAAAAGTACGCTGTTAAGTTCAGTGCTCTTATTCAAAAAAGCGAATCGGGATAGCCCCGAGCAGTATTCAAAAAGCCAAGTGGAGACGCTAGGCAGATTGAAAAAAACGAAAAAAAGTTAAATTTTTTTCGGCCGGCACAAAAAACCGTGCTAGACTGCAAGGCTTCGCTGAAAACAAACGAATTTAAAAGTTCAGAAAGTTTCAGCCAATCGGAATAAGCCCCGAGCAGCAAGAAAGTTGCAAACAGTTTAAAAAGTTTTGAAAATTTTTTAGATTATTTGCAAAAAGACTGAAAAGCACTGAAAAACAGTGCTACACTGCAAGGCTTCGCTGATCGCAGCGCAGTGCAACAAAACGACACACCGTGTTGGCCAGTTGCACAAAAGATCTTTAAAAATATACAGCCGATAAGCGTGGGCGTTTGATGGCGATTGCCAAGTTCTACGGAACTAAGTCTTAATTGACTTACAAACGCTCATGAGAATAGAAGTGAAGTTCACTTCAATTCCGT
>JACCDG011844579.1_pt1 | contig 21615 bp, 18 predicted proteins | sample 7442471 | NCBI WGS metagenome assembly JACCDG01 (sample SAMN15323444, study PRJNA562643) | freshwater metagenome | isolation source: river surface water | place: USA:Blue River Watershed | collected 2017-08-17 | reverse complement strand
TTTCGGCAAAATATTTTTTGAGTACTACTTGATCGTCTGCCGACTCTTTCTCTGAACCCAAATACACTTTTTTACCGTATTTTTTTTCAAGAGCTAGATTCAAGTCATCGACAAAAATGCGGGACGTAATTTGAAGCATTTTTTTCTCAGGAGCATAATTCACCTGAAAAACAGCCATGTAAAACTTATGGACTTCAAATGCCGAAACACTACAAAACAGCAGCCCTAAAAAGGCCATACAAAAGATTTTCTTCATTTTTCAAAAATACAATTTCTTTTGAAATGACAGTAGCGCTTAAAAAAGTGGAACAACCCAATTTACTAAGGTGCTACTTTGTACTCTATTTTTTATATTTTAGCTTTACGAAGACCTATAGAATCAAAATTGGGTAGACAAGACTAATTCTGTAAGGATTACGAGCAAGTTGGTGGCATATTTACCCAACCACACGCCAAAACCGAACATCGAGAAAAATTAATACCTTTGCAAAAAAATCTAACAAACATAAATAATGAAATTATCAGGACAGGAACTTTACAATAAATTGGTAAACGAATACAAGATTATTGGAGAAAAAGGAATTATCAATTTTTCACTTAAAGACCTTACTATTTCTATTGAAACTAAAGACACCGTTGGTAATTTGCTTCAAGAATGGTTGAAAGCTTGGATGATGGCAGAAAAAATTGAATTTGAAGAAAATACAAATTCGCAAGTTTTCCCGGATTTCAATTTAGATAAACACAACAAAAAACTAGACTTGCTTGAAGTGAAAACTTTTGACTGGGACAGAGGTCCAGGCTTCGATTTGGCTAACTTCGACTCTTACTGCAATTCGCTTTTAACTTCGGCTTACAGACTTAATTCTGACTACCTGATTTTCTCGTACCAAATGAAAGGTAGCGAACTGACTATCAAAGATGTTTGGATTAAAAAAATTTGGGAATTAGCTTGCCCAAGTGGAACTTACCCTCTAAAAGTTCAAGAAAAGAAAAGTGTTATCTACAACATTCGACCAGGAATTTGGTATTCTGAACGTTCAAAATTCAAACCGTTTAATTCATTAGAAGATTTTTTATCTGCATTGAACGAAACACGTTATCAATATCCGCAGACACGACACACCAACGGACATTGGCTACAAAATGTTTTGAAAAACTACGAAGAACATACAGGTGTTAAACTACAAGTTCGCTAACGTAAATTTCAGCTAATCTATTAGCTACAAATTCAACAACAGGAACTGCAACCGTATTTCCCAATAAATCGAAAGCATCATATTCTTTAGCTGGGATTTCGTACCATTCTGGATAGCCAAACAAACGTAAACCTTCACGAATAGTCAATCTTCGTAAACCATTTCCGTCCGGAACAGCTAAACGAGAAACATCTGTTGCTACCAAAGTTGGAGCAATATCTTTCGGGTCAAGTACTTTGTTGATTTCAAAACTCAATTTTCCAGTTACAATATTATAGCCTCTTGGCTTAGTTTCGTCATATACACGTGAAGTTGAAATACCATTTTCTGTTTGGAGTTTGACCAACTTCTTTGGATGTTCAAATTTCAAATATCCTTTTTTAGTAAGATCTTCTAATAAGATTTTCAATTCAGATTTTGACAAGTCAATAAACGTATTTATTTGTTCTAAGGTCAAAGCCATTCCATCCATCCAATCAATCCCAATTTCATCTGCCCATTGTTTTTTACGTCTTTGCTTAAACAATTTATTAAGAATTTCAGCTTGTTGTTTCGATACACTTCCTTTAATTTCAATATCCCAACTGTGAATATTATTGTCGCCACCTCTTTTATCTTTTATAGATTTTCCATACAAATCTTCGAATGGAAAATGAGCTAAAAGTTTATCTATAAAGTCAGATTTTAAAGTTGGCAAACCTTTTTCTAAAACACTTTCCAAAGCTTTAAACCGTGGTTCATTTCCGTTCAAATCAATCTTCTCATCTTTTGTTCCGACTATGAAAATTCTTTTACGAGATTGAGCCAACCCAAATTCTAAACTATCAAAAACTTTCCAGCTTGTTTTATAACCCAACTCGATTTCGAGTGTATGCAAAATGGTTTTTAGTGTTCTACCTATTTCATCATTTTTATTCTCTAAATCGTGTTTCACTAAGCCTTCCACATTTTCAAGTATAAAACCATACGGTTTTTTCTCTCTTAAAATTCTTTCTATTTCGAAAAACAAAGTTCCTCTTGTGTCTAAAAATCCTTGGCGTTTTCCTCCTGCACTAAAAGGCTGACAAGGAAATCCGCCTAAAAGAAAATCAAAATCGGGAATGAATTCATTGCGGATTTCAAAAATATCACCCGCTAAAAATTCGTGTCCAAAATTATGCTTCAAAGTCTTTACCGCATAAGGTTTTATTTCCGAAGTCATCACACATTCGGTTTCAATCCCTACATCTTTAAATGCTTTTTCAAAGCCCAAACGAATTCCACCAAGACCTGCAAAAAGGTCAATGAATTTTACAGTATTGTTTTTCATTTTACACTTTTTTCATAAGGTTCATTCGGTTCTGCAACCATTAATAATTGACTTTCGTAATCTTCAATTTCAATTTTCTGGCAACCGATTACAGTAAGACATTGTAACAGAAAAGTAGCACTAAAACTACCCCGACTGATTTTACTATCAATACCTGCCTTGGTTTCTTCAACACCTATTTCATTTAATAACAGAACTAAATCTGTATTTGATAAGCCACGTTTGACTAACTCTGACTTCAGTAATCGTTTTGCTTTATCATCCCAGTTTGACATAATTCAATGGATTTGTATTGCAATATTAAACAATTATTATCATATATGCAAATAAAACAGCAAAAATAAAAACACAACATATACCAGCTAGGATTTCTTGGGTGCGTAGCACGAACAAGAAAACCCGTGTTGAACGAAATCTATTATTTTTCCATTAAAACTATGGACTTATCGACATTTTTTAGATAAAATTTCAAGAGGAAAGTATTTAAAAAAATCGAAAAAAAAATACTATTTCAAAGACATTTAATCCCAACAACTATTTCAAACCATTAGTAAGCTTAGTATTTCAGGTTAATTCTCCTTTTTAGGAACAACAATTTCAAGGTATTGTCTAGCCAATTCAGCCAACAAAAATTCAATAGAAGTGTGGTTTTTGGTTTCTAAAACCTTTGTGAATTTTGGGTTTTCAACGGCAAAAAACAAAAACCCTTTTACGTAAATCGTTGGAATGTGTAGGGTATTGACCAAATGATTTTGATCAAACATTGCTTCGAGTTGAGCTAAAAAAGTCTCTTTCTTTTCTACTTCCAATTCTTTTTTAAGCATAGCGGTTCGACCTGAAAAATAATTCAGTAGCGGGTCCAATCCCATTGGATTCAATCTACCCGAAGAAGCTGTTGCTAATTTGCGCTCTGCTGGGGTGTATTTTTTTATTCCGTTTGGGATAATCCCTAGGGCTTCTGCAGAGATATTCGGATAACGACGTACAACAACTTCTTTCAATTCGTTCATAATGGGTTTCATTTTTACAAAAAACAACGTGCTTTGAACATGCTCCTGGGTCAAAGCAACCTTAGTGGATTTAAATTGAACTGCCGATAAAAGTAAGGTATCGCCCACCGAAGCTTTTATAGAAAAATACCCTTGATTATCGGTTATCGAAGCGTTTTCGGTTTTTAGATTAATTACATAAATCCCTTCTAAATTAGTCATATCGGCATTGACTTTTCCATGGCATTCAACAGCAACGTTGCCTTGAGCAAAAAGTTGGGTGGTACACCAAAAAACTATAAAACAAATCAGTCGTATCATACATAAACTAATCCCTATCTCAGGAATAGATTACAAAAGTATTGGAGTGCCCTCCAAATTAATTACTAATGAGTTGGTAAAAATTTGTTAATTAAAAAACGGGATTATGTACCTTTACCCTACTATACAATAATTTTAAAGATGAAAAACATCCTATTAGCAAGCACCTCAACGGTATATGGAAGCGGCTTTTTAGACTACCTACTTCCTGAATTGGAGCAGCATTTTAAAGACTGTAACACCCTGCTTTTTATTCCGTATGCTCGTTCTGGCGGTATGACACACGAGGAATATACGGCTAAAGTGGCTTTGGCTTTTGCCAAAATTAACATTGCCGTAAAAGGAATTCATGAATTTGAAAATCCTGTAGAAGCCGTTCAAAATGCTGAAGGAATTTTTACTGGGGGAGGAAATACCTTTGTTTTGGTTTCCCAATTGTACAAAAATCAAGTAATGGATGTTTTGGCTGAAAAACTAAAAAGTGAAACGCCTTATTTAGGCACTAGCGCTGGTAGCAATATTGCAGGATTGACTATTCAAACGACTAACGATATGCCTATTGTGTACCCACCAAGTTTTCAAACACTGGGAATGATTCCGTTCAATTTGAATCCGCATTATATCGATTCCGATACCCCTTCAAATCACATGGGAGAAACCCGAGAAGCAAGAATCAAAGAATTTCACACCTTCAATTCCGTTCCTGTTTTAGGACTTCGTGAAGGAAGTTGGCTAGAAATCAAAGGAAATGCAATTACATTAAAAGGCAATCTCAAAGCGCGTCTTTTTAGACAAAATCAGCTACCTGAAGAACTAGAAAGCGGTGCCGATTTAAGTTTTATAAAATAAAAAAGCCGAAACAAAAGTTTCGGCTCTAAAGAGCGGAAGACGAGGCTCGAACTCGCGACAACCAGCTTGGAAGGCTGGAGCTCTACCAACTGAGCTACTTCCGCATCAAAAACAGTAAATAAAAAACCTCAAATTAGATTTGAGGCTTTAGAGCGGAAGACGAGGCTCGAACTCGCGACAACCAGCTTGGAAGGCTGGAGCTCTACCAACTGAGCTACTTCCGCATTTCAACGGTGCAAATATAAATAATAAGTTTTCATGATTGCAAGTTTTTTTCAAAAAAATAACAAACTTCTCTTTTAAGGAAACCAATACATGCACTCGATTTAATTCATAAATATTTTAGTATGAAATTATTATCTCTTTAATTTGTATTAAAATTTTGCTTTGAAAAACACCCATTCTATTCAAGAAATTACGGCAACACGTACTTATCCCGTAAGACAACTCGTCTTAAGAGCAGGTAAACCCATTGAAAGTTGCCATTTTGTGGGAGATGAATTACCCTCTACACATCATTTTGGGTATTTTACAGCAAACCAACTCCTAGGTGTCATCTCTCTTTTTGAAGCTGAAAATGTTACTTTTAGCGAACAAAAATCTTTTCAAATTAGAGGAATGGCAGTTTTAGAAAGCCATCAAAAGAAAGGCATTGGCGAGGCATTGGTTAGAGAAGCAGAAACCTTTTGTAAAAAACTAAAAACTACATTAATTTGGTTCAATGCGCGAACTTCAGCGGTTGGATTTTATAAAAAAATGGGCTATGAAATATCGGGTTCTGAGTTTGAAATCAAAGAAGTTGGGCCTCATTTCTTGATGTCTAAAAAAATCTAAGAAGATAGGGATGACACTAATTTAGGATGGTAAATAAAAAGACAGGATTTGTCTTTAATCGTGCTAATAATTTCTTTAGATAAGGCAACTGGTACAGCTGGACATCCTTGACTTCTACCTAATCTTTTATTGTTTTTAACAAAAGAATTAGATACATAGTCTGCCGCATGCATCACCACTCCTCTATTTCTTGCGTTATCATTGATTCCTTTTTCAAGACCGTCTAATCGTAATGACAAACCATGTTTACCATTATACACTTCCCCTGTAGCGTAAAATCCTAAACTACTTTTAAAAGACTGCGCAGCATTCGAAAAGCTGGTGGGAAATTCTTCCCCTGTATTTCTTCCATGTGCCACTAAGGATTGAAACAAAATGGTTTTTGAGGCTAAATCTATTACCCAAAGGCGTTTCACATTAGACGACAAACTAAAATCAATCAAAGTCAAAATATCTTTTTTGATTATTCCCTTTTCTTTTAATTTATAAAACCCTTTCAAAGCTTGAGTAAAACTCGTCAAACTGGGCAATTCATACTGTTTAGTCTGTAAATCGGAATACAAAGCTATGGCTGTGCTTTCAGTAACTAAATTCGTTTTTTTACTAAATAAAAAAGATTTAAATTTTGTTGAAGTGGGATTGGCATTTAAATGCGATACAAAAGAAGAAAATAAGAAAAGTGTAATTGTTAAAAATTGGGCAACCATAGTATTTTGTTAATGTATTGTTAGATTTGAGAATTACAAAGATACACTAAAAAACACGTCAATCAATTAAAAAACAACACTTTAACTTTATTTTTAACAGATTAAAACGGTTTAACACAACTTATCTTAAAATGAGGTAGGCATGTGTAACAAATTAAAATAATCAAGACTAATAATATGCAATCCAATTTTATTGACAAAATTACGTTGTACCAATTTAAACCTGCTAATTGCATCACCAAAATATGAAATCATTTTTCAACCTAGTTTTAAGTTTTATATGCTGTTTTGGCTATAGCCAAAAAAAATCGTTAACCACTCAATTTACAACGGAAAAAATTACCATTGATGGTAAATTTGACGAAATCGCCTGGTTAAAAGCCGATGTAGCTAAAGATTTCGTAATGTGGATGCCAGACAATGGAAAAGCAGAACCCAAAGAAACGCGTACCGAAGTCAGAGTAACATATGATAATGAAGCGGTCTATTTTGCCGCAACGATGTATGATAATGAACCTAATAAAATCTTAAAAGAATTAAGCCAAAGGGACAACTCTGGAACGGCAGATCGTGTAGGCGTTTTTATCAATGGATACAATGATGGCCAACAAGAATTTAGCTTTATTGTTGGGGCTTCTGGAGTTCAAGAAGATTTTCTTTTTACAGAAACTAATGGTGAAGACTCTTCTTGGAATGCTATTTGGGAAAGTAAAACCCAAATTACTGACTTTGGCTGGACAGCAGAAATCCGAATTCCGTATGCGGCATTACGATTTTCATCTGATAAAAAACAAACATGGGGTATCAATTTTATAAGAGATTTTAGAAGAGCGCGTACTTTTTATTCTTGGAATTTAATTGATAATAAAATTAATTCGAGAGGAAATCAAGAGGGTGTATTAAATGGAATTGAAAACATTACAACTCCTACTCGTTTGTTTTTAATTCCCTATTCATCATTTTATCTCAATTCAAATGCTACCCAAAAAACAAAAGGCGATTTAAAAGGCGGAGTCGACATTAAATACGGCATCAATGATGCTTTTACTTTAGATGCAATATTAGTCCCCGACTTTGGACAAACCACTTTTGATAATGTAATATTAAATCTTGGACCTTTTGAACAACAATTCAATGAAAATAGACCATTTTTCACAGAAGGAACGGAGCTTTTTAGTAAAGGTGATTTATTTTATTCTCGTAGAATTGGCGGAAGCCCAACTATTTATCCTGACTTATTTTCTAACGAATCGTTTACCGAATATCCTACAAAGGTCAATTTATTAAATGCATTAAAAATTTCAGGAAGAACAAAAAACGGTTTAGGAATTGGCGTTTTAAATGCTGTTACTGAAAAAACAGAAGCAACTATTACTAACGAAGAAACAGGTGCAACACGTAAAGCATTGTTAGAACCATTGGCCAATTATAACGTTATGGTTTTAGACCAACGTTTTGGAACGAATTCGTCCGTTTCATTTGTCAATACCAATGTGACACGAAATGGAAATGGACGTGATGGAAATGTTTCGGCGCTTTTATTTGACTTAAATACAAAGAAAAATACATACAATCTAACTGGCGATTATAAATATAGTGTTGTCAATGGTTTTGGAATAGATCATAAAAAAGGATACAGTTCGAGTATTGCTTTTGGAGAAACTAGTGGAAAATTCCAATATGGAGGAGGTGCTGAATATATATCCAAAGATTTTGATAAAGACGATATGGGAATTCAATTTCAAAGCAATTATCATTCTTTGTATTCCAACTGGAGTTACCGTATTTTAAGTCCTACCAAAACATTCAATATGTTTAATATTTACGTCAATCTCTATTCTGAATTTGACAATAGAAGTGGGCGAATTCAACAAGGAATAATGAATTTTAATTTGAATTCTATGACAAAAAAGAATAATTATTATGGTGGTGGTTTCAATGCAAGACCAATAAAAACATATGATTTTTATGAACCAAGAACCCCAAATCAATCCCGTTTTCTTGAAATCCCAGAAGTAATAAATGCCTATTTTTATTACTCTTCAAATTACAACAACCGTTTTGCTTTTGAATTTAATCCTTCCTATGGAATTGTAAATGAAAAAGGACGTATTAATTACGGACTATCCATTTCTCCTCGATACCGCTTTTCGGATCATTTTTCTTTAAATTTTAATTTCGACTTTAGTCAACAAAATAATAACATAGGTTATGTAGGGGACAATTCCGTTACAAATGAAATTTTTATGGGACGTAGAGATCGCTCCACATATATCAACACCTTGCAAGGAAAGTTCACCATTAATAGTGATATGAACTTTAATCTTTCTTTACGACATTATCTGAGCTACGCGACCTATAATCAATACTATAGCTTACAAAATAATGGTTCAATTGTACCTACATTCAATTATACAGAAAACAGCAATTCAAATTTTAACGCATGGAATTTAGATTTGTCGTATTCATGGTGGTTTGCGCCCGGTAGCCAAATTTCCATTTTATACCGAAACAACGCCGCATTGTTTGAAAACGAATTCAAACGAGATTTGGGAACTAACATTAGTAATGTAATTGATAAAGATATCTTAAACCATATTTTTTCGATAAGTGTTCGTTACTTTATCGACTACAACTCTTTAAAAAAATAAAAATTCCCATAAGATTCATTTATAAAACAAAAACGATTGTATTTGTTACTATTTGAATAATTGTGAATTGGAAGTATTCGGAGATTTTTAGAAATGCCTTATCTTTGCATAAAATAAATTCCGATGAACAAGAAAGTTATCCTTATGATTTTAGATGGTTGGGGAAAATCTCCTGACCCTAAAGTATCTGCAATAGACAATGCGAATATCCCTTTTATAAATAGTTTATATACAAAATACCCAAGTGCTCAATTGAGAACTGACGGTTTAAATGTTGGTTTGCCTGAAGGGCAAATGGGGAATTCAGAAGTAGGTCACATGAACCTTGGAGCTGGACGTATTGTATACCAAGATTTAGCCAAAATTAATTTAGCCGTAGCCAATAAAACGTTAGCCAAAGAGCAAGTGCTGATTGATGCTTTTAACTATGCTAAAACCAACAATAAAAAAGTACACTTTTTAGGTTTAGTTTCTGATGGTGGGGTACACTCACATACTTCTCATTTAAGAGGTTTGATCGATGCTTCACAAGAATACGGTCTAGACAAAGTATTCATTCACGCGTTTACTGACGGACGTGACGTAGATCCTAAATCAGGAAAAAAATACATTCAAGACTTACACGATTATATTGCGCCAACACCAGTGAAAATTGCCTCGGTAATTGGTCGTTACTACGCAATGGATCGAGACAAACGTTGGGAAAGAGTAAAATTAGCATACGATTTAGTGGTACATGGAACTGGAACTCCAACAAAAGATGTGGTAACTGCTATAGCAACCAGTTACGGAAACGATGTGACCGATGAATTTATTCAGCCGCTTGTTGCTGTGGATGCTAACGAAAAACCATTGGCAATAATTGAAGAAGACGATGTAGTTATCTTCTTCAACTTTAGAACCGATAGAGGTCGTGAATTGACCGAAGCGCTTTCGCAACAAGATTTTCACGAACAAAACATGCACAAATTGAATTTGTATTATGTAACGCTAACCAACTACGACGAAACCTACCAAAATGTAAAAGTGGTGTACAATAAAGATAACATCACAGAAACTTTAGGTGAGGTTTTAGAGAAAGCCAACAAAAAACAAATTCGTATTGCCGAAACTGAGAAATACCCACACGTGACATTTTTCTTTTCGGGCGGTAGAGAAACTCCTTTCGAGGGTGAAACTCGAATCTTAAGAAACTCACCTAAAGTGGCTACTTACGATTTGAAACCTGAAATGAGTGCTTACGAATTGAAAGACGCTTTGGTTCCTGAATTGAATAAAGGAGAAGTGGATTTTGTTTGTTTAAACTTCGCTAACGGAGACATGGTAGGGCACACCGGAATTATGGAAGCAGCTATCAAAGCCTGTGAAGCAGTAGATGTTTGTGTAAAAGAAGTGGTAGAAGCAGCTTTAGCCAATGACTATACTACCATCATCATTGCGGATCACGGAAACTGTGAAACTATGATTAATCCTGATGGATCACCTAATACAGCACACACTACGAATCCTGTGCCAATTATTTTAGTAGACAAAGATCTGAAAAAAATTAACGACGGTGTTTTAGGAGATATTGCTCCAACCATTTTAGAATTGATGGGCGTTGCACAACCTGCTGCTATGACGAGCCATTCTTTGTTGTAGAAATACAAATAAATATCCCATATAAGTTAAGCTGTTCCGTTTGGAACAGCTTTTTTTATAAATAAAAGTTAAAATTTTAATATTAATAGTAATACTATTATTTTTGCATAAAAATATAACATGTTATGCAAAACATACTTTCAAACATCATTATTGCAGTTAACGATAAACTGTATGTCAAAAACCCAGAAACATCTGATCTAGGAAAAAAAATAATTGAGCAGAGTATTGTATTGATTGATGAAATTGGATTTGAAAACTTCACTTTTAAAAAATTAGGAGAAAAAATAAATTCCAACGAAAGCTCTATATATCGCTATTTTGAAAGCAAACATAAATTAATGTTGTATCTATCTTCTTGGTATTGGGGCTGGATAGAATACAAACTCGTTTTTGCGACAAATAATGTTGAAGAGCCAATGCAACGATTGAAAAAAGCGATTACAATTGTTACTGAAAAAGTTGAAGATGACAATAGCACTTTACATATTAACGAATCTATACTGAATAATATTATCATCCAAGAATTCACCAAAACATTACTTACCAAAGAAGTTGATGAAGAAAACAAAGAGGGCTTTTTTATGGTTTATAAAAGAATAATAAACAGAATCGTTGCAATTATAACAGAAGTAAACCCAAACTATTCTTTCGCAAAAAGCTTAGCCTCTTGTATAGTGGAAGGAGCCTTACACCAACATTTTTTAAAAAACCATTTAAAAACGATCACCAACTGTACTGAGAAAAATTCTGTAACTGATTTCTATATTGATCTAGTAGAAAAAACTTTAAGATAAATTAATTATGAGCTTAACCCCATTACAACGATTTTACAATTTACTCAAACTTGACCGAAGGGATATTTACCAAATATTTTTCTATGCCATTTTTTCAGGTTTAGTAAGCCTGTCTTTGCCTTTAGGAATTCAAGCAATTATCAACCTCATCCAAGCGGGAAGAGTCAGTATTTCATGGATAGTCTTAGTGATTATAGTGGTGATTGGTGTAGCTCTTGTGGGAATTTTATCACTAATGCAATTGCGTATTACTGAAAATTTACAACAAAAAATATTTGTTCGCTCTTCTTTTGAATTCGGATATCGATTACCCAAAATAAAATTCGAAGAATTGTACAACCAATATCCTCCTGAATTAGCAAACCGTTTTTTTGATACACTAACGATCCAAAAAGGTACTTCTAAACTATTAATTGATTTTTCTACTGCATTACTACAGATTCTTTTTGGGATACTCTTACTTTCTCTATACCATCCGTTTTTCATCTTTTTTGGTATCCTTTTATCTATCTTACTGTTTTCTATTTTTCGATTTTCATACTATCCCGGATTATCATCAAGTTTAAAAGAATCAAAATACAAATACAAGGTGGTCAGTTGGCTACAAGAAATCGCAAGAAATAATTTCAGTTTCAGAAAACAAGAAAATTTTGAATACGCTCTCGAAAAAAACAACTCCCTAGTGACAGAGTATATTAATTATCGTGAAAAACATTTTAAAGTAATTAAAAGACAGTACACACAATTAATAATTTTTAAAGTAATTATCACAGCGAGTTTACTGCTTATTGGTGGTTATTTGGTATTAAACCAAAAAATGAATATTGGTCAATTTGTGGCTGCTGAAATCATTATTTTATTAGTACTTAGTTCTATTGAAAAAATAATTATTGGATTGGAAAGCCTATATGACGTTCTTACATCTGTGGAAAAAATAGGCCAAATCGCCGATTTAAAAATGGAAGATACAAGCGAAGCAGATGCTGATTATTGCTTTACAAACATCTCCATAACAACCGAAAACCTTCGATTCAAATACCCTGATTCAACAGATGATATTTTAAGCCAAATTAGCCTTCAAATTGAGCCTTCAGAAAAAATATACCTTGACGGAGTTAACGGCTCGGGTAAAACAACGCTTATTCGAATTCTTTCAGGGTTTATACAACCCTCTTCAGGTTCTTTTTTCATCAACGACGATACGTATAGAAAAATAGACTTATCTCAATATAGATCTCAAATTAGCATCATTACTCAAGGAGAGACTCCTTTTGAAGGCACTGTATTAGAGAACATTACTCTAAACAATCCTACTATTTCAAATGAAGATATAAAATGGGCTATAGAAAGTGTACAACTTGGAGATTATATTAAAACGTTACCAAATGGATTAGAGACTAAAATTTTCCCAGATGGTAGACAACTTTCGTCTTCCAATGCACAAAAAATCCTATTAGCGAGAAGTATTGCAAGCAAACCTAAAATACTTTTTTATGAAGACCCTTTGGACAAAATGGATGAAATTGCTGCCAAAGAGATTATTGATTTTATCACTAATCCTTCAAACAAATGGACGGTTATTGTATCTTCAAAAAACAATTATTGGAAAAAGAAATGCACCAGAAAAATTACTATGAACAATGGGCATATCATTGCCGATGTAAAACAATAACACTATGCTAAATATTTCGAAGAAAAATCCAATTGCTGAAAATATAGAAAAATACAGCACAGTACAGAATTTAACTAATAGACCTCATTATCAAATTTTAAACAAGATTATTCTCTATGTAGCACTTCTTGGAATTATAATCCTGTTCTTACCTTGGACTCAAAATATTTCAGGCTCTGGAGCAGTGACAACACTCAAACCAGATCAAAGACCACAAACCATTCATTCTGCTATTGCTGGAAGAATTGAAAAATGGTACGTAAAAGAGGGGGATTATGTAAAGAAAGGCGATACTATCCTATTTATCTCTGAAATAAAAGAAGATTATTTTGATCCTAATTTAGTTCAAAACACTAAAAATCAAGTAGATGCAAAATCTTTATCCTTAGCTTCGTATGGAGATAAAGTAACAACCCTTTCTAGCCAAATTAATGCAATTAACAATGAGAAAGGTCTAAAATTAGAACAAGCGCTAAATAAAATTCGTCAATCGATACTCAAAGTTAAAAGTGATAGTATGGATTTAGAGGCGACTAAAACACAAATAAAAATCGCAACAACACAATTCAATCGTTCGATAACATTAAACAAAGAAGGTTTAAAACCGTTAACAGATGTTGAAGAAAAAAGGCTAAAACTACAAGAAGTGGAAGTTAAAATAATTACGCAAGAAAACAAACTATTAGCGAGTAAAAACGATTTGATTAATTCTAAAATAGAAATCAACCGAATCAATGCTGAATATAGTGAAAAAGCTGCAAAAGCAAGAAGCGATCAATATACCGCAATTAGCAATCAATATGACACTCAGGCACAGGTAAATAAATTACAAAATCAATATGTAAACTACCAAATTCGTAATGGTATGTACTATATCAAAGCCCCTCAAGATGGCTATGTGAATAGAGCAATGCAATCGGGTATTGGAGAAATTATTAAAGAAGGTACCGAAATTGTAAGCATTATGCCTTCTCAATATGATATTGCTGTAGAGACATTTGTATCTCCCGCAGACCTGCCTTTAATCCATAAAGGTGAAAAAGTACGAATTTGGTTCGATGGATGGCCAACAATAGTTTTTTCTGGATGGCCCAATATGAGCTATGGTACTTTTGGTGGACAAATTGTAGCCATTGAAAAATATATAAGTCCTAACGGAAAGTTTAGAGTTTTGGTAGCACCTGATCCAAAAGAAGCTAAATGGCCAAAAGAAATCAGTATCGGTTCAGGAGCACAAACCTTGGCATTACTAGAAAATGTACCTATTTGGTTTGAATTATGGCGAACTCTGAACGGTTTTCCTCCTAACTATTACTCCCCAAAAGAAAGTAAAACCAAAGAAAAAAAATGATGAAAAAACTAATCGTAACTTTTCTGTTTTGCAGTTGTTTTTTATGGGGCCAAAACAGAAATTCTACAGAACTTACCTATAATGAGTTCTTAGGATATGTAAAGAAATACCACCCTTTAGTAAAAAATGCCAATCTAGAAATCAATATGGCACAAGCAAACTTAATGATTGCAAGAGGGGGATTTGATCCAAAAATTGAAGTTGATTATGATAAAAAGCAATTCAAAAACAAGGAATATTATTCCTTTTTTAACAGTAGTTTTAAAATTCCTACTTGGTATGGTATAGAACTGAAAGCGAGTTTTGACAACAGTGAGGGAATTTTTATTAATCCCGAAAATACGGTACCAAATCAAGGGTTAACCTCTTTAGGAATAACAATCCCTATTGGACAAGGATTATTGATTAACCAACGAATGGCTGATGTAAGAAAAGCTAAAATTCAAATTCAATTAAGTCAAGTCGAACGCAAGTTGGAAGCGATCGAGGTTCTCTACAAGGCATCATTAGCCTATTTTAATTGGAAACGAAATTATAGTGAAGTAGAACTTTATTCCAGTTATTTAAAAAATGCCCAATTCCGCTATAATGGAATTTTATCTTTAATTAAAAATGGAGACAAACCAGCAATAGACAGTGTCGAAGCAGGAATTACAGTTAAAACAAGACAATGGAATTTAGAAGAAGCCAAATTAAAACTCAACAAGTCTAAACTAGAATTGGCTAATTTTTTATGGATTGACAATAACATTCCTTTAGAATTACAAGACACAATTGTTCCCGAAGAAAAATTAACCCAAACAATCCTAGAAACTTTAAACACAAATGAATTACTAATCCAAGATTTGCCTATCGAGAACCATCCTAAAATCAATGCTCTTCAAGGCAAACTTGCATTATTAGAGGTAGATAGGAAACTCAAAGCAAACAATTTATTACCAAAATTAGATTTAGGATATCATTACTTATCAGAACCAAATTATTGGAATGAAACTAATTTTAATAACTATAAAATTGGGTTAAATTTTAAATTCCCTCTATTTTTAAGAAAAGAACGAGGTAGTTTACAATTATCCAAATTTAAGATTCAGGATGCAAAATTTACACTAGATTTTGAACGTATCCAGCTTACAAATAAAATCAAAGCACAACAAACCGAAATAAAATCAATTGAAAAACAATACCAAATAATTTTAGGACTAGTTAAAGACAATTTGCAAATGTTACAATCCGAAGATCGCCTATTTTCAATGGGAGAAAGTTCTATTTTTTTACTGAACTCTAGAGAGAATAATTTAGTAAACATTCAATTGTCGCAATTAGGATTAGAAAATCGATTTTTTAACTCCAATGCTGAATTATTCAAAATAATGGCAAATCCAGATTAATAGTGTTACTTTTGCATTCTTATTTTTAGAATATGATTATAGTAAAATCACGTGAAGAAATCGAATTAATGCGCGAAAGTGCTTTAATCGTATCCAAAACTTTAGGAATGATTGCTTCCGAAATCAAAGAAGGAGTCACTTCATTATACTTAGACAAACTAGCCGAAGAATTCATTCGTGATCACGGAGCAATCCCAAGTTTTTTAGGGCTATACGGATTTCCAAATTCACTTTGTATGAGTCCAAATACGCAAGTAGTACACGGAATTCCAAACAATACCCCTTTACAAAGTGGCGACATTATCTCAGTAGATTGTGGTGCTTTTAAAAACGGATTTCATGGCGATCATGCCTATACTTTTGAAGTGGGCGAAGTCGCTCCCGAAACTAAAAAATTATTACAAATCACTAAAGAATCATTGTACGTTGGAATTCGTGAATTTCGAGCAGGAAATCGTGTAGAAGATGTGGGTAATGCGATTCAAAAATATACCGAGGCTCATGGTTACGGAGTTGTTCGCGAGTTAGTAGGTCACGGTTTAGGACAAAAAATGCACGAAGAACCTGAAATGCCTAACTATGGTAAAAAAGGCCGCGGAAAATTATTTATAGAAGGAATGGTAGTTGCCATCGAGCCAATGATTAATTTGGGCACCAAAAATATCAAACAACACAAAGACGGTTGGACAATCACCACGGCTGACAACAAACCTTCTGCACATTTTGAACACGATGTAGCCTTAGTAGATGGAAAACCTGAATTGCTTTCGACTTTCAAATATATCTATGACGCCTTAGGAATTGTGAGTAATGAGGAAGATGAGTTTAGACAAAATCCACTAAATATATAATGAAAAAAATATTTAAATTCATTCTCAATACCATCCCACGCCCTGTCTTAATTCGATTGAGTATTGTGGCAAGGCCTATTTTAGCATTTTTATTAAAAGGAAACACATTCACCGACCCAATTGACGGAAAAAGTTTTAGAATGTTTTTGCCTTATGGTTATGGTACGCAAAGAAACAATGTGCTTTCGCCAAGTACACTATCGTTAGAAAGACACCGTTTATTATGGCTGTATTTACAAAATGAAACCGATTTTTTTACAGCAACTGAGAAAAAAAATGTACTCCATTTTGCACCAGAACAAGAATTTTACAAACGTTTCAAAAAGCAAAAAAACATTCAATACACCACTACCGATTTATTTTCGCCTCTAGCCGATGTAAAAGCAGATATTTGTAACCTGCCTTTTGAAGACAATCAATACGATGTGCTATTTTGTAATCATGTTTTGGAACATATTCCTGACGACACCAAAGCCATGCAAGAATTGTATCGCGTTTTAAAACCAGGAGGGATGGCCATTCTTCAAATTCCACAAGATTTAAATAGAGCTACTACTTTTTCTGACGATTCCATTACTGATGAAAAAGAACGCGCTGCGATTTTCGGACAATACGACCACGTTAGAGTATATGGACGTGATTATTTCGACAAATTGAGAAGTATAGGATTTACTGTAGTTGAAGAAGATTATACCAAAAAAATAAGTCCAGAATTAGTCACAAAATACTGTTTAGCACCTGGCGAAATTATACCGGTTTGTTTCAAATAAACAAAAGCTACTAATTGCTTATATTTACATTTCGTAATCCAATCAATTATGCTTCGTTATTTGTTTCAAACACTACTCCTTTTTGTATTTACTTTGGCAACAGCTCAAGTAGAAAAAGAAATAGTACCACCTTACAATATCAAGACCATTTCTTTTGTACAAAACAATCAAAATGTAGCACCTATTTTCCAACTAGGAGATGCATTTCAATTGCAATTTGACGATCTTTTTGGGAATGACGCTTCTTATTTTTACGAAATCATTCATTGTGACTACAACTGGAATTCCTCTGATTTACAAAAAAGAGAGTATTTACAGGGATTTGACAACCAACGTATTCAGGAATCTGCAAGTTCATTTAACTGCTTACAAATTTACACCCACTACCGATTAAATTTCCCTAATAGCAACACCCAACTAAAAATCAGCGGCAATTACATTCTGAAAATTTTAAATGAGGACAAAGAAGTCGTTTTCTCTAGAAAATTTGTTGTGTACGAAGATTTAGTCACTGTTCCTATCCAAGTCAAAAGAGCCAGAAACGTGACTAATTTAGATTCGAAACACAATTTAGAATTCACCATCAAATCCAATGTAATTAACTTTCAAAATCCGTTAAAAAACGTAAAAACAGTCTTGCTTCAAAATGGAAAATTCCAAACTGCAATCAGCAATATTGCACCGCAATACACAATGGGTAATGATTTGGTTTACAAATACGACACACCAACTCAATTTTGGGCTGGAAACGAATTTCTGTATTTTGACAACAAAGAAATTCGAGTAGCAAGCAACAACATCTCTCGAATTGATAGTCAAAAAGACATCTACAGCAGCTATTTATTTACCAATGAAGCACGCGCTAATTCCAATTATTACAACTGGCCAGATGTAAATGGCAACTTTGTAGTGCGCCGATTATTTGCTGAAAATAATGAAATCGAAGCTGATTATTCTTGGATATATTTTAGTCTTTCAGCACCTCTATTTAGAAGTTCTGATGGCGCAATTTATGTAACGGGAATGTTTAATAATTATGCGCTCACGCCTGAAAATAAAATGGAGTACAATGCTGAAAAAGGGATTTATGAAAAAGCCATTTTAATCAAACAAGGATTTACCAATTTTGAATATTCAGCCGTAAAACCCAACGGAACTATTGATTTAGAAAATGCCATTGACGGTAATTTTTATCAAACGGAAAACGAATATACAGTTCTAGTTTATTACCGAGAAAACACCGATCGATACGACCATGTAATAGGTAAAGGAACCGCAACTTCCTTAAATATAATCAATTAAAAAACATTTTCCAATCAAATTGTTGAAGCAAAATCATTTTTTTGTAATTTTGTATCAATCGATTTGATTCTCAGTAACAATTTCTATGGTTTCTCAAATAACAAGAGGTATTAAAATTTCAGTTTTGACTAGTTTTGAAGGCACTTACTTCAAGAACTACCGAATCCATTTTGCCTTTAGTTATGAAATAAAAATCGAAAACCACAGTAAAGACTCAGTACAATTAGTTTCGCGTCATTGGGAAATATTTGATTCTTTGAATGAATTAGAAATCGTAGATGGCGAAGGTGTTATTGGTAAAAAACCAGTATTAAAACCAGGTGAATTTTACACCTATAGTTCAGGCTGTTTGCTATCATCTCCGCACGGTGCAATGAAAGGACATTTCAATATGATTAATTTCACCACAACCAAGACTTTTAAAGTAATTGTCCCTTCTTTTAGACTAAGCGCTCCTTTTGCTCTTAATTAAATTCATTGAATAAATTAAAATTTATTCCTCTCGATTATCTATTTTATTGAATTATCCTTTGTACTTTTGTGATAGTTTAAATTATTCGCAAGATTCAGAATAAATTTAATTATTGATTTTCTAATTCAAATCTGTTGTATCAACAGATTATTTAATACCATTATTATGCTAAAAGGATTTTTTAAAGTACCCAAAGCGGTAAACGAACCTGTTAAAGGGTACGCTCCAAATTCGGCTGAAAAAGCAGCTGTATTGGAAGCTTACAAAAAAATGTGGAATACCACTATCGACGTTCCATTGTATATCGGAAGCGAAGAAATCAGAACTGGAAATACCAGAACCATGTCGGCACCACACGACCACCAACACATTGTTGGGACCTACCATTTAGCTGAAAAATCACATGTAGAAAAAGCCATTGCAAATGCATTGGAATCAAGACAAGCTTGGGCTAACATGGCTTGGGAACAACGTGCTGCTATTTTCTTAAAAGCTGCTGCATTGATTGCCGGACCTTACAGAGCCAGAATCAATGCAGCCACGATGATTGCACAATCTAAAACAATTCATCAAGCCGAAATTGATGCGTCTTGTGAATTAATCGACTTTTTACGTTTCAACGTAGAATTCATGTCTCAAATATACAGTGACCAACCCACTTCGGACTCATCGGTTTGGAATCGTTTAGAATACAGACCTCTAGAAGGTTTTATCTACGCTATTACTCCTTTCAACTTTACAGCCATTGCAGCTAATTTACCGGCTAGTGCTGCCATGATGGGAAATGTTGTGGTTTGGAAACCAAGCGACAGTCAAGTTTTCTCTGCTAAAATTATTATCGACATTTTCAAAGAAGCGGGATTACCTGATGGTGTAATTAATGTAGTTTTTGGAGATGCGTTAATGGTAACAGATACTGTTTTGGCAAGTCGTGATTTTGCAGGAGTTCACTTTACAGGATCAACTCATGTTTTTAAAGATATTTGGGCTAAAATTGGAACAAACATTCACCACTATAAAACCTACCCAAGAATTGTTGGAGAAACAGGAGGAAAAGATTTTATCATTGCCCATCCTTCGGCGAATGTGAAACAAGTAGCTACAGGAATTGTTCGAGGTGCTTTTGAGTTCCAAGGACAAAAATGTTCTGCCGCTTCTAGAGCTTATATTCCAAAGAGTTTATGGCCAGCCGTAAAAGAACAAGTCATTACTGATGTAAAATCAATGAAGATGGGATCTCCAGAAGACTTCTCAAACTTCATCACTGCAGTAATTCACGAAGGTTCATTTGACAAATTAGCGAGTTATATTGACCAAGCTAAAAAAGATGCCGATGCTGAAATTATTGTGGGAGGAAATTACGATAAATCAAAAGGCTATTTTATTGAACCAACGGTAATTGTAACTACCAATCCAAAATATACTACTATGGAAACCGAATTGTTCGGTCCAGTGATCACCATTTATGTGTATGAAGATGCGCAATGGTCTGAAACCCTAAAATTAGTAGACACTACTTCTGAATATGCTTTGACGGGTGCTGTTTTCAGTACCAACCGTTATGCAATTGAAGAAGCAACTGTAGCACTTCAAAATGCAGCAGGAAACTTCTACATCAATGACAAACCAACAGGAGCTGTTGTAGGTCAACAACCTTTTGGTGGCGCTAGAGCTTCGGGAACGAATGACAAAGCAGGATCTGCCTTGAATTTATTGCGTTGGGCTTCGCCAAGAACTATTAAAGAAACTTTGGTAGCGCCAGAAGATTATAGATATCCGTTTTTAGGATAAGCCAATTTACGATATACGAAGTACGAGGTACGATTTAAGAAGTTCCAAGTAGAACATAAAAACCCACAAATTGAAATTCAATTTGTGGGTTTTTCAATTAATAATTGAGATTGCTTTGTTCCTCACAATGACTTAAATCGTAAATTTCAAAGGTAAATACACTACTTTCTTTGTCTCAAAGAATTCATCTTCAAAGTAATCAGCTAAGTCGTACAAGGTCGCTTTAGGAAAGTCTTTCAATTCTTCGGTTAAGTCGCCACCTTTAAGGTAAAGAATACCGTTTTTCAATTCGTGTTTGTGTTGTTTTTTGATTTTGGTTTTCACCCAAGAAACAAAATCGGGCATATTGGTTACCGCCCGACTGACGATAAAATCAAAATCACCTTTCACATTCTCGGCACGAATTTGTTCTGCTTTCACATTTTTCACCCCTAAAGCATCCGCAACTGCCTGAACCACTTTTATTTTTTTTGCGATGACATCAATCAAATAAAAACGAGTTTCTGGGAAAAGTATCGCTAACGGAATACCTGGAAATCCGCCTCCTGTTCCTACATCCAATACAAAAGTACCCGGTTCAAACGGCTGAATTTTAGCAATTCCCAAAGAGTGTAAAACGTGTTTGGTATATAACGCATCAATATCTTTTCGAGATATGACATTAATTTTTTCGTTCCAATCGTGGTATAATACATCTAACTGACGGAATTGCTCTTTTTGA
>JACCDG011571538.1_pt1 | contig 21615 bp, 26 predicted proteins | sample 7442471 | NCBI WGS metagenome assembly JACCDG01 (sample SAMN15323444, study PRJNA562643) | freshwater metagenome | isolation source: river surface water | place: USA:Blue River Watershed | collected 2017-08-17 | reverse complement strand
GCCAGCTGTCGTCGGCGTGCTCGACGTCGAGGTAGCTGAGCGGGACCAGCACCAGCAGCAGGGCCAAGAGCACCAGACGGGCACGGGACTTCATTGGCGGCACGATAGCCCAAAGGGCATCGCCCCTCTTGGGCTGCGGGTGTCGCTTTGACGGCTTCGCACGTCTCGGGATTGATGCTGCTAAAAGGATCGGTACGACTCGGCCCAGCAGACGCCGAAGCGAGACATCGACATCGCCGCCCAGCGTTACAGGGACTTGATCGAGGAGTTGAAGCCATGACCACCAAGAGCTACGCGAGCGTATGGGATGCCCTGGAGGACACGCCTCAAGCGGCAGCGAGCATGAAGGCGCGGTCCGCCGTGATGATGGAGATCAGCAAAGTCATCGAGCGCCGGGGCATGACCCAAGCCGACGCGGCCGCCCTGTTCGGGGTGACGCAGCCGCGCATTTCAGACCTGGTGCGGGGGAAGATTGAGCTGTTCTCGCTTGACACCCTGATTGACATGGCTGCTACGGCCGGCATGGCGCCGACCGTCAAGTTCAGTCGGATCAAGGCCAAGGGGGAACAGAGCGCTCGGGCTTGAACGTAGAACAGGCCCCTTAGCTCCTGCGCGTGCCATATCTGGCAACGCGCGCTTCAGTTCGATCAATGACAGTGACTGACCCCGGACTTTCTGTCCATGTGGCAACACTGCCCAGGCGGGGAGTCTTTGCGGCAGCCGCCGCCATGCTCGAGATTCCCGGCTCTATCCAAGCTAGCAGCAGATACCGCGACCGATCCGATGAGGGCTATCACAGCAAATACAACTTTCATCACAAACCCCTTCACCAGTGCAACGCTCTGTACTTGAGCAGCAGAATGGTAGGCGTCGTGACCATCGATTAGCAAGCCCCTGAGCCGCCTATTGGGCGATTGATACTGGATTGCCTGGGAGAGGATGCCCGACGCATAACTCGCCAAGCAAAAAGGCCCACCGTTTCCGGTGGGCCTTTTGCGTTCTTGGCGGAGCAGGAGTCATACGGATCCACACCCAGGTTGATCCACGAACCTCAGCCTCACTCTGAAAGTACCCGATTCCGGAGGGAAAGTAGCTCTACCGAACTCCACTAAACCGTCGTAACATCCAGCTCATACTGGAGGGTAAATTGGTGGGTAGGATTGCAGCAAAGCCCTTGACGGCCAAGCAAGTGGAGAGCGAGGCCCGACTCGGCTATCACGCCGACGGCGTCAACACGGGTCTGTATCTTCAAGTTGCGCAAGGGCAAGGCCGTATCACCCGAAGCTGGGTGTATCGGTACACGTCACCCACGACTCGCACACGCCGCGAACTTGGCCTTGGATCAACGCGGATCCGCACTCTGTCGGACGTACGAAGAATTGCCGCAGACCTTCGCGTCCAAGTACTCGACGGCCTTGACCCAAAAGACGAACGCGACCGTCAACGCGCGGCGGCAGTTGCAGCGCGAGCGCACAGGATCACCTTCGACGAAGCCGTCGCCAAGTGCCTCGAAGCAAAGTCGCTGGAGTGGCGCAACGTAAAGCACGGCCAGCAATGGCTCAACACCTTAAAGACGTACGTTAGCCCGACGCTGGGCAGCATGCCCGTCGAACTCATTGGCACGGACTTGGTCTACAAGGTGCTGGAGCCGATCTGGGTCACGAAGACGGAGACAGCCACGCGAGTTCGACAGCGGATCGAAGTCGTTCTTGACTGGTGCAAAGCGCGCGGCTACCTGAAGGGGGAGAACCCAGCACGCCTCAAGGGTGGCTTGGGGGAGTTACTGCCTCGAGCGGACAAGATCAAAAAGGTCGAACATCATGCCGCCGTCCCGTACGTGCAGATCCATGCCTTCGTGCAGGCCTTGCGCAAGTTGAAGGGGACCGCCCCACTGGCCTTGGAATTCACCCTCCTGACAGCAGCGAGAACTGGGGAAGCAATTGCTGCCCGGTGGGAGGAAATTGACCTTGACTCGAATGTGTGGGCCGTTCCTGGTGACCGCATGAAAGCCGGCCGAGAGCACCGTGTGCCGCTATGCACCCGCGCGGTGGAGATCCTGCGCAGGATGGAGGCAGCGCGGCAAAACGACTGCGTCTTTCCCGGGCATTCCGTCGAGAAGCATCCGCACCTATCCAACGGGGCTTTCTTAGCTGTCATGAAGCGCCTTCCGGGGTTCTCCCAGTACACGCCACACGGACTGCGCTCCACCTTCCGGGACTGGGCATCGGAGACCACGCAGTTCTCAAACGAAACGCTGGAGCTCGCGCTGGCGCACACCATCAAGAACAAGGCCGAAGCTGCGTACCGGCGGCAGGACCAGCTAGAGAAGCGAGCTAAGTTGATGCAGCAGTGGCAGGACTACGTCGATCGCCCATTGATGACGGGAACTATCACGCAGCTCCGCCGGGGAGCAACGTGACTGATAAGCGTTCACGCGGACGACCAAAAAAACTACCTCTGGCGGATCCCGCACCCCCTTGGAGTGGTCAAACCACCGCCGGTCTACTCAATCGGGAGTGGCAAGAGCAGGTACGTGCCATGGAGGAGGAGCTTATCGCCCCAACCATCCAGAAGCGCCCCACGATAAAACACTCACATGCGCTCCGACTGGCACTCGAAAATGAACTCAACCTGAAAGACAGGCGTGAGCTGAAACGCACCGAAAAAAAGCTTCAAGATAAGGCGCAGGAAAACCGTTCGGATGGAGGGAAGGGGCGCGCCGCTGAGCGGCGCGAGACGGCGGCCGCACGGATGGAAGCCCTTCGCAAAATGAATGGCAACCTTCTGGCAACCATCAGGCCAAAGGGGCGACGCACAGCGTCCAACGTAGCCGGAATTATTTTGGAGAACTGGGCGCAGCGTGGTGACGGAGGCACGCCGCCGTCGAGATCCACACTTTTAAGGTGGCTTGAGATTTTGTCCATGAGCTCGTGACCTGATAAATCAGCCCTGGGATATTCGCCATCGTTTTATCCATAAGGACCTTCGATGGCAAACGAAACTCTTGAATGCGGGCCGCTCTCGGCCGCCCAAACCAGCGGCGAAGCCGTACAGGTGCTTCGTCACCACCACGTATGCGAGAAGCTCCAGGTAAGCAGCGCCAAGTTGTTCTCCATGTGTGCAGAGGGCCTCTTCCCTAGGCCCTTCAAGTTAGTCCCTGGCGGGCGCGCAGTTGGCTGGCTTCAAGCAGACGTCGATGCCTGGGTATTGGGACGGCGAAACGGGGGCAGCAAATGAACGCGACTCCCTCCCCGACCGACCGAATCAACCCTGAAGTGGAGAAGGCGTTCAACGCCGCAAATGCGTTCCTGAACCCGGGGCCCAATCCAACTCCATGGTCACCAGAGCTCGGCGGCTATGGGCTAGTACTACTGGGCCTCCTCACGGTTGCACAAATTCTGGCGGAGCGGAAGTCATGACGAACTCAACACCACTCGTGGTGCCCGTCGCCTCCTCGCTTCAACCAGAGCGGATCCCCGAACTGCTGAGGAGGGAAGACCGCTGGGTCACTTGGCGCAAAGGTCCTGTTCAAACAAGCGGTAAGTTTTCCAAGCTCCCAACGAACCGGGACGGACGGGTGGCGAACTGCCTGGATCCCTCGAACTGGGTGAGCTTCCGTGAAGCTTGCGCTGCACACGAAAGAGGCGCGTGCGATGGGATCGGCTTTGTGCTGGATGGTGCCCCCATCCAAACCGAAACGGGGGCGCAGCTCTACATCACCGCGCTCGATCTCGACAACTGCGAGGATCAGGTGGCCGAGATGAAGCGCATTTGGATGCGGCTCGGAAAGCCATACCGGGAAATCTCCCCCAGCGGCAAGGGGCTCAGAATGTTCGCCTTGAGTAGAGAGCGTCTACCCGGTGGAAATGCCGGTGGTGGGCGTGAGCTTTACTCAAATGCTCGCTTTGTGACCGTTACTGGGGTTCGCGCCGGAGGCGCAATCTGCGATGCGACAGAGCAGCTGGCCGAACTTCACGCCGAGTGGTTCCCCTCCAAAATTCTTGGGAAGAGGCCTTTGCGCGCGGGGCTATCGAGACCCCTGCTGGGTCATCTTGGCCAACCCGCAACACCGGCTGCAATTGCCAGAGTCCAAGATCAACTTTTTCATCTGTCCGCTGACTGCCACTATGAGAAATGGCGGGCCATCGTCTGGTCTGTGCTGTCGAGTGGGTGGAGCTGTGCAGAGCAGATCGCTCGCGACTGGAGCCAGACAGCTCCGAATCGATACGAAAGTGATTCATTCGATACCCTCGTCCGCGACTTTGACCCCGAAGAAGGAATAACGCTTGGCACGCTGAGTCACCACGCCAAGGAGGCGGGCTGGGTCGGTCCAGTCACAAAAGTCACGCCCCCCCAGTCATCCGGCTGTGCCCACTCCAGCTTCTCATTTCTCACTGCTCAAGAAGTCAAGGCCCTCCCGAATCTCGGTTACAGGGTGAGAGGGTTGCTGCCGGCTGAAGGCATCGCCGCAGTCTTTGGCCCTTCTGGCTCAGGCAAGTCTTTTCTGGTGGCGGATCTTTGCTTCGCTATCACTTCCGGGCATTCCGACTGGTTCGGGCGGAAGGTAAAGACCGCACCCGTGGTGTATGTGGCCCTAGAAGGAACTGCCGGTCTAAAAAATCGAATCACCGCATTAGAGGCGCACTACAGCGCGGGCGTCCCCAACAATCTCCGCTTCGTCCTTGGTGGTTTGAACTTAATGGACGCCAACGGTCTCGAGCTGTTTGCTCGAGAAACGCTGCAGAAGCAGGGGCCCGGCGGGGTGGTCGTTATCGACACTCTCAATCAAGCCGCCCCCGGTGCAGACGAAAACGCCTCACAGGACATGGGGGTGATCATTGCTTCGGCCAAGTTGATCGCTGAGACAGTAAGGGGCTTGGTCATATTGGTGCACCACACCGGGAAAGACGGCGCGAAGGGGCTGAGGGGGCACTCCTCCCTCGGCGCTGCGCTGGACGCCGCCATTGAAGTCCTGCACAAAGATGGCTTCCGCTCCTGGACTGCGACAAAGGTCAAAGACGATGCACCGGGGGGGGCGAACGCCTTCAAGCTCAAGTCGTACACGATAGGCACAGACGAGGATGCGCTACCGGTGACAAGTTGCGCGATAGAGCGAACCCTGGTTCCCGCCTTGCCTAGTAAAGGAGTGACGGGGAAAGACCAAAAAATGGCGATGAGCCTTCTGCGTCGAACCTTCGACCAGGGCGATACGGTCATCCCAGAGTCACGGGCCGTGGAGGTCATTGGGGGCGGTCTGACCTGTGCGCCGGGGCGACGAAAAACGCGGGCACGGGAGATTTTGGAATCGCTTATCAGCGGGGGGCATTTCTCGAGAGTTGAGGGGGGGATCCGCCCCCCTTAACCAAAATCCACCCGAAACCGAACCCCTTAGGGGGATTCGGTTTTACGGTTCTTGGATCAAGCCATTTCGGTACCAAAACGGTAAAGCAAGTTCTGGTACATGAGGTCCAGTGCGAAATCCCCCCCTCATCAAAGGGTCCTCCACAGACAATGTTTCCAGCCATGTCCAACGACAATAACACCCCCACGTTTATCCAGCTCGCAAATGGCCGGATCACCTGCCTTCAGTGCCAAGCCAAGTCAAAGCGATCAGGCCAGCAATGCCGCGCTCCCGCTTCAAAGGGGAAGGCGGTCTGTCGATTCCACGGCGCGCTGTCGACTGGCCCTAAGTCCCCCGACGGACGGGCACGATGTACCGCCGCCAAGACCACCCATGGAACCGAGACCCGCGCTTTACGGAGAGAGTTGACCGCCGGAATGCGCCGCCTCAGGGACTTGGAGGAAATCGGTCGCGCTATAGGTTTACTACGAGGCCTCCAGTCGCCAAAGCGGCATCCCCAAGGCTGATCCGACCGAAGGCGAGAACTCGTCCGAATGACACACGTACCTGTTGAACAGCAGAAGACGAGCTAATATTCACGTTGAATATTAATTAAGCGGGACACCATGACAGATGTGCAACTTGCTCGGAAGCTGCTTCTATTCCTAGCCCTCCTGCTGGGGATTTTCGGTGGCGCACGCGCTGATGAAAAGGCGGTGCAAAAGTACAGGAGCTTCACGCCGCAGCAGATTGCCAGTATGCCGGAGAAGACGCGTGGAAGCGAAGTTCCCATCATGTTTATCTGGGCTGCACAAAAGGGCTTGGCAAGTGACATCGAAATCGTGTTCGCGATGGAGCTAAACAAGCTGATGTATCCGGGTATAGCTGACTATCCACGGGCAGTGCGCGAATTTCAGAAGGATCTCGGCGAAGCACAGACTGGCGTGCTGAACGTATGGCAGATTCATCAGCTTGGAAAACGGGCCGAGATGCAGGGTCTCGGCACCCTAACCTTTCCGGATCAATTTTCAAGTTTCAAAACAGGATCATTTGCGCAGGTTCAAGGGACGCTCACGATTCTTGACGACAAAATCGCCTACCCAATTAATCACCAAAACATCACCTGTTCTAAGGAGCGTGGCAGGTGCGAAATGGAGCAACTTCTAGTCATCGTTCCCGATGACAACTCCTTCGCGCAAACATACATTGTCCGGCGCGATACGACGCCAGACCTTTACCGAATCACCAAGTGGGACGAAGACTCTATTGAAGGATCAATGGAGACTGAGACCCGTTGCCGAATAGTTAACTTGACGCTCAATTTCAAGACCAAAGAGTTCTATCAAATCACCAGAAACGGGGGCGGCGACTGTTCAGTTATGGGCACCGAGATGCCAAGGCTCGATAAGCCGCGAATCTCGCAAATTGTTGATGGAAAAAAGATCATTGCGCAGGAGTTTGGGAAGGTTCGTGAAGCTGCCTTCAAAGCGATGGCATCGGACTTCCAGCGAAAGGTGAATGCGTTGATTGCGAAGGATAAGAGCCGGTAAATGGCGAAATGGGCCATTGCGAGCCCCCCCTCAAAAATCAGAGGAGCAAATCTTGGCTCAGACTATGGTGACGACTTGCCCCCACTGCGGGGCAGAGCAAGTGGCATTCACTGTGTGCAGCACCTACACGCACAAGATTGCGCGGAATACGTATTCAATTTTGGGGGCGTGCAACGCATGTGATGACCCCATTCTTGTCAAGGTTGCACACATTAGTGACGGCCGGTCTCGATTGGAATCGCTTGCGGGCGATCTTCTTCAGCATGAGGAGATACTTGTTGGGAAGATGTGGCCGGGTTTGGCAGCACCGCAAGTTCCGCAGAACGTTCCACCGAAGGTGGCTTCGAACTACAAGGAAGCGGCCGAGGCCGAGAAGCGGAGAAGTTGGAATGCCGCATGCGGCATGTACCGCAGGACTTTGGAGATAGCACTCAAAGAGTTTTCTCCTGAGATAGAGGCGTGGAAGCTCGAAAAGCGAATTAACAAGCTTGCAGAGGAGCATCGCATCACTCCCGACCTTCAGGCTTGGGCGCACGAACTTCGTCTAGATGGAAACGACGCGCTGCATGGAGATGCGGATGCCACCGAGGAAATGACAAAGCAGATGGGAAGGCTCTGCTATTTTTTGTTGATCTATCTTTTCTCTTTGCCCAGTCAGGTCGCCTCAGGTAGGACAAGACGTAGTAGCGGAGTGTGAGCGCAGCATTCGCGCCTACGGTTGAAAATATTGGGGCCCCGCCGATTAACAATACCCGCCTCGTACTATCCGCTTCCAACGGAAAGCCAGAACTCTGAGCACGGCGTCTGAATCGATTGCCAATGTCTCAGTGCACACAGCCGGAAACTGTCAATGCCAGATAGCAGCATCAATTGGGGATCAGTCGCCGACTGGGTTTCTGGCTTTGGCTCGTTGGCCGCTAGCGGCGTAGCGCTTCACCTTGCGCGTGCATCAGAAAAGATTCGACTGAAAGGGCACGTTGGGCTGAGAGTCGTGATTGGAGGCGGAATTTCGCCAGTGAATATCGTTTCCATTTCTGTGACTAACGTTGGAAGACGAGCGACGGTAGTCAATGGCATCGGAATCAGCGTCGGCCGGTTCAAAAGTAAGCGGCATGGTTTCGTCCCCCCCCCCTCAGGCGCTTACTCCGCCAGTATTCCATGTCCACTTGCGGATGGTCAGCTTGCCCAATGGTGTTTTTCTAACGGCGACGATAAAAAGTGGCTGCGAGAGCTGTGTCAAAAATTTATTGAAAGTGAAGATGACGTTCGGTCATTGCGCTTCCACATTCACACGAACCACGGCGACCCACTGACCTTGAAGCCGGAGGTGGCCATGCTAGATGCGCTCCGCTCCGTGCTCTCTACTGAGATGGGCAAACCAACGACGTCTACCACATAGAGACTTCTGCTGGATCGGCTTACAAACACTTTTAACTGGCCCCCGTCACCTGCGGTTTAAAAGCTATGCCGAGCATGGTGTTCACCACACTAAAGTCCGGCACTTTGGCGCCCTGAAACCGGCTTTTTCTTGCGTAGCACCAACCTGTTTGAGCCCGGCAAGCAGCGATTGGTGGCGGGGGGGCAGCCTTAAGCCGACCCCAGGCAATCAAAGCCCGGCCTCTTCCAGCAATTGCGACATCCTGGTTTGGAGCGCCTCAGATATCTTCCTCAGATTCATAACCGTGAGGTTGTGCTCCCCCCGCTCAATGCCGCCGACGTAGCTGCGGTCTAGTTCAGCATCTACTGCGAGCGCTTCTTGTGACAGCCCCCGTCGCGCTCGGGATTCACGGATAGCAACCCCCAGGCTCCGAAGAACCTTGTCTCCTGCGTGGGACGGAGAGGGCTTTGCCATGCCCCAGATGCTCCATCGTTGACGGAGAAAGAACCACGGGATAAGATACCCAATATTCAAAACGACCTTTAACAGTCCTTTGTGACGCTCGTTGTGGAGATCTTGTCCATCCTTTTTGTGATGAACGGTATTTATCTGCTGACTTCATCCGCACTGGGAACGTTTTCGGAGCGTTGATCTGCATCGGGGGTTGTGGCGCATGATGAGAAATCACTCATGCCCCTTGCGGTTGGGCCTGCCTAATGTGGGTGATGCGCCTGCTGGATTTTGAAAAAATTGAGGGAAGAAGATGTTTGGCCTATTTCGAAAAAAAGCCCCCGCCGGAAGTTTCATTCCCGTCGCAGTCAAGTCTGCAATGATCCTGCGGCAAGTTGAGAACGAAAACGGTGGGCTTATGACGCCGCCTGGAGATATTGATCTCGCGGTTCGGGCGATCGCGAAGAAGATGAACTACAGCCTTGACGGGTCGCTACTTGAGGTGACGAAAACTTGCGTCATGTGCTTTTTGATGGATGGAAAGTTCATTGATAGCTTGATAGCCAGAGACACAGGCGGAACAGTCGCCATTACAAGTCGTGATGAAAGTGAGATCGACCGCATCGTCGGCCATTTACTCAGATAGCGCCACGACTGGAACTTATCGCGGCGGCACAGGAGATGCAGTTGGCATCTCTTTCCGTCACTACGGCGAGGGACTGCAAAGTCATCGCACATGCATCTAGGAACAGTGAGAAGGAGAGAATGGTGCCGCTCGCGCTTCGCCTTATCTGCGTTATTTCAATTGGCATCCTCTGCTCCGGGTGTCAGAGTGAAGTTGATAAATGTGCCGCTGCAATGCAGCGAGATCTTCCCGGGCTAAAGGAAGGAGCGGCTCGTGTCTATTGCCTCAAGGCGCAAAAAGGCGGGGACTGAGGGGGCCAGTACTAGCCAGAGGCCGCACATGCAGAGGGCCTTCGCCGCAATGCGTGCGTCTCTCTTTGACTTCCACCATGACCCGGTTCCACGGCTATAACATCCAGAGCGCCCCTTGCTGCGGAGCACGCTACCGCACACGACGGTACCTCTCCGTGAACTTCATGGCGGGTGAGTACTGGACGGATGGCTACAGGGAACGGTCATTGATGCCCAACGACCATGGGCTGCGGAAGTGCACATGTGGTGCCTTCTTCGTCTCTTCGGAGATGGTCATCATTGACGAGACCGACACTTCAGACCTCCCCAACCCTCAGCACGTCTCAACCGACGAACTCCGTGAGGCGATCAGCCACCCCAGAAATTCCCACGTTGAGCTAGCTGCGCGGCTCGACATCTGGCACCAATTGAACCATGCTTACCGCGCCGCGTACCGCGCTCATAGGGCGGCTGAAGAGGCCACATCGCGACAGGCATGGGAAGCCGTGAACCCAGATCAGCGCTCATGGATCGACCGTCTGAAGAAACGCTCAAGAGTGCCTCAGTACAGACCTTCACCTGACCGCCCCGTCACGCATCCGCAGTTCACGCCTTCGGCCCAGCAGCTGGAGAATCTCTACGCTCTTGTGGGCTTGCTCACAAAGCCCGCACACCGCAACGACTACCGACTAGAGCTCGTGGAACTACACCGAGAGCTGGGGCAGTTTGACCAAGCGACCTCTTGTCTGAGGGGGATTGGAGGTCGCGAGGATCGATTTAGATCTCTTTTGACAACCCTGATTAGGGAGCGGGCCACGGCTCCGGTCCGATTTGCGTATTGACGGCGCGCACTAGGAGAGCCTATGGGGTCTATACACACAGCAGCATGTGACTGTGGCTTTTCAAAGGAAGTAACGATTGGCAGCGGACGGCAAGACGCCCACGAGCATTCGCACTTTCCCTTTTATTGCCCCCACTGTGGCTTGGTCGAGATCAACGTGGCGAAATTGCCTGATGACTGCAGCCAGACGACTTGCCCCTGCTGTGGAGCAGCCCATGCTACGCAATACGGAACCCCTTTTGTCTCCGACACGAACGATGGCTACGCTGTATTGCAGTGGGGCCCCAGATGGGCTGGTCAGGCTGGTCACCTATGCCCCGAGTGCCTCAAGAGGACGCTGACGTTTTCCCATGTGGAGGGCATATTCGATTGACTACCCGTGTCTAGCGTTAGACAAAGATTTCAGGAATTTTTAAAGTGGTCGTGGAACGTGGTTCACCCCGGTCGTGCCCCCTCGCGGTCTTTGAGGGGGGGTACCCCCTGGTGGGGGGCAAGGATCCGAGTTTCAGCCTGAAAGAACCGCCCCCCTCCGGTGGCCCCGCTCGAAATCGGCGAAGCTGGGACATATCTGCCGTCCCGGAATATCGCCGTACGGCGTTGATCGGGATGCCAAAGCACCGAAACGCACAAGGGGGGTGAATTGGTGGGTAGAAATAAAAAACGCGCCAGAAGGCGCGTATTTACTAGGGTCTTGGCGGAGCAGGAGGGATTCGAACCCTCGATACGGTAAAACCGTATACCGGATTTCGAGTCCGGCGCATTCGACCACTCTGCCACCGCTCCGCTGTATTTGAGAAGATGGTTTCGCTGTGGTCGCGAAGACCGGCATTCTAGCAGGCGCCTCCCCCTCCCGGCAGCGCCGGCAGGGACCTTCCCGGCGGCCCGGCCATAATCCATGTGTCAGTGGTCAAATGGCACACGATCTCGGTGACCGGCAGGCCCTGCTCGCCCCCCATCGCAAGACACCCGGAGATTCCGCATGACCCGCAAGCCCCTGCTGGCCGCCGCTGCCGCAGCCGCCCTGTCCGCCTTCGCCCTACCCGCCGCCCAGGCCCAGAGCCTGTGCGCACCCGCCGAAAAATCGCTCTTCTCCTGCGAAATCGGCAAGAAGACCCTCTCTGTCTGCGCCTCCAAGGATCTGGACGAGACCAAGGGCACGCTCCAGTACCGCTATGGCACCGCCGACAAGCTGGACCTGGCCTACCCCGAGAAGCCCGACCACCCGAAAAAGCACTTCACCGGCAATCGCCTTTACAGCTCGGCGGAAGGCTCCCTGATCCTCGAACTGGCTTTCAAGCGAGGCACCACCGGCTACACCGTGTTCACGCAGGACATCAAGGGCAAGAAGTACGCAGGGGTGACGGTCAGCGTCAACGGCAAGGACACCGACCTCAAGTGCAAGAGCACCAAGGGCACCGAAGACTTCAGCGACATTACCTCGCTCGACCTGCCCGAGCCCAAGTAAGCCGCGCCCGGCCCTCCAACAAAAAGGCCCCGCGCGTGAAGCCCGGGGCCTTTTGCTTTGGCTGCGCGTGCACCCTGGGCCTAATGAGGCTCAGCCGGCCAGCCGCTCCAGCCCCCCCAGGTAGGGCCGCAGCGCCTCGGGCACGGTGACCGAGCCGTCCTGGTTCTGGTAGTTCTCCAGCACCGCCACCAGCGTCCGCCCCACCGCCAGGCCGGAGCCGTTGAGCGTATGCACCAGCTCGTTCTTGCCGGCCGCGTTCTTGAAGCGGGCCTGCAGGCGGCGGGCCTGGAAGGCCTCGCAGTTGCTCACCGAGCTGATCTCGCGATAGGTGTTCTGCGCCGGCAGCCACACCTCCAGGTCGTGGGTGCGGGTGGCGCCAAAGCCCATGTCGCCGGAGCACAGCAGCATGACGCGGTACGGCAGGCCGAGCTTTTGCAGGATGGCCTCGGCGTGGCCGGTCATCTCGTCGAGCGCTTCGTAGCTTTTCTCGGGATGGACGATCTGCACCATCTCGACCTTGTCGAACTGGTGCTGGCGGATCATGCCGCGGGTGTCGCGGCCGGCGCTGCCCGCCTCGGAGCGGAAGCACGGGGTGTGCGCGGTGAGCTTGATCGGCAGGTCGGCCTCGGCCAGAACCTCGTCGCGGACGAAGTTGGTCAGGGTGACTTCGCTGGTCGGGATGAGGTAGAGCGCCTGGTCTTCGGCGGCGGCCTCGCCTTCCTGGCCGCCCTTCTTAGCGGCGAAGAGGTCTGCCTCAAATTTAGGCAACTGGCCGGTGCCGCGCAGGGTCTCGGCGTTGACGATGTAGGGGGTGTAGCACTCGGTGTAGCCGTGCTGCTGGGTCTGGGTGTCCAGCATGAACTGGGCAAGCGCGCGGTGCAGGCGGGCAATCTGGCCCTTCATCACGGTGAAGCGCGCGCCCGAGAGCTTGACGCCGGTCTCGAAGTCCAGGCCAATGCGCTCGCCCAGGTCGACGTGGTCCTTCACCTCGAAGTCGAACGCGCGGGGCGTGCCCCACTGGCGCAGCACCTGGTTGCCGATTTCGTCGGCGCCCACCGGCACGCTCTCGTGCGGCAGGTTCGGCACGGCCAGCAGCAGGGCCTGCATCTCGGGCTGGATCTGGTCCAGGCGGGCGGCGCTCTGCTCCAGCTCCGTCTTCATGGCGGCGACCTGGGCCATGACCGCGTCGGCCGACTCGCCCTTGGACTTGAGCATGCCGATCTGCTTGGACAGGGCATTGCGCTGGGCCTGCAGTTCCTCGGTGCGGGTCTGGATGGTCTTGCGCTCGGCCTCGAGGCGGCGGAAGGCCTCCACGTCGAGGTAGGGCTGGGGGTTCTTGCGGGCGGCCAGGCGCGCCACCACGGCGTCCAGGTCCTTGCGAAGCAGGCTGATGTCGAGCATCCGGCGATTTTAGGCGGCCCTGGCCGTCAGATCCCTCCGACCGCTGCCCGGGCCGCCTTCTGGCGAGCCACCGCCGTCCTGAACCCTAGGCTGCCCCTCCTTTCCATTTCCCCAGCGGAGATTTCCATGCCCAACGAACCGCGCAACCAGCCCCAGCAGGACGAACAAGACCCGCAGGGCCGGCGGAGCCAGCAGCAGGCCAGCCAACAGCAGAATCCGCAGAACCCGCAAAACCAGAAGGGCCAGGCCAGCCAGCAAAGCGGCCAACAAGGCGGCCAGATGGGCAACCAGAAGCCCCAGGCCGGCCGGCAGTCGAGCGATCAGGGCTGCAACCAGTCCAACCAGCGCCAGCAGCCCCAGTCGGACCGGGAGCGGGGCCAGGCCCAGGGCGGCAGCGGCGGTCAGTCGCCGCAGACCCAGCGCTCCCAGGACTGGGACCGCGGCCGCTCGGACATCGAGAACGAGTAAGTGGAATCAGGCCCGCAGGGGCCTGATTTTCAGGCGGCGGGCGTGTCCAGCCGCAGGCCCTTGGGCAGGGGGAACTTCACCGACTCCTCGATGCCCTCCATGCGCCGCACCGATACCGCGCCCAGCTCGCGGATGCGCTCGATGACGGCCTGCACCAGCACCTCGGGGGCCGATGCGCCGGCGGTGAGGCCCACGCGGGTCTTGCCTTCGAGCCATTCGGCCTGCAGGTCGCTGGCGCTATCGACCATGTAGGCTGGCAGGCCCTTCTTGCGGGCCACTTCGGCCAGGCGGTTGCTGTTGCTGCTGGTGGGACTGCCCACCACCAGCACCACGTCGACCTGCCCCGACATCACCTTCACCGCGTCCTGCCGGTTCTGGGTGGCATAGCAGATGTCCTGCTGCTTGGGCTGGCGCACCAGGGGGAAGCGCGCGGTGACGGCGGCCATGATCTCGGCGGCGTCGTCGACGCTGAGCGTGGTCTGGGTGACCACGGCCAGCTTTTCGACCTGGGCCGGCTGCACCCGGGCGACGTCTTGCACGTCCTCCACCAGGTGGATGCCGGCGTCGAGCTGGCCCATGGTGCCCTCGACCTCGGGGTGGCCCTTGTGGCCGATCATGAGGAACTCGTAGCCCTCCTTCGCCAGCTTGGCCACCTCGACGTGCACCTTGGTCACCAGGGGGCAGGTGGCGTCGAAGATCTGGAAGCCGCGCGCCTGCGCCTCCCGCTGCACCGCCTTGCTCACGCCGTGGGCGGAGAAGACCAGCGTGGCGCCCGGGGGCACCTCGGAGAGCTCCTCGATGAAGATGGCGCCCTTGGCCTTGAGGTCATTGACCACGAAGGTGTTGTGCACGATCTCGTGGCGCACGTAGATCGGGCGGCCGAACTTGGCCAGGGCGTGCTCGACGATCTCGATGGCCCGGTCCACGCCGGCGCAGAAGCCGCGCGGTTCGGCCAGCAGGATCTCGGCGGTGGGGGCGGCGGAAGTGGTCATGGTGGGTCGGGCCTGGGGGTTCAGAGCACGCCGATGACGTGCACCTCAAAGGTGACGGGCTGGCCCGCCAGCGGGTGGTTGAAGTCAAACAGCACCGCTTCCTGCTGGCCGTCCGCGCCCAGGCGCAGTTCGCGCACCGCGCCGGCGTAGCTGCCCAGGCCGTCGGGCGTGGGAAATTCCACCACGTCGCCCAGGCTGTACTGCTCGTCGGGGTCGCCCAGCTCGTTCAGGAGCTTGCGGGCCACCCACTGCACCATCTCGGGGTTGCGGTCGCCGAAGGCCTCGCCGGGGGCGAGCTCGAAGGAGTGGCGGCTGCCCTCCTCCAGGCCCAGCAGCTTCTCCTCGACGGCGGGCGAGAGCTCGCCCGCGCCCAGGGTGAGCGTGGCCGGCTGGCCGCCAAAGGTGTTGATGACGTCGCCCGAAGGGCCGGCCATCCGGTAATGCAGGGTGAGGAAGGCGCCGGGGCCGATGCGGGGGGTGCTCATGCCCGCATTGTAGAAAGCTCTGTTAGGCTCGATTGGGTCACCTCGATCGAGCGCCCTGCCCCATGTCCGTCCTCGACCTGCCCGCCGACGCCCGGCCGCGCGAGAAGTTGCTCGCGCGGGGCCCGGCCGCCCTGTCGGACACCGAGCTGCTGGCCCTGCTGCTTCGCACCGGCCTCGCCGGCCGCGGGGTGCTGGCCCTGGCGCAGGACCTGCTGCAACGCTTTGGCGGGCTGGCGGGGCTGCTGCAGGCCGACGCCGGCAGCCTGCGCCAGGTGCCGGGGCTGGGCGGTCCGGCCAAGCGTTCCGAGCTGCTGGCGGTGCTCGAGATCGCCCGCCGGGCCATGGGCCAGCGCCTGGCCGAGCGGCCGGTGATGGACAGCCCCGAGGCCCTGGCCCACTGGGTGCAGATGCATCTGGCGGACAAAGGCCATGAGGTGTTCGCCGTGGTCTTCCTGGACGCGCAGCAGCGCCTGGTGGCCCTCGAGGAATTGTTCCGCGGCACGCTGAACGAGACCCTGGTCTACCCGCGCGAGGTGGTCCAGCGCGCCCTGCACCACCGCGCCGCCGCCGTGGTGCTGGCGCACAACCACCCCAGCGGGCTGGTCAACCCGTCGCGGGCCGACCGGGTGCTCACCGAGCGGCTGCAGGCGGCCTTGCGCCTGGTCGACGTGCGGGTGCTGGACCATCTGGTGGTGGCGCCCGGCGCCTGGACCTCGATGGCGCGGGAGGGCTGGCTGTGAACCACGCGCTCAAGGACCTGCGGGACCTGAAGCTGATCGCCCGGCAGCTCGCCGAGCAGCGCGCCCGCGAGGAAGCCGAGGCGGCGGCCCGCGAGGCGGCCCGGCGCAAGGAGGAAGCCGAGCGCAACCTCTTCGCGCGCGCGGCCGGGCCGGTCAAGCCCTTGGCCCATCACGGGCGGGTGATGCTCGAGAAAGACCAGCCGCCGCCGATTCCGGTGCAGTCCCAGCTCGACGAGCAGCGGGTGCTGCAGGAGGCGCTCTCCGACGAGTTCGACGCGACCACCCTGCTCGACGTCGACGACGCGATGAGTTTTCGCCGTCCGGGCGTCGGACTCGATGTGACGCGCAAGCTGCGATCAGGTGCCTGGAGCATCCAGCGCGAGATCGACCTGCACGGCCTGCGCCGCGACGAGGCCCGCGAGGCCCTGGCGGGCTTCCTGCGCGAGGCGCATCGCCTGGGCATCCGCTGCGTGCGGGTGGTGCACGGCAAGGGCCTGGGCTCCCCGGGCAAGACGCCGGTGCTCAAAGGCAAGGTGCAGAGCTGGCTGGTGCAGAAGAACGAGGTGCTGGCCTTCGTCCAGGCCCGCGCCGCCGAGGGCGGTGCCGGGGCGCTGGTGGTATTGCTCAAGCCGGTGGGCTAGCCCCACGGACGTCCTGCGCCTTGGCTACTTGGCGGGTGGCTAGCAGAAGAGCAGTAGGGTCGTCCAGCTCTTTGGTTGCGTCGAGGTAAGCCGCAGCCTCCAGGGGATCGGTCAGTGCCTGGAGCAAGGTCTGTTCATAGCTCTGGTCCCGTGTGGGCTTGATCATGGTTGGCCTCCTCGCTCCCAGTCTTCCTGATCGGCAATCGCCTCATGGCCCCTTCGATTGAGCCCTGCGCACGCTCTGTCGCTTCCCGCCTGCGTTGACAGGGAGCGGCTGACGCGGCCGCTAAACCCGGCGAGGCTCGGCGGACACACCCTCGGTCAACATGGTCTCGATAGTGCCCGAATCCAGACCTGCTTGCGCAAGGATTTCTCGGGTGTGCTGGCCGCGGCGCGCGGGCGGCCGCAGGTGTGGCGTCAATCCTTCGGTCGACTGAAAGCCGATGCCCGGCACCGCAGTCTGGCGCGGCCCCTCCGGCAGGTCGAGCGTGACCACAGGCCAGTCGGCAGCGAGGCGGCGGGCGGCCTGAATCGGGCTGGCGACCGCCGACACGGGCACGCCCGCCGACTCGAGCGTGACTACCCAGTCGGCAGCCGGACGGCGTGCGAGCACCACGCCGAGAATCCGATGTGTGCCCTCAACGTCGCCCGCTCGGGCTGCCTGGGTCAGGGCCAGGGCTTCCTCGGCGGAGGCCGCCGTGGCCGCGAGCGCCTGCACCAGGGCCTCACCCTGGTTGGCGGCATTGCAGACGATGGCGACGTAGCCATCGCCCGTGGGGAAAGTCCCCGACAAGGGATTGCCGGAGAAAGCCGTCGCCGAAGACCGCGGCGGCTCAACGCCGCTGATCAAGGGGGTGGCGAACGCTGGCGCCATCAGGGTGAGGGCCGCGCCCATCATCGAGACTTGCACCCACTCGCCTCGCGTGCGCTGCGGCTCGCGGCCGCGGCGTACCAGGGCGGCCAGCACCGCGAGCGCGGCCTGCTGGCCCACCGCGTAGTCCACCACCGGAAAGCCGATGCGCTGCGGCCGGCCGTCCGCGCCGGCGTTGGCGGCCATCAGGCCGCTGGCGGCCTGCACCACGTGGTCGTAGGCCCGCTTGTCCGAGGCCTGACCGAAGCCTGTGACCGAACAGACCACCAGCTGCGGGTGCTGCTCGATCAGCTTTATCGGGTCGAAGCCCAGGCGGGCGAGCTTGCCGGGGCGAAAGTTCTCTACCAGCACGTCGGCGCCGGCAATGAGCCCGGCCATCGCCTGACATGCGCGCGGGTCGCGCATGTCCAACGCAACGCTGCGTTTGCCCGCGCCTTGGGCGACGAAGGCTTCGCCCAGGCCCAGTCGGGCCAGCACCGGATCGGCGGCCTTGGCGCGGATCATGTCGTCACCCTCGACACGCTCAATGCGGATCACGTCCGCCCCGAGCAGCGCCATCTGGTAGCCCACGAAGGGCCCCGCCAGCACATGGGTCCAGTCGATGACGGTCAGGCCCGCCAGGGGGCCGCTGGAATCCGTCATCTCATTGCTCCGGCTTGACGCCGCTAGTCTTGACGTACTGGGCCCAGCGGGACACCTCGGCCTTGTAGAAGGCCTGGGTCTCGGCGGCGCTGGCGAAGCGCATGGCGGTGCCGCCGCTCTGCGCGACGTTCTGCACCATCTCCGGCGACTCGGTGGCCTTGCGCGCAGCAGCGTTCAGGCGCTCGAGCACGGGGGCGGGTACGCCCGCAGGTGCGAAGACGGCCACCCAGGCGGTGAACTCGAAGTTGGGCATGCCCTGCTCGCGGAAGGTGGCCGCATCGGGCATGGTGGGATTGCGGGCCGCGGCGGCGACGGCCAGGGGCCGCAGGCGCTTGCCATCGACGAAGGCGCGGGCCGCGCCGCCGTCGGAGAAGGCGTAGCTCACCTGGTTCCCCACCACGTCGGTGAGCGACTGGGGGTTGGACTTGTAGGGAACGTTGGTGGCCTGGATGCCCGCTTCCTGGCGGAACACCTCGCAGGCCACCTGGGTCACCGCGTTTCCGCTCCCGCAGCTGAATTTGCCCGGATTGCGCTTGGCGTCGGCTACCAGGTCGGAGAGCTTCTTCCAGGGCGAATTGGCCTCGACATAGAGCGAAACCGGGCTGAAGGACAGGCCCGCCACGCCCTGGAACTGCTCTGGCTCGTAGCCGAGCTTGCCCGGGAAGAAGCCGAAGTTCACCGCGTGCGTGGTGGCGCTGCCGATCACCAGGGTGTAGCCGTCGGCCTTGGCTTTGGCGGTGGCCTGAGCCCCGATGGCGCCGTTGGCGCCGACCTTGTTGTCCACAATGACCGGCACCTTGAGCTGGTCGGACATGCCCTTGGCCAGGATGCGGGCGACGATGTCCGTGCCACTGCCCGGGCCGAAGGGCACGATGAGCGTGACAGCGCGAGCCGGGAAGACCTCGTCGGCCAGCGCAGACGAGGCGCCCAGCACGGAGGTGGTGGCCCAGGCGCCAACGGCCAGCCAATGCGCGACGGTATTCAATTTCATGTTCATGTCTCCTGTGTCATCGAATGGGGGGAACGCAGGCGGGACCTTAGGGAAGGCGGGCGGCTGGAGCAATCAAAATACATGGCAAACCGTTTCCAGATTGGAAAACCATGGATTTGAACGACCTCCACATCGCCGTCGTCGTCGGGCGCGAACAAAGCGTGTCGGCCGCAGCCGTCCGCCTGGGCCTGGCGCCAGGCACCGTGAGCAAGGCCATCAGCCGCCTGGAGCGGCAGGCCAAGGTGCAATTGTTCGAGCGGCTGGCACGCGGCATGCGGCCCACCGAAATCGGCGCGGCATTCCTGCGGCGAGCGCAGGGCATGGACCTGGCCGCCGAGGACCTCTACGCCCAGATGCGCGACCTGCGACAGGCGCGTGCCGGAACGCTGCGTATCGGCATCGGCCACGGCATCCCCGATCGCTGCGTGCTGCCCGTCGTCGGGACGCTGGTGGAGCGCGGCGTGCGGGTTCAGATGTCGGGCGGCATGACCGACTCCCTGCGCAGGGAAGTCGCCGTGGGCGAACTCGACTTCGCCGTCTTTGGCCTGTTCCAGCCGCCGGGCGAGGGGCTGGCGTGGGAGTCGCTGGCTCACGACCCGATGGTGACGATGGCGCCGCAAGGCCACCCTCTGGCGCGTCCGCGCCGGAGCGCCCCCTGGAGAGAGCTGGCGCAGGCGCGCTGGATCGTGACCGGGCGACAGACCTCCACCTACACAGAGTACGAGCGCAATTTCGAGGCCCATGGGCTGAAGGCGCCCCAGCCCACCGTGCTGTCCCAGTCATCGCTGCGTGAGGTGGCGATCGCCCTGGCGACGCAGGCGGTGGTGCTCATGCCCCGCTCAATGACCCGCGAGCCCAACGCGGGGGCGCTGGCGCCCGTACACCCCGCAGGCGGCTGGCACTCGGACCGCCACGTGGGCCTGGCCTCCCGGGATGGCGGCTACCTGGGGCCGGCGGCGCAACAGGCGATGAAGCTATTCAGGGAGAGCCTCAGGAATATCGACTGAGCGCCGAGACTGCGCCTCACCCGTTCTTGTTCCGCATCCAGTCCGCGGTGTTCATGAACGAGTCGTAGAGGCGCTCGCGCAGCTGCGGGTCGACGCCGACCTCGCCCATGGCCTGGTCCATGCACTGGACCCACTGGTTGCGCTCCTTGATGCCGATGGCAAAGGGCAGGTGGCGCGCGCGCAGCATCGGGTGGCCGAACTTCTGCACGTAGTAGTCGGGGCCGCCGAGCCACCCGCACAGAAAGAGAAAGAGCTTCTCCCGGGCAATGGCCAGGTCGCTGCCGTGGGTGGCGCGCAGGGCGGCGTACTGGGGCTCGAGGTCCATCAGGTCGTAGAAGCGGTCGACCAGGGCGCGCACCCGGGGCTCGCCGCCGATCCAGTCGAAGGGCGTGGGCGCCGGCGCGGGTTCTTCAATCTGCTGCATGGGAAGGATTGTGGCCCCTGGCGGATGCCCCGCCTTGATGCAGCACAATCTCGGCAAACACCCAACCCCGCATGCGAATTCTCGGCATCGACCCCGGCCTGCAGACCACCGGCTTCGGCGTGGTGGAGGCCCAGGGCCACCACCTGCGCTACCTGGCCAGCGGCACCATCCGCACCACCCACCAGGACCGGGGCGACCTGCCGGGGCGCCTCAAGACCCTGTTCGACGGCATCTCCGAGCTGTGCGGTCGCTACCAGCCCGACGCGGCGGCCATCGAGATCGTGTTCGTGAACGTGAACCCGCAGTCCACCCTGCTCCTGGGACAGGCGCGCGGCGCCTGCATCACCGCCCTGGTGACGGCGGGCCTGCCGGTGGCGGAGTACACCCCCCTGCAGCTCAAACGCGCCGTCGCCGGCCACGGGCGGGCCGGCAAGCCCGAGGTGCAGGCCATGGTGCAGAGGCTGCTGCAGCTGCCCGGCCTGCCGGGCACCGACGCCGCCGACGCCCTGGGCCTGGCCATCACCCACGCCCATGCCGGCGCGGCGGTGCAGCGGCTGGCCGAGGCGGGCAACACCCAGCGGCGCAACACCGGCCCCTGGCGCGCAGGCCGCGTGGGCTGAGCCCGCCGCGGCCTGTTCGGAAATTCGCGCTCAGCGCGAGTGTGGCCGCCTGATGCGGATGCTGGTGTCGCTGCCCACCGGCTGGTAGGTCAGGCCCGGCGCGGTGACATTGCTCACGGTGAAGGTCACCTGGCTGTAGCTGTTGGACAGCAGCCCGCTCAGGAGCATGCAGGTGCCCAGGCCGTCGGTGACGCAGCTGGCGGAACCACCCGCAGGACTGAAGCTGCCCTGCACCAGCGCACCGGCCACCGGCTGCCCCGTGGGCAACTGCACTTCCGCCATCACGCCCGCACGCCAGTAGCCGCTGTAGCGGAAGCCGTAGCTGTCCAGGTCATGCACCAGGACCGCGCCGGTGGGAGGCGGCGGGGGCGGGGGCGGAGGAGGAGGCGGGGG
>JACCDG010557437.1_pt1 | contig 21615 bp, 23 predicted proteins | sample 7442471 | NCBI WGS metagenome assembly JACCDG01 (sample SAMN15323444, study PRJNA562643) | freshwater metagenome | isolation source: river surface water | place: USA:Blue River Watershed | collected 2017-08-17 | reverse complement strand
TGTCGCGCTGCACCAGCTTGTTGGCGTTTTCAATGGCCTTGGCCGGTTCGGATTCATCGTCCACCTTGAACCATTCGATCTCGCGGCCGCCGAGCTTGCCGCCCTGTTCGTTGATGGCCATGCGCACACCGTTTTCAATGGCCACGCCCAGCTGGGCAAAGGTGCCGGTGTAGGGCAGCATGAAACCCACGCGGATCTTGCCGCTCTGGGCCAGAACATGCTGTGGGACAAGCAGGCCGGAGGCTGCGGTGCCCATCAGGGCGGCACCTTGGGCCAGGATCTGGCGGCGGTTGAATGGGGCGTGCATGGCGGTCTCCTTGTCTTGTGAATGCACCCGTGGCATCTGTGCTCCGGATGTTTTCAGCATACCGAAGCTCACCCACGGGTAGATGCATTATGTTGCACGTTCCGCGAACAAGTAACTCAGGTTAATCCCTGATGAAATTCCGATTCATGCAGGAAAAAGCATGTCTTTGTGTGGGGCCTCGCTGTTCAGTGTTGGCCTATGCCTGACGGTGAATGGTTCGGACGCCGACTGTTTTTGACAATCGTTGGTTTCTTCGGCGTGAAATGTCGCCGCGGACTTCATCCTCTTTCCACATCCCACCATCAGACAGGAGTTCGACATGATGACCACCGATCAACTTTATGCTTCACAGAAAGCCCAACTGGACCAATGGTTCGAATTGGCCGACAAAAGCCTGGACGAATTCGAAAAACTTTCCGAACTGAATTTCAATGCCTGCCGCGGCGCTTTGCAGGACGTGGCCCATTGCTGCCAAAGCGCGTGCGATATCCGTGACATGCCGGGGGCACTGAATTGGCAAAACGGCGTCCTCAAACCCTTTGCCGAACGTTCGGCAGAGTATGGTGCCCGGCTGATGGGCTTGGCTTCGGGTTCCGGACGGGACTTTGGTCGCTCATTTGAAAACCAGTGGCAGACCTTGACCCGGCAGATGAATGGCTGGATGGGGGAGGGGCCGCGGGCCGGAAATCAGGGGCCGGAGGTGGCGTTTGATTACCTGCGCAACACCATGAAAGCATTCGATACGGTGTGGGAGTCTGCTCGGCAGAATTTGCAGCATTCTCAGCAGAAGGGGCAGCATTCGGCGCAAATCCACAAGCCAGCCACCAAGAATGGCCAGCACAAAGCCGGGTGAGGTGAAAAGCATGGGTGGCCTGTCCGGAGGGAATCGAACCCCCGACCCACAGCTTAGAAGCGCCTGCCCGTACTGCGTAACTCTTCCCGCCCCTCTTAGAGGGGAAAGGCGTATGCCAATTTGTAGCTGCTTTGTCTGTTCATCAGCTACGAAAGGGTTACGCATGTCGATTCTGAAATACAAGGTATTGGGGGAGGGGCCACGCAGTGGAGGGGGCAACGCCCTCTCGGGGGCTGGAGCGAAGCGCAAGGAGGGGGTGCAACCCCCTGATTACTGGGTTGGCAAAGAGAGGTGTTCGCAATGAAGAAGCCTCCAACACCAGCTGAGCGCGCTGAGCCATACGTGATGCGCATTGCCGACAAGCTTTCGGACGATCCGGCATTGATCGGTTTGTTGGGCGGCAGTTTCAAAGTTCTGGTCGATTACGACACAGTGCGGCGACGTGTAACCTATTCTTTTAGACGTTCGGATGACACCGAACCCGGAGATCAAGACGCCAAGTCCGTTTGAAGGATTTGCGTATTTTTGGGTTATCGAATAGCATTACGACGCGACTAACGGACTGGTCCACCGGATCTCGAAGGACTGCGAGGGCACCAATACCTCCACGCAATACATGTCTCTGTGCGCAGGGGCTGCGAATTGGGGGCGTCACAAGACCCACGAAAGCACATGATGCTGTTGCGATACCCGCTAACCGGGTTCGCCACTGCACGTCCGTTGCGAACCCCAACATGCTTGGAGTTCGTATGTCTTTCACTCACACCGACTTTATAGACACGTTCAGAGGCGGCGGGGCCAGTGGCGCGTTACTCGCGGGCGAGGGCGCACCAATGGACACGCTGCCTCCACCCCGTGTAGTAACCACGGGGAGAAAGAAAACTCAACGTCCCCATTGCATTGGGGTTGATGTTGAAACCGGGGAGCCGGTTGAGTTCCAGACAACCGGTAAAGGGGTTCTGGTTACTCGCCATCTGACACCTGTAGAAGATGCCCTTCCTGCAGCGGCTTTTATTGACGCCTTGGCGTTCTCTGTGACGCCACCGGATGAGCGTTCATACATATGGGTGCTGGATGAAATGGCCCAATTTTTGGACCTTGGACCGCTTGAGATGCGAAGGGGACTGTTCGGCTTCCGCTATTCAGCCCGTTTTGGTGAGGGTGCCGGGGTCATCGCTTGGGGTGGGGAGAGTCAGAACGGGCGCATCTATTTCAGTCTCATGGGGCAAGGGTGTTCGCGCGTTCGTGATTGGTCTGCGCTGGCGACATGGCTTGAGGTGCATCGAGCCGCCATCAAGCGTGCTGACGTTGCCTATGACGATCAAGAAGGCAAGCTGATCAACATTGCTTGGGCTGTTGATCAGTACAAAGGTGAGGGGTTCAATGCTGGAGGCCGCAAGCCCCGCTCAGAATGCTTGGGAGACTGGCTCGACGGTGAAGATTCACGGAGAGGTCGAACACTCGGCATTGGAAACAGAGAGAGCGGCAAGTACTGCCGTGTTTATGAAAAGGGCAAACAGCTTGGCGATCCCGCCAGCCGCTGGACACGGATTGAGGTTGAGTGGCGTGCACAGGATCGCTACATCCCCTATGACATCCTGACCCAGCCAGGGCGCTATCTCGCGGGGGCATACCCCTGCCTTGTTTGGTTGAGCGATGTGCAATGCATCGTTAAAACGATAGCCAAGGGTGCGCAAATTGCCTTTGACCGCGCTGTCGAAAACGCAAAGCTGCATTGCGGCAAGCTGGTCAATCTGATGCTGGAAGTTGTCGGGGGAGATTACGCCGAAGTGGTGAACCGGTTGATCCGTCCCGGTGTACCTGCACGGATCGAACCGTTCAGTTACCACATCCAGAGCAATCCTTCCATGTTGGACAAGCCTGCAGGGTGTTCACCATGATGGCGAGGGTTCTCACGCTCAGAGAGGCAGCACAGTTGCTGCACATGCACCCCAATACCCTCGCACAACGCGCCAGAGCGGGTGTTCTGCCTGCCATGCGTTGGGGAAGCCGCTGGCTGTTTTCTGAACGGCTGTTGCTTGAATTTGTCGAAGCCAGATCAATGGCTCAGTGTGTACTGTTCGAAAGGCCTGAAAAGCCATGGATAAGCCCTACCGACGCAAAGATTCCCCCTACTGGTGGATCAAGCTGCCACCCATTCGGGGGGAGTCTCGCCCACTACAAAAAAGTACTGGAACCACCGACAAGCGCAAAGCGCAAGAGTACCTAGATAAGCTCAAGGCGCAGCGCTGGGATGAAGACAAGTTTTCGGTAAAGCCTCGTTACCGTTGGGAGGAGGCTGCCAATCGGTGGCTGGGTGAGACTCAGCACAAAAAATCACATCAGGGGGATCATCACATCTTGCGTTGGTTGCACCCGTATCTAGGGGGGAAAGACCTGCAGGACATTGATCGTGCGTTGATCGACAAAATCAAGCAGGATCGGCTGAAGGTGGCCAGTCCATCGCGCGCCAATCGGTATTTGGCAACCATCAGAACCATCTTGCGCCGGGCACGGGATGAGTGGGAAATGGTGTCACACATCCCGGCCATTCGGCTTTTCCCCGAACCCAAAGGCAGGGTCAGGGCGCTTACACCTGAGGAGTTCGGCCGTTTGTACCGGGAGCTACCCGAGCATTTGGCCGATATGGCTTTGTTCGCGGTTTCTACGGGCTTGCGCCAAGGCAATATCAAGCGGCTGCGCTGGTCCAATGTGGATCTGGTCAACAGGCATGCATGGGTGAACGCTGAGGAGCACAAGAACGGTTCTGCTCATGCTGTTCCGCTCAATGCTCCGGCCATGTCTGTGCTTGAGAAGCGGCAGGGAGTGCACCCGGTGTTTGTTTTTACCTACCAAGGGGTGCCGCTGGAGCAGGTTGGTACCCGCGCATGGCGTGAAGCGCTGGTCCGGGCCGATATCAGGGATTTCCGGTGGCATGACCTTCGCCACACTTGGGCCACATGGCAGCGTCGTGCAGGCTCACCCACATGGGAAATTCAGAGGCTTGGCGGTTGGAAAACCCAGATCATGGTGGAGCGGTATGCCCATTTGGCGCCTGACGCCTTGCAGTTGGCTGCACAAAGACTGGATAATGTTCTAGGGAGCTACAGTTTAGCTACGCCAGAGGGAAGAGGGATGCACCCATGAAGGCTGCAACCCGCTGTATAGGTGGCCTGTCCGGAGGGAATCGAACCCCCGACCCACAGCTTAGAAGGCTGTTGCTCTATCCAACTGAGCTACGGACAGATCAGAGAGACACCACAGAGACAAGAAAGGCCCTGAACGGGCCTTTTGCTTGTGGAAATGGTCGGAGCGGCGGGATTCGAACTCGCGACCCTCTGCTCCCAAAGCAGATGCGCTACCAGGCTGCGCTACGCTCCGACTGCTCGAGATTCTACCCGTGAAAGCGCGGCGATCCAGCCGGGCTCAGCGTTTTTCGTGCTGTATGTTGCCAAACAGAACCTGTCGGGCCTTGTCATCGGTCAGCGGTTTGCGTGCCTCGGCCAGCACCTGCACGGCCTTTTGCACAGCAGGGCGGGCGGCGATTTTGTCGAACCAGGTCTTGAGGTGCGGGTAGTCGGCCCAGTCGATGCCCTGGTTCTGCCAGCTGCGCAGCCATGGAAAGATGGCCATGTCGGCGATCGAGTAGCTCTTGCCGCCGATCCAGGGGCTGCTTTGCAGTCGCTTGTCCATCACGCCGTACAGGCGTTTGGCCTCGTTGGTGTAGCGGTTGATGCCGTACTCGATCTTTTCAGGCGCATAGATGCGGAAGTGGTGCGCCTGGCCCAGCATCGGACCGACGCCGCCCATCTGGAACATCAGCCACTGCAGCACCTCGTACTTGGCCCGGTCGGATTTGGGCATGAATTGGCCGGTTTTGGCCGCCAGGTAAACCAGGATGGCGCCGGACTCGAAAAGGGAGATGGGTTTGCCGTCAGGCCCCTCGCTGTCCACCAGGGCCGGGATCTTGTTGTTGGGGCTGATCTTGAGGAAGTCGGGCTGGAACTGGTCGCCTGCGCCGATGTTGATCGGATGCACGCGGTAGGGCAGTTTGCACTCCTCGAGCATGATGTGGATCTTGTGGCCGTTGGGGGTGGGCCAAGTGTAGAGGTCGATCATTCAGAACTCCTGCGGTTGTGGGGCGATCATCGCAAAAATGGCCTGCCCACAGGGTCTTGTGGGCAGGCCATTTTGCTGTGGGTCAGATCAGCTGCCGCGGGTGATGGGCATGTCCACCTCGCCCGGAAGGGTCATGTGGCGGGCGTATTCCAGCTTGGCCAGCGAGTTGCGGTGCACTTCATCCGGGCCGTCAGCCAGGCGCAGCGTGCGCTGGTGGGCATACGCATAGGCCAGCGGGAAGTCCTGCGACACGCCACCGCCGCCATGCGCCTGGATCGCCCAGTCGATGATCTGGCAGGCCATGTTGGGCGCCACGATCTTGATCATGGCGATCTCGGCCTTGGCCACCTTGTTGCCCACCGTGTCCATCATGTAGGCGGCCTTGAGGGTCAGCAGTCGGGCCTGCTCGATCATGCAGCGCGCTTCGGCCACGCGTTCCTGCCAGACGGACTGGCGGGCCACTTCGCGGCCAAAGGCCACGCGGGAATTCAGGCGTTTGCACATCAACTCCAGCGCACGCTCTGCGGCGCCAATCGAGCGCATGCAGTGGTGGATGCGGCCCGGGCCGAGCCGGCCCTGCGCGATCTCGAAGCCGCGGCCTTCACCCAGCAGCATGTTGCCGACGGGCACACGCACGTTTTCGAGCAGCACTTCCATGTGGCCGTGAGGGGCGTCGTCGTAGCCAAACACGCTCAGCGCACGCAGCACCTTGATACCCGGGGTGTTGGCCGGCACGACGATCATCGATTGCTGTGAATGGCGCGGTGCATCCGGATTGGTCTTGCCCATGACGATGTAGACGGCACAGCGTGGATCGCCGGCGCCGGAAGACCACCACTTGCGGCCATTGAGCACGTATTCATCGCCTTCGCGGCGGATCTCGCACTCGATGTTGGTGGCATCCGAAGAGGCGACGGCAGGCTCGGTCATCAGGAAGGCCGAGCGGATCTCGCCTTTGAGCAGAGGCTCCATCCAGCGGTCCTTGATTTCCTCACTGGCGTAGCGCTCCAGTGTTTCCATGTTGCCGGTGTCGGGGGCCGAGCAGTTGAAGATTTCTGCGGCGAAAGGAACGCGGCCCATGATCTCGCACAAAGGTGCGTATTCGAGGTTGGTCAGACCTTCGGGTGCGCGCTTGGACTTGGGCAGAAAGAGGTTCCACAGACCGGCCTTGCGCGCCAGGGGCTTGAGTTCTTCCACGATCTTGGTGGGCAGCCAGGCGTTGCCCTTGGCCCGGTTCTCGGCGATCTCGTCAAAGAAGCGCTGTTCGTTGGGGTAGATGTGTTCATCCATGAAGGCCAGCAGGCGGGCCTGCATGTCCTTGACCTTGGGGGTGTATTCAAAATCCATGGTCTTCTCTCCTTGGTTGGTAATCAGTGTTTCTGGGCAAATTGCCAGGCCAGTTCGGCCATGGGGCGAGCCCCAGCACCTGAGGTGCGGGCCTGTTCGCTTGACGCCGTACCGTCTTCCACGCGCTTGGCAATGCCTTGCAAGATGGCTGCGATGCGGAACATGTTGTAGGCCAGGTAGAAATTCCAGTCCTTGGCCAGCGTTTGCGGGGTGGTGAAACCGGTGCGCTCGCAATAGCGGCGGATGTATTCCTGCTCGGTAGGGATGCCCAGCGCAGTCAGGTCCAGGCCGCCAATGCCGCGGAAGGTACCCGGCTTGATGTGCCAGGCCATGCAGTGGTAGCTGAAGTCGGCCAGCGGGTGACCCAGCGTGGACAGTTCCCAGTCGAGTACGGCCAGCACACGCGGCTCGGCAGGGTGGAACATCAGGTTGTCCAGGCGGTAGTCACCGTGCACGATGCTCACCAGCGATTCGTCTTTCGCGCTGTCGGGGATGTTTTTGGGCAGCCAGTCCATCAGCTGATCCATCTCGGGGATGGGCTGGGTGATGGAGGCCACGTATTGCTTGCTCCAGCGGCTGACCTGGCGCTCGATGTAATTGCCGGGCTTGCCATAGCTGGCCAAACCGCGCTCGGCAAACTTCACCTTGTGCAGTGCAGCCATGACGCGGTTCATCTCGTCGTAGATCTCGCCGCGCTGGGCCGGGGTCATGCCCGGCAGGGACTGGTCCCAGAGCACGCGGCCCTGCACGAACTCCATGACATAGAACGCGCGGCCGATGACCGATTCGTCGTCGCAGAGCACATGCATTTTGGCCACCGGCACATCGGTGCCGGCCAGACCGCTCATGACGGCGAACTCGCGCTCGATGGCGTGGGCCGAGGGCAGCAGCTTGGCCACTGGGCCGGGTTTGGCACGCATCACGTACTGCTGCGTGGGCGTGATGAGCTTGTAGGTCGGGTTGGACTGGCCGCCCTTGAACATTTCCACGCTCAGGGGGCCAGCAAAGCCCGGCAGGTGCTGTGTCAGCCAGGCTTGCAGCGCCGGTACATCGAATGCGTGGGCACCCGAAACGGGGCGGGTCCCCACGAAATGTTCAAAACCACTCATGGGAACCTCGGGTGGCGGGCACTGGCCCGCCTGAAAAATGGATCAGTGATCCGAGTTGACGATGGCCAGCAAGCCGTCGCGGTCCAGCACAACCAGACCGCCCGGCTCGATGCGGATGACCTGCTCGCGCTCCATCTGCTTGAGTTCCTGGTTGACGCGTTGGCGCGAGGCGCCCAGCAGCTGGGCCAGTTCTTCCTGCGCCAGCTGCAGGCTGATGCGGATCGCCTTGGCGTCCGACAGGCTGGGCGTGCCGTAGCTGCGCACCAGGTGGTTGAGCTGCTTGGCCAGGCGTGCGCGCAAGGGCAGGGTGTTGAGGTCTTCCACCAGACCGTAAAGCTGGCGGATGCGGCGCGACTGCAGGCGCAGCAGCGCTTCGTAGAACTCCGAATGCTGCGACAGGATCTTGCGGAAGTCGGCGCGCGCCACGTTCAGGATGGTGGTGTCGCCATGCGCGTAGCAGTCGTGTGTGCGGCGCTCCCCATCGAAGATCGAGACGTCGCCAAACCAGATGCCCGGCTCCACATAGGTGAGCGTGATCTGCTTGCCCGACACCGAGGTCGAGCTCACGCGCACCGCGCCCTTGGCGCAGGCGATCCACACCTCGGGCGGGTCCCCGCGTGCAGCGATCATGTCGCCGTCCCGGTAGCGTTTGACGTAAGCGCATCGAAGAATGTCGTGCCGAAGCGAAGGTGAAAGTGAAGAAAACCAGCGACCGTTGTTGATCGCCTCTCGTTCTTCCATTGTCAGAATGGGTTCGTCCATGGTCTGTCTTTTCAGTGACTGGTTTGGCCGGTTTTGTCGCGGGCGGGACCGCCAGCGGGGTTTGTCAGTTTTTTGTTGGCCTTGTGTTGGTTGATTTTCAGATGTATTTGGGTTTTTCCTTGTTCAGGAACGCGGCGATGCCGATTCCGGCATTGGCGTGGTGCAGGTTCTTCACAAAATGGTCACGCTCGCGGGCCAGCTGTGCATTGAGCGTGCTGACATCGGCTTCGGCCAGAAGCTCCTTGACGCTGGACAGTGCATTGGGAGCGCGCTCGTTGAGCTGAGCAGCCCATTGCAGCGCCTGCTCCAATGCGTGACCGGGTTCAGTGAGCCGGTTGACAATGCCCATCTGGTGCAGCCGTTCGGCGCCGATGCGTTCGCCGCACATCAGCAGCTCGGTGGCCAGCTGGCGCGGCATCAGGCGCGACAGGCTCCAGCTGCCGCCGCCATCGGGCGACAGCGCGATCGAGCTGTAGGCCATCACGAACACGCTGTTGACGGCAGAGACGATCAGGTCGCAGGCCAGGGCCAGCGAGAAGCCGGCACCGGCGGCCGGACCTTCGACGGCTGCAATGACCGGCTTGGGAAAGGTGCGGATGGCTTCGATCCAGCTGTGCAGGCCTTCAATGCTCTGTGCCTGGAACTCGGGCGGTTTCTGGCGGTTGTTCTGCAGGCGCTGCAAATTGCCGCCCGCGCTGAAGACGCTGCCTTCACCGGTGAGGATGACCGAGCGGATGTCCGGGTTGGTCTCGGCCGCGTTCAGGGCCTCGACGCCTGCGGCATACATTTCCGGGCCCAGGGCATTGCGGTGCTCCGGGTTGGACAAGGTCAGGACCATGGTCTGACCTTCGCTGGTGCTGATCAATTGTGCGGCCATCTGAGTCTCCAAAAATGGTGGGAGCAACGCTTGGAGTTGTCCCGCCTGGTCATTCTTCTTCGTGCATCAGCGACAGGCCGATGGCGCCTCGGCGGCGCAGCCAGGGGCTGGGACGGTAGCGCGGGTCGCCATAGACGGTCTGCATGTTGAACAGGACCTCGAGAATGCTGTCCGGGCCGAAGCGGTTGCCCATGGCCAGCGGGCCCATGGGGTAGGCCAGGCCCAGCGTGACGGCAGTTTCCAGGTCCTGCGGCGTGCACACGCGCTGCTGGCACATGTCGGACGCAATGTTGACGATGGTGGCCACCACCCGTTGCGTGACAAAGCCGCCGCTGTCGCGGATGACCGAGACCGGTTTGCCGTCGCGCGCGAAGAGGGCGTGGGCGGCGTCGCGCATGTCGGCGCGGGTGGCCGGGTTGGTGGCGATCACGCGGCGCTTGGTGGCGCTGTCGGGCACCAGCATGTCGATGCCGACGGTGCGGGCCGGGTCGTGCCGGTCGACCACGGCCACGGTGGTCACGTCAAAGCCCAGCGGGGCCACGATGGTCAGCGCTTCGGGTGAAGGCGACTGACCCGTTTCGATCTTGGCACCCAGGTCCTTGAGCAGCTGCAGCAGCTCGGAGCGGCGCGCGGCGCGCGGCGACACCCAGACGGGCGGAATGTGCTCCACCACCGGTACGGGGGGCTCGGCGGGCACTTGCTGCACGCCGTCTACGTATTTGTAGAAGCCTTCGCCGACCTTCTTGCCGACCACGCCGCCGGCCAGGCGCTGGGCAGTGATCACGTTGGGGCGGTAGCGCGGCTCGTCGTAGTACTGGCGGTAAATCGATTCGATGACGTGGTGCGACACGTCCAGCGCCGTCAGATCAAACAGTTCAAACGGACCGAGCTTGAAGCCGACCTGGTCGCGCAGGATGCGGTCGATGGTGGCGAAGTCGGCAATGCCCTCGCCGACGATGCGCAGGGCTTCGGTGCCATAGCCACGACCCGCGTGGTTGACGATGAAGCCAGGGGTGTCCTGCGCCTGCACCGGGGTATGGCCCATCTGCCGGGCGTAGTCCGAGAGGCGCTGGCAAGCGGCTGCATCGGTTTTGAGGCCGGCGATCACCTCCACCACCTTCATCAGCGGCACGGGATTGAAGAAGTGGTAGCCCGCAAAGCGCTGAGGGTGCTGCATGCCGGCTGCGATGGCGGTCACCGAGAGCGACGAAGTGTTGGTCACCAGTACGGCGTCCTGGGCGACGACCTTTTCCAGGTCGGCAAATACGGCCTTTTTGATGTCGATCTTCTCGACGATGGCTTCCACCACCAGATCGCAGCCGCAGAGGTCCTGCAGGCTGGCGGCTTTATGCAGGCGGGTTTTGTGGCTGGCAACCGTTTCAGGGCTGAGCTTGCCCTTTTCCTGGAGTTTGTCCCAGGTTTGACCAATGGCTTCGCAAGCCTTCGCGCTGGCACCGCTCTGGGTGTCGAAAAGCCAGACTTGACTGCCGGCCTGGGCAGCGATCTGGGCGATGCCACGGCCCATGGCACCGGCACCGATGATGGCAACTTGGGAGAAAGCGAGTGTCATGACAGGGGGATCTCTGTTGTTCTGGCTGGATGGGGATAACGATTTGTAACTTGTCGCAAACTGACAATTATGGAGCTTGTTTCAGGGCTGAATGTGGAGTGGGTGTCGCTTGGCGCGCTTGTCCGCCCAAAGACTCAGAGTCAAAGCGCAGACCAGGACGGCGCATCCAGCCACGGGCAGACTTGTGAGCCCCAGCTGCTGGATCAGCACACCGCCGCTGCCCGCACCAATGGCCTGCCCGGCATACATGGCCGAGGTGTTCAGGGCAATCGATGCAGGTGCCAGCACAGGCGCCAACGCCACGAGCCGTGCCTGCTGGGACGAGTTGGACGCAAACACGCCTAGACCCCATGGCACGATGGCCAGCAGCATGGCAGCAAAGCCAGCGGTCAGACTGACCAACCCCATGCCCAGGGCGATGCTGCCCAGCGCCCAGGCCATGGCGCGCGGAGGACCGATGCGGTCAATCCAGCGGGAGACCATGGCATTGCCGGCAAAGCCGCACAGACCGTAGACCAGCAGCAAGGTACTCAGCGCTGTGGCACCAAGCCCGAATCGGTCCGCCACATAAGGGGCCATGTAGCTGAACAGCACGAACTGGCCTGCCGCCGACAAGACGGTGATGCCCAAGGTCAGCATCAGCGTGGACGACAGCAGGGTTTGACGCCAGGCGCTGGCGGACAGCGGTGGTGGCACGATGCCTTTGGGCATGCGCAGCTGCAGCCACAGGGCGGCCACCAGCGACAGCACGGCCATCAGGCCCATGGTCCAGCGCCAGCCGAAGGTGCCGCCAATCCATGCGCCCAACGGGGTGCCCAGTACCGAGGCCACCGACCAGCCGAGAAACACAAAAGTGATGCCGCGCCCACGCAGTTGTGCCGGTACCAGGAGACCGATGCAGGCCGCCGCCTGCGGCGTGAAGATGGCCGCCGACACCATGGCCAGGACGCGCGAGATGAGCAGACTGTCAAAACCTGGTGCCCATGCGGCCAGGGTGTGAAACAGCGCGAACCACAGCAGGCTGCCAACCAGCAGGCGCCGGCGATCCCAGCGTGCCACCAGCATGGCCAGCAAGGGCGCTCCCAGACTCACGAGGAGGGCTGCCGCCGAGATCAGCTGTCCGGCCGTGCTGATGGAGATGTCCAGGGCGCTGCGGATGTCGTTGAGCAGGCCGGCGACCACCATCACCCCCATGCCGATCACGACATTGCCGAACATCAGCGGCCACAAGACCGCTGGCAATCGCCGGTTGCTGGCTGTCGTAGCCATCAACGCCGGACCTGCAGTGCGCCCGGGTTGACGATGTTGGTAGGAGTGCCGCGAATGAAGTTCACCACATTGTCGAATGCAGCACCGAAATACAGTTCGTAGCTTTCTTTTTCGACATAGCCAATGTGCGGCGTGCAGATGCAGTTCTCCAGCCGCAACAAGGCGGTGCCTTGCAGGATCGGCTCGGATTCGAACACATCTACCGCGGCCAGACCTGGACGCCCTTTGTTCAGGGCGTGGGTCAGGGCGCTTGTATCGACCAGTTCGGCCCGTGAGGTATTGACGAACAGCGATGTGGGTTTCATGCGGGCCAGATCTTCGGCCCGGACGATGTGCTCGGTGCTCTCGCTCAGACGCAAATGCAGAGTCAACACATCCGATTGGGCAAAAAATGCCTCGCGGGATTCGGCGGCAAAATGACCGTCCTGAGTCGCTTTGGCTCGTGATTCGGCACTGCCCCAGACCATGACCTGCATGCCGAAGGCGCGTCCATAACCCGCGACCAGTTGACCAATGCGGCCATAGCCCCAGATGCCCAGCGTTTTGCCACGCAGGACGGTGCCCAGCCCGAAGTTGGGAGGCATGGATGCGGATTTGAGCCCCGACTGCTGCCAGGCGCCATGCTTGAGGTTGCCGATGTACTGCGGCAGGCGACGTGCAGCTGCCATGATGAGTGCCCAGGTCAGCTCTGCCGGTGCCACGGGCGAGCCAACGCCTTCAGCAACCGCAATGCCGCGCTCGGTGCAGGCGGCCAGATCAATGTGCTTGCCAACCCGCCCGGTTTGGGCGATCAGTTTGAGTCTGGGCAGTTTTTCCAGCAGCGCCCGGTTGAGCACGGTGCGCTCGCGGATCAGCACGATGATGTCGGCGTCCTTGAGCCGGACAGACAGCTGACCCAGGCCCTTGATTGTGTTGGTGTAGACCTTGGCAGGATAGGCTTCGAGCTTGGTGGCGCAGTCGAGTTTTCGCACCGCATCCTGGTAGTCGTCAAGGATCACAATGTTCATCCCTCCATTGTGCCTTGCCGAATGTGGCTGGCCCCGATGCACAAGGTGCAACGGGGACGGCCAAAGGTCAGTGGCGGGTGGTGTGGATTTGCTCGGCGGCTTCTCGTGCCACGAGACGATCGAGTTCGGCGCAGACGTCTGCCATGCGGCCGGAGATCACCAGGCGCCCCATTTCACCGGATGGACTGTGGCTGTCGCACACGCGCACCACGCGCAGAGGGGCAGGGCGGGGTGTGCAAATGGACGTGACGGGCCGAGGCGTGATGGCAGGACGGCTGGAGGGATGGACCATGCGCAAGGGGTGCGCTGAAAGTGGACGGGCAGTTGCCGGCTGTACCGCGTTCTTGCGTTGCAGTGCAGAAAATCCCTGAAACAGGCTGGACAGTGTGAGCAGTGCGATTCCCATGTGAAACCTTTCAAAAATGCATGGAGGTTGAACACAGGCAGGATTGCTGAAGAGGCCGTCTCACATCAGGGCTTGCACAACAGGGTGTTGGCAGGCGCCCGCCACCTGAGGTGGACGGCAGGGGATTACATGAGCAAGGTGTTGCGGATCAGACCGACAGCCAGGCCCTCGATGTCGAAAGGGTCTTCGGGTTGGACGACGATGGTCTGGTAGTCTGGGTTTTCGGGCAGCAATTCGATGTGGTCGGGCAGCTTGCGCAGGCGTTTGACAGTGACTTCATCGCCAAGGCGGGCGACCACGATCTGGCCGTTGCGTACGTTCTTGGTGGCTTTGACGGCCAGCAGGTCTCCGTCCATGATGCCGGCGTCGCGCATGGACATGCCGCGCACGCGCAGCAGATAGTCCGGCACCTCACTGAACAGGCTGCTTTCAAGGTGGTAGGTGCGGTCCACATGTTCCTGCGCGAGAATGGGCGAGCCCGCTGCCACACGCCCGACCAACGGCAGGCTCAACTGGCCCAGACCTGGGAGGGAAAGGCTGAAAGGATCGCTCTCGGCCCGCTGAGGGCGGTTGGCGCCCTTGAGGCGAATGCCGCGAGAGGTGCCGCTGACGAGCTCGATCACGCCTTTGCGGGCCAGCGCCTTGAGGTGCTCTTCTGCGGCATTGGCCGATTTGAAGCCCAGCATGGCAGAGATTTCGGCCCGGGTGGGCGGAGCGCCGGTGTTGGCAATGGCATTGCGGATCAGGTCCAGAATTTCCTGCTGACGGGCGGTGAGTTTGGGGCTGTCGGACATGGTGGACTCCTTGAAGCATTGGGTGAATCTGTTTTTTCATCCAGTAACTGTATTTTTGACCAGTTTTTGGGATTGTGCAAGTGGTGGATGAAAAAAAATGGCAGCAATGGGTGGTGCTGGGCACTGGCGGGACCATTGCTGGAACCGCGACCAACCCTTCTGACCTGACGGCCTACACCGCCGCTCAGCTGGGCGTGGAGGTATTGCTTGACGCCGTGCCAGGCTTGCAGGAGACCCTGCAGGGCGACCGTCTGGTGTGCGAGCAGGTGGCCCAGCTCGACAGCAAGGACATGGACCATGCCACCTGGCAGCTGCTGGCGCAGCGTTGCGTCCATTGGCTGGCACAGCCCGACGTGGGGGGCATCGTGATCACCCATGGCACCGATACCCTGGAAGAAACCGCCTGGTTCCTGCAAAGCGTGCTGGACACGCGCAAACCGGTGGTGCTGACCTGCGCCATGCGTCCGGCCACAGCCCCCATGCCTGATGGACCCGGGAATTTGCGGGATGCGCTGACGGTGGTCCGCCATCCCGAGGCGTGTGGTGTGCTGGTGGTTTGTGCGGGCGGCATTCACAGGGCCAGGGACGTGCAAAAAGTGCATCCCTCCCGTCTGGATGCGTTCAGCTCGGGCGAGGCGGGTCCTTGTGGCCGGGTGGAACACAGCCAGGTGCTGTGGGCAGCCACGCAGGCTTTAACGCCCGTGCATCCCCAGGCCCGCAAGGCACTGGCGGCGTCTGTGGCGGACTGGCCCTGGGTCGAGGTGGTTTACAGCCATGCGGGCGCCGATGCACGCAAAATCCACCTCCTGGTGACCGCAGGGGTCAGGGGCCTGGTGGTCGCTGGCACGGGCAATGGGACGATCCACCAATCGCTGTTGACGGCTCTGCTCGAGGCTCGCAGACAAGGCGTGGCGGTTCGCCTGACCACACGCTGCGCCGATGGGCAGATCGTTGGCCAAACTGCAGCCTGGCAGACGACTGCGCCCGGGCTCAACCCATTCAAGGCGCGCATTGCTTTGATGCTCGACCTGATGGCTTGAGAGGATCGGCCGGTACAGAAACAACAAAGCCCCGGATGACGGGGCTTTGTTCATGAAGGGCCTGGCGAATCAACTGGCCAGCGCCGCCAAGGCACGGGTCGTGATTTCTTCCACGGTGCCCGTGCCACTGATGGCACGGTACTTGGGCGCAGCGGCGGGGTCTTGCTTGGCCCAGCCAGAGTAGTAGTCCACCAGCGGACGGGTCTGGCTGCTGTACACATCCAGACGCTTCTTGACGGTGTCTTCCTTGTCGTCGTCGCGCTGCACCAGCGGTTCGCCGGTCACGTCGTCCTTGCCTTCGACCTTGGGCGGGTTGAACTTGACATGGTAGGTGCGGCCCGAGGCGGGATGTGAGCGGCGGCCGCTCATGCGCTCGATGATGGCGTCGAACGGCACATCGATTTCAAGCACGTAGTCGAGCTTGACGCCCGCAGCCTTCATCGCCTCGGCCTGAGGAATCGTGCGTGGAAAACCGTCGAACAGGAAACCCTTGGCGCAATCGCTCTGGGCGATGCGGTCCTTGACCAGGTTGATGATCAGGTCGTCGCTGACCAGGCCGCCTGCGTCCATGACTTTCTTGGCCTCAAGGCCCAACGGAGTGCCGGCCTTGACGGCGGCACGCAGCATGTCTCCCGTGGAGATTTGGGGGATGCCGTACTTCTGGCAGATGAAGTTGGCCTGGGTGCCTTTGCCGGCGCCAGGTGCGCCCAACAGAATGAGTCTCATGTGTTTTCCTGATAGCTTGGGGATTCTGTCCAGTCAGGGCCAGCCTGACGCTCGTTCGAGAATAGCATGCGCGCCCCCACGGCTGCCTTACGCAGCCGCCGGACCCGCGAAAATGCCGCGCACGCGTTCCAGATCGGCCGGGGTGTCCACGCCGGGTCCGGGCGCCGCGTCGGTCACATGCACCGCGATGCGGTGGCCGTGCCACAAAGCGCGCAGCTGTTCCAGCGATTCCAGCGATTCGATGGGCGCGGGCGGCAGCTGCGGGAACTGTCGCAAAAAGCCGGCGCGGTAACTGTAGATGCCAATGTGGCGCAGCGGTGCGGGCGAGGGCAGAGCCTTGAAGCCGCCTGAACTGCCGTCCTTTTGTCCGTCACGCCACCAGGGGATCGGGGCACGGCTGAAGTACAGCGCGATCTGGCGTGCGTCCATGACGACCTTGACCACATTGGGGTTGGTGAACTCGGCCAGATCATGGATGGCATGGGCGGCGGTGCCCATGCTGGCTTCGGGGCGATCGGCCAGCACTCGGGCCACTTCGTCGATCAGCGTTGGCGGGATCAGCGGCTCGTCGCCTTGCACGTTGACGACCAGCGCGTCGTCCGACAGGCCCAGCAATTCACAGGCTTCGGCCAGACGGTCGCTGCCGCTCACGTGATCCTGGCGGGTGAGCAAAGCCTCCATGCCGTGGGCTTGACAAGCCTGTACCACGCGGGGGTCGTCGGCGGCCACCACCACGCGTGTAGCGCCTGATTGCGCAGCGCGCTGCGCCACGCGTACCACCATGGGCAGGCCGGCGATGTCGGCCAGTGGTTTGTCTGGCAATCGGCTGGACGCCATGCGTGCCGGAATGATGACGGTGTAGTTCATGCAGTCCCAGGCCATCTCAGGCAGCCGCAGGACGGCTGGCAGCGAGCTTGGCCAGTTCGTCGTCGCTCAGGGGGCGGGCTTCGTTTTCGAGCAGGATCGGGATGCCGTTGCGGATCGGGTAGGCCAGACGTGCGCTGCGTGAGAGCAGTTCCTGACGTTCGCGGTCGTAGTCCAGCGGACCCTTGGTCACCGGGCAGACCAGCAGTTCAAGCAGTTTGTTGTCCATGCGCCGATGATACCGGGACGCTCTCGTCAGACGCGTCGGGCACCATGGGCAGGCCGCGTTGGCGCAGCAGGGCATCGAGTGCTCGCCAGAAGGCCGGTTCCGGTGTCATCTGCAAGGGTACCGCCCAGGCATCGGGCTGATGGGCCCAGAGTTTCACGGCATCTTTCTCTGTGCACAGCAGTGGACGGCCGCAGGTGGTGGGTTGCCAATCAGCAAAGTCGTGATGGTCGGGCAGGGCGTGGGTTTCAGCCAGCACCAGCCCCCGGGACTTGAGCATGTCGAAAAAAGCCTGTGGGCGTGCCAGGCCGGCGACCGCGTCGACCGGCTGAGGGGTCAGCGTTTGCAGTTCACAGGTCTGGCCTTTGGCGTTGATGGCCTGGACAGCCAGTTGCCGGTGCGCCACAAAGCCCTGGCCACTGTCGTTTTGGCCATGGGTGTGCAGCAAGAGATCAACCGGTCTGGGCCAGGGTTCGCGCAACGGACCGGCCGGCAACAGCCAGCCGTTGCCTGGGCCTCGGTCATCCATCAGGCAGATTTCCAGGTCACGCTGCAAGGACAGGTGTTGCAGGCCATCGTCACAGACGATGACCTCAATTTCGGGATGGGTTTGTCGCAGTTGTCGGGCCGCCTGCAGCCGTGAGGCACCCACCCAGACGGGCACCTGGGTGTGCTGGTGGATCAGCAGTGGTTCATCGCCCACTTCAGCCGCAGTGTCGCCAGTCTGGACCGGGCGGATACCCTGGCTGCGGCGACCATGTCCCCGGGAGACCACGCCCACCTGCAAGCCGCGTTGGCGCAAGTGCTGGACCAATGCAATGGTGGTTGGCGTTTTCCCAGCGCCACCAGCGACCACATTGCCCACCACGATGACGATGCCTCCAGGATGGCCCGAAGCCAGCCAACCCCGGTGATAAGCGAACTTGCGCAGCAGAAACAGGGCGCCATAGAGCCAGGACAAAGGTAGCAGCAAGCAGGCCAGCACACCGCGGCGCAACCAGATGCGGGGCAGCAGTTCATGCAGGAAAGCGGTCATGGGTCAACGCCCCGATTGCGTCGCGAATGTGATTTGCGTCAGCCCGGCCTGGCGGGCCGCTTCCATGGCATGGATCACGGCCTGGTGGGTGGCCGAGGCATCGGCGCTGATGATCAGCCGGGACTCACGTGAGGCTACGGCACCCAAGGCAGCCCCCAGTGCGCCAGCAGATTGGCCGGGCACGGGCATGCGGTTGATGGCATAGGCACCCTGGGCCGACACCGTCAGGATGATTTGTTGTGGTCGGTCGGTCTGCTTTTGGGCGTCGGCGACGGGCAAGGTCAGGTTGATTTCTGTTAGCTTGGACCAGGTGGTCGTCAGCATCAGGAAGATCATGATGACCAGCAGCACATCAATGAACGGGATCAGATTGATTTCAGGCTCGGGGTGTGAGCGGCGCCCTCTGAAATTCATGGTCTGTGCTTTCCGTCAGCGGCGCAGCTTGGCCAGATGGTGGGCGAAACGGTCAGCAGCCACTTCCATGGCCAGCAAATGTCGGTCCACGCGCGCCCGGAAATAGCGCCAGAACAGCAAGGCAGGGATGGCAATGACCAGACCGAAGGCTGTGTTGTAGAGCGCCACGGAAATGCCGTGGGCCAGCTGGGCTGGCTGATTGGTATTGGCTTGGTGGGCCCCGAAAATCTCGATCATGCCCACCACGGTGCCCAGCAGGCCCAGCAACGGCGCAGCAGATGCCAGGGTGCCCAGCAAGCTGAGGTAGCGTTCCAGATGCTGGGCGGCGACGCGACCAACGATTTCCATGCTGTTGCGCACTTCCTCATCGGTGGCTGTGGGATGGGCCTGCAGCACTTTCAGGCCGCTGGCCAGCACGGGCCCCAAAGCCCCAGCCTGTTCCAGTTGCTCGATCTGCTGTGGATGGAGGGGGAGCTGTTGCGTGGTCTCCATGGCCTGGGCCAGCAGCCGATGGGGGATGACTTTCTCGGTCTGCAGCTGGATCAGGCGCTCAATGATCACGGCCAGCACCAGCACCGAACACAGGATCAGTGGCCAGATCGGCCAGCCAGCAGCTTGCAGGACGGATAGCACAAAGGTTTCCTTCTTGATGGATTCGTCAACCAAGGGGATTATGGCTGAAGCCTGTTCTGGCGGAATCAGAAGGCATTGCGCCTGTGGATAACTTTGTGGGAAATTCGCCGTGCTACACCTGCTAGAGGCCAGTACACTGCTTGGCGTGGCTTGTTGGTTTTGCAGTATTTTGCGAAAAAATCAATGAAAATCAATGGGTTACGAGATCTTGTGGCTGGGGATGAGCATCTTCGCTTGATGGTCTTTCCGTCCCGGTTTTTCTGTGGAGTACTTTTGTTTCGTTTTGTTTCATTTGCAGGCGTTCGCGCCACTGCTGTGACTTGGACTGTTCATGACTGAGCCGCTTTCTGTGACCTGGAGTGTGTCCCAGCTGTGCCGTGCCGTGGCCGATGCGCTGGATGCGCGCTTCAATCCGGTCGCGGTCAGAGGCGAGCTGTCCGGCTTCTCGCGTGCGGCCAGCGGGCACTGCTATTTCTCGCTCAAGGACGAGGGCGGACAGATCCGCTGCGCCATGTTCCGCAGGGCTGCCGGTATGCTGGATTTTTCGCCGCGGGACGGCGAACTGGTCGAGGTGCGCGGCCGTCTGGGCGTGTATGAAGCGCGCGGCGACCTGCAGCTGATCGTTGAATCCATGAGCCGGGCCGGACAGGGGGCCCTGTTCGAGCAGTTCCTGCGCCTGAAGGCCAAGCTGGAGGCCGAGGGGCTCTTCGAGGCCTCGCGCAAGCGCGAACTGCCCACCCAGCCCCGCGCCATTGGCGTGGTCACTTCCCTTGGCGCGGCGGCCTGGCACGACGTCATGACCGCGCTACAGCGGCGGGTGCCTCACATCCCGGTGCGCATGGCGCCGGCGCTGGTGCAGGGCGCAGGCGCAGCCGCCACCCTGGCGCAGGCCTTGCAGAGCCTCTACGCCTGGACGGCCGAAGACCACCCAACCGAACCACCGGTGGATGTGATCCTGCTGGTGCGCGGTGGCGGCTCGATCGAAGACCTGTGGGCCTTCAACGACGAGCAGCTGGCCCGCGTGATCGCGATGAGTCCGGTGCCGGTCATCAGCGGTGTGGGTCACGAAACCGACTTCACCATCGCCGACTTTGTGGCCGATGTGCGCGCCCCCACGCCGACGGCCGCGGCCGAGATGGCGGCCACCGCACGGGACGAGCTGCTGCAGGTGGCCGAGCATTTCACGCACCGCCTCATGCATGGCGTGCAGCGTCAGCTGGACCGCCAGGCCCAGCGGCTGGACACCGTGACCGCCCGGCTGGGCCGCCCGCAGGCGGTGCTGGCCCGCCAGTCGCAGGCGCTGGACCGGCTGGCACTGCGTTTGCGCTCGGCCCCGGCAGCGGCCCTGACCGGCGGCCGGCACGGGCTGGAGCGGCAGTCCGACCGGCTGCAACACGGCTTGGCGCTCACCCTGCAGCAGCACGCCCAGCGCTGTGAGCGCCTGGACTTGCGTCTGGCGGCGCTGGACCCGCACCGGGTGCTGGAGCGGGGCTACGCGTGGCTGAGCGACTCGGAGGGGCATGCCTTGACCCGGGTGGGGCAGCTCTCTGCGGGGCAGAACGTGCAGGCGACCTTGGCGGATGGCACGGTGCCCTTAGTGGTGCGTTGATTTTGTGCTTCTTGCCGGAGGCCGGGGTTGGGGGTGTCTCGGGCGGCGCCAGATGTGGCACACAGCAAAACCCAGTGCCCCCAAACACACGCCAATCCCCAGACGCCCCTAAAATGCCGCTTTCCCTTTGCAACACCCACTGAACAAGAGGACACCATGGAACACACCTTGCCCGCACTGCCGTACGCCATCGACGCACTGGCACCCCACTACTCCAAGGAAACGCTGGAGTTCCACCACGGCAAGCACCACAACGCCTACGTGGTCAACCTGAACAACCTGCAAAAGGGCACCGAATTCGAAAACATGGACCTCGAGTCCATCGTCAAGAAGTCCAGCGGTGGCATCTACAACAACGCCGCCCAGATCTGGAACCACACCTTCTTCTGGAACTGCATGAAGCCCAACGGCGGTGGCGAGCCCACCGGCGCCGTGGCTGCTGCCATCAACGCCAAGTTCGGCAGCTATGCCGCCTTTAAAGAAGCCTTCGTCAAGAGCGCCGTGGGCAACTTCGGCTCCGGCTGGACCTGGCTGGTCAAGAAGGCCGACGGCTCGGTTGACATCGTCAACATGGGCGCCGCCGGCACCCCGCTGACCACCGGCGACACCGCGCTGCTGACCGTGGACGTGTGGGAACACGCCTACTA
>JACCDG011412532.1_pt1 | contig 21632 bp, 16 predicted proteins | sample 7442471 | NCBI WGS metagenome assembly JACCDG01 (sample SAMN15323444, study PRJNA562643) | freshwater metagenome | isolation source: river surface water | place: USA:Blue River Watershed | collected 2017-08-17 | reverse complement strand
ACAACCAACTACTTAAAAACTCTTAGAGAAATTACAAGTAATCCAGAACACTTAGTACAATTTGCTGACATACTATTAGACTATAATTCGCAAAAAGGCTTTGATTTTGGTAGATTAGAAAAAAAATTATCTACTAAAACAACACAATCATTTAGAAAATTAATACAAGAAAAATTAGAAAATAAATTGCCTGCAAAAGGTCAAAATAAACCTGTTGGTGATGATTTTGATTGGGAGCAATTTAATTTAAATTTATAAAAATGGCAACTGCACAATCCTCTTTTATTATTAAAAGACTTGATGGTTTTGGTGGTCCATATGTAGATTCCCAATATTTAGGAAATGCATATGAGACTGGAAAACCACACATGCTTGAAAACACTTTAACTAAAATTTTCTCTTCCGAATCTCGTTTTTTAACAGGCGGTAAGAATTTATTAGGTATGACTGGTGCTAAATCTTACGGTACAATGGAAATTGATACTGAAGTTTATCGCTGGCGTTTACAGGGCGCTGAAGAAAAATCTATGCGCTCATTAGAAAATCTCGAAGCTGGAAACACTACTCCAGGTATTAACGGATCTTTAATTCGTTTGAAAGGAGATCTTGATTTTTACACTCACCCAGAAGTTCTTTTACCAGAAGATAACGCTTATCCGATGCAAATCGTGGATGGCCCTATTCCTGACGGTACTGGTTTCATTTACACTTTAAAACTTCAAGGAGATAATCCTAGCCTTTATCTTCCACCGAGCTTGTTAGATGCAGGTAGAGAATTTTCTAAAGGTTGGACTTCTACTCCTTCTGAAGCAAACAGATTCTTCGGTAATCAACAGTATCCAAACTCATTTTTACTTGAATCTCAAGTTTCTGCATTTGCTCAATCTATTCAAATTACCGATAAAGCTTGGCGCGATTCTGGTCGATTGAATGTCGAGTTTATGTACACCGATGCTAACGGTAAAACTCGCAAAGTAGATCGTTTCTTGCCTATGGCAGAAGCAAAAATGTGGGACGAGCTCTATATGAGTATGGAGGCTCAAATGGTTTATGGTGTTAAACAAACACAACCGGGTAAAGATAAGTACTGGATTAAAACTGGCCCAGGTCTTCGTCAGCAATTGAAAGATAGCTGGATTCAATATTACAATGGTGCATTAACTGTTAGCATGCTTAAAGATTATCTCATGGATATCTTCTTTGCTCGTGCAGATGAGCGCGATCGTAAAGTTGTAGCTATGACTGGTACTCAGGGTTCATTAATGTTCCACGATGCTTTATCTGCTATAGCAAATGGTTTTTTAACTATTGATACGCACTTTATTGAGAGAACTCAAGGAATTGCGGGTATTGAAACACCACACCTTGCTTATGGTGCTCAATTTACTCGTTATCGTGGTCCTCAAGGCGTAGTTGTGGATCTGATTCAGAATCCTATGTACGATAATCGTAAATATTGCAAGCAAATGCATCCGCAATATCCAGATCGTCCAATCGATTCTGCTCGTATGACTTTCCTTGACTTTGGAACTACTGGTGGTGATAACAACATGCAGATGTTGAAAGTTAAAGATACTTTCCGCTGGGGCTATGTTGCTGGTACGCATACACCCACAGGTCCAGTTAAAGGTGGTCAAGCCGGAAGTAAAATTGCTGGTTACGATTTATTTACAGAAGGAACTGCTGGGTTACTCATTCGTGATGTAACACGCGCTGGCGAATTAATCTTTGATAGCACGTACTAATATGAGTTGAGAAGATCTAGGAATAAATATTAATGTCGTAATAGGTGGTTTAATAGGCGGGCTAGTTTCCGTAGTAACTGCTGAAAGAACATCTTTATTTAATAGATTATCCATGATCCTAGTGGGATGCTCAACTGCTATATATATTCAACCTATATTGGAACATTATTTTAATATGTCTCCACAGCTAGCTCCTGGAGTAGGATTTTTACTATCTTTAACTTCTATGAAGCTTGTTAAGAATATTACAACTGCTGCTGAGGATCTTAATATATCTGATATAGTTAAAAAGAAATTAAAAAAATAAATACTCTCGGATTTTACGAGAGGACTTGAACATACAAGTAAAATATGGCAAATAGTAAAGTTTTTATACACTCTATTCCTAGACCATCTGTTCTGGGTTTATCGGAATGAGTTTCGCAAGAATCTGGTAAAAAGTTAAATAAAATCAAGGTGGGGAGATCTAAGGACGCTTTCACTGCATCATATGATGCATCCATAGGTGGATTAGCTAATTATATCTCCTACACACCTTGGATAAATCCAGAAACAGGTCAACCGCATAAGAATGATAAAGGTGAGACTTTAATGTTACAGTATTATTTAGAAAAAAAATATAATCTTCCAGAAGATTATTTAACTAATCGACCTGTGTGGAGAAATCCTAAAAAGGGAGAAGAGACTTATTTTCAAACAAAGACTTGGAAGCTAAATGATGGAAGTACAGTTTTTGATTTGGGATTAATGGAAGATGAATTAGGTTATTATGTAGCATTAGCTAATCAAAGAATCGCTAATTCTGAAAAAGAGTGGAAAGCTCATAAGTGGCCGAGAGCTGAATATTATGTAGCTGTTGAGAATGAATCTGATACTATAAAGTATCAAAAGAATGAAACTAAAGGTAAGGCAATTGCTAATTTATATTCTAACGAATTAACCGATGCTTATAAGCGTAAATTTGTTAGTATATTAGATATCACATCTAGTAAATCTATACTTACAAAAGAGCAAGTAGATAATCTATTATTTGATTATATTGAACAATCTACTTACTTAACTGGTTCTAACATTGACAAGTTTAATGATCTATTTAGATTATTAAGTACTCCTAGTGGTAGGGCTGAAATAGAAGCTAGATATATTTTAAGACAAGCTATAGATTGTAGAATAGTGTATGAAAAACAAGGTTCATATACCTGGGTACGATCTAATGGAAATCTTATTATAGGTGATAGATATCAAGAAGCAATTGATTTTATATTATCTCCTAAAAAAGATAAGGAAGTTTCTGAACTCAGAGATGAAATAAAACTAAAATTATAATGACTATAACAGAGGCCCATTACGATTTTAAAATTAAACAAAATAGGATTGCGTCATTGAGTAATATGGATTTTAATCCAGCACAAATAGATTGGTTACTTAATGAAGCTCAAATGATGTTTATAAAGCAAAGGTTTACAGTCTTTAATCCGCATAGAATGGGTTTCGAAGCTTCTCAAAAAAGAATAGATGATTTATCTACTTTAGTTGTGAAGTATCCAACTCAGCAAATGCTTATACCTACAGAAGTAAGTCCGGGTATTTATGAACTAAAAACAAGCTTTTTGACTTTTAAGTATTTATTTTTTTTAGGCGGTTATGTTGATGCTACGGTATTAGATAATTGTAATAAAGAAATACCTTTAAAGTTCATCCAAAACGACGATTATAGGGAAGCTTTAAGAGATCCTTTTAATAGTCCCTCACTAGAATTTATACCGTATAATTTCGGTATATCTACTACAGATAATGTTCCATCTTTATATATCTATTCTGGATCTTATACTATTAATAGTATTAAGCCTGAATATATAAGATATCCTAATAAAGTAAATTTAGGTACATATGTGTATATAGATGGTATAACTTATCCACCAACTGAGTTTTCTGTTCCGGAGCAAACTCATTCTGAAATAGTTGATATAGCAGTAAACTTAGCTGCTTTACATACTGATAATCCGGAATTAGTGCAGTTAAGATCCCAAAAGATTTTAATGCATGAATAAGACTTATAATTTAATAAATTAATTATTAATGATTAATAATGTTAAACGCGCTAACGAATCTTTTATTGTTGGTGCAAACTCTTCTACTGCCCTGGCTACAGACGGAACTGCTTTAAATACAGCTGCTGGTAATGTCAACTTGTCTGACAAACAACTGGGTATTTTAAACGCTAGTGTTTATGGTAGCAATACTTTGAACACAATGTATACTGGTTCAATTACGGTAGCGCAAATGCCTATCCTTCAAATTGTTCAAGGTACTTCCGCTTCTGCATCTGTTGGTACTGCTTCGGCTTCTTATCCTTTGTGGGTTCGTCCTTACGAAGCAACTCATCCTATTAATGGTAAAAACAATGTAATTGTTACTAAACAACTTTATCGTCGTCCTCAGCATTCTGTTACCGTAATTGGTAATGCTTTGTCTGGAAATACGAATGGTGTAAACGTACTTTCTAATACAGAGTATGGTCTTGCTATTTCTTATAATGGTCGTCGTACTGAAGAAATGTTTTCGTTTCAACAAGCTGCAGGTCTTCGCACCTCGTTTGTTACTCCTGACTTTACTTCTACAGGATTAAACTTAACTACTGCACAAGCAGTTGATTATATTCTTACTCATACTGCTTACAACATCAATAAGCAATCTTCTGCAATTCCTCTCTTTGGTCAGAAATTCAACCATAAAGAACCTGTTCTTGCTTTACTTATTGATTCTAAAGGTACTTCCACTACTCGCTCGAGCGTAGGTGGTACCGGCGCTACTTTTATTGGTGGCAATGGTACTGCTGCGGCTGCAGCGGGTCCTCTTGAAGCTGGTCAATCTATCCACGTCTTAACTGCTGGTGGGATTAACTACTTTGTAACTCTTACAGCTTCTATGGCTTCTGCCATTCGTCGTGCTGCAGCAGCTGTTTATGCTGGTACTACTGTTAATTCAGGTACCGATTCTACTGTTGATTCGGCTGTTGCTTCCGCAATTGATGTTGTCGGATGCACGTACAAAATTACCCCTATCAACCTGTCTGGTGCAGGCAGTGTTACTGCTGCTAACGGTGAAGCCGACATGCTCATGTTAATTGGTCTTGATGAAGTACCTGTTTTTGTTGACTTCATTCCTCAAGTTAAAACACGTCTTCGCACTGGATTCCAATCTGGATTTGCTAATACAGTTCGTAATCTTGAAGCTGTAGTCGCTAATGAAGGACAAGGTGTTGCACGTGTGTTAGATCTTCTTTGGAAAGGTACACAAGGCCAGCGTTTGTATAATCTTCGTCATACCGAAGATCCCATTCCGAACTTTGCTTCTCCTATCGATTTATCTCAGAATTATGTAGTTTACAATATTTACCATGGTTCCGGAGCACAAATTGATACCAATAACTACGTAACAGCTCCTTATAGAGAATTATTGTGCATTCCTTCTGGAAACTCTAGCACTATCAGTGGTTTGGATACAGCATTCAATTCCTGGTTAGCTAGCTCTGTTAATAATTCTGGCATTCGTACTTTAGGAGACTAATCTTTAAAATAATGATCACAAGCGATTTTACTAAACTTGTATTACCACTTAGTAATACATTATCACGTAGTACCATTCCTACTCCACAAAATGCTTTAGGAACACAAACAGGCTGGGTGTCATTAAAAGAAGCTCTTGACACGTATGCTCAAATGACACCAAAATTTGTAATCCGTAAGTTAAGTGCTGACAGTGCTAGTATAGCTACAACGCTCACTAATGTTTTTGCAGATGCTACTAATATTACTGCAGGTAAAAAATATTACTTTAAGTATATACTTTACTGGATGGGCAGTGTTTCTTCAGCTGACTTAGTAGTTACTCCAACATTTACTACTCCAGCAGACGTTATATGGGCAGCCGCTAGTCAAAATGCGGCTAACAATAGTAACTTAGTTGGCCAAGTTGGAACTTTAAATGCTGTTACTTTCTTAGGAGGAGCATCAGATGTTTTAGCCACAGCAATAATTGAGGGTTATATAGATTCTCCAAATGGTGGTTCTTTAAATCTACAAGTTTCAACTAATACTGGAAATACAATGACTGTCAAAGCAGGTACTACTTTAATACTACAAGAACTTTATTAAAAATGTTTATTTATTCCTTAGAAGAAATAAAGAAAATCTTTCTTCCTAAAAATATATGAAAACCGTTTTCTAATAGACCGCTAGCCGGTGGAACCATATTTCCTAAGGATGACAATGTAAACTTATATGATCTTGTAAGAACTATAGTGGACACTGATGGCGCAATAACTGTTAAAGATAATTCTTCGACAGTGCCATCAGTGTCCATTATTAATTTTACGAATGCTCTTGTCGAAGATGCCGGCGATAATACAGTCGATGTCACTTTGTTAGGAGGATCTGGAGAAGTTAACACTGCATCCAATATAGGCACTGGTGTAGGAGTATATAAACAGAAAACAGGTGTCAATTTAGAATTAAAAAGTTTAACTGTTAGTGGTACAGGTTTAACTTTAACAAATAACACTAATGATATTCAATTTTCATTAGCGGGACCTATACAAGGTATAGGAGCACTAGATTCCAGTGGTGGATATTTATATCAATCTGGAGCTTCTAGTTTTCAAAAATTTACTTCTATATCCGCAATAACAGGCGGTACTGGAATAACTTCCTATGTTATAGGAGACACACTATATTCATCAGGCACAAATGCTTTGGCAAAGCTTGCTGGTAATATTACCACTACAAAACAATACTTATCACAAACAGGTAACGGATCGCAATCAGCAGCACCTGCTTGATCAACATTATCAGTATCGGATTTATCAGAACTGACTTCGGCCACTAGAGGATCTATTGCCTATAAAGGAGCATCCGCTTGGACAATACTCGAACCGAATACTGATGGTAAAGTACTCACTACGCACGGAATAGGAGCTGATCCTACTTGAGAAGTTCCAACTACCGGTTCTACTACTTTAGATGGGTTATCGGACGTAACAATAACATCTCCTACTACTGGAGCTGTATTATATTATAATGGTACTCAATGGGTTAATCTTGCTCCTGGAACTACGGGACAATTTTTACAAGGAGGAACTACTCCTTCTTGGGCTGCTCCTTCTGGTTCCGGAGCTACGTTAGTTTCCGTTGTATCAACTATAGATCAGTTAGAAGGTATTGCTGGGTCTGGCAATGCTGATGTAAATGCTATTATTTGTATTGTAACAGACTCTTTGAGAGGTGGTATATTTTTTAGAACTACTTCTGGCAGTCCAAATACATACCCACAAACAGGTAATATAGATAAAGTCATAACATTTAATCACCCGGCATTAGGAACTGCGAAATGGAGACGCTTAGTAACTGATTTTGTCCGGCCTGAGTGGTGGGGAGCTAGAGGTGATAATGTTACTAATGATGCCGTTGCTTTTGATAATATGTTCAGCTCGTATCAATATGCAGCAGCTTCAGCAATGGGAGATTGGTTTATAGATGACTGGTCTGGATCTACATCTAGTAGTCCGGCCGTTATTCTAAACTATGACTCTAATACAAGTCCGCAATACGCAAATAAACGAAATATAAAAATATTATTCACCTCTGACAAGTGTTATTTTATAGATCCTTTTGCAGCATTATCTAGAGACCACTTGTTTTTGGGTAGACAATCTGGACAAGAAAATGCTCAGTACAGAGAAATCCTATTAGATGGACAAGGTTGTAAAATACGATTAGGAAACGGAAGTAATGATGCTTTGTTTTTAATGCGCGACCACCAAGATGTTACTATTAGAAATTTTAATTTTATTGGTAATAACCAATCTGTTTATAATGCTACTAATCAACACTCTTTAATTCGCATTGCTCCAGAAACCGGAGGAGGAAACCCTAAAAATGCTGCTAATATATTAATTGAAAACTGTACGTTTAGATTGTTTTCTAATAACGCAATAAGAATTACAGGAATACAAGTTGATACAAATACATACTACAGAGGTGTAATAATAAGAGATTGCTATTTCAGCAATGAGGACGGAGCTACTGTTACAGGATTATTTGATGCCACAAGTGTCCTACAGGCTGCAATTGTTGCAGATTCTCCTAATAGTGAATACGGAAGAGTAGAAAACTGTACGTTTTATTTATTACCGAGAGTATTTATAAGTACTGAAACTTCTAAAGCAGCTAACTGGGCTTTTACAAATAATACCGTTTCAAGATGTGTTGCTACTCAAACAACTGCTGGCATATTTACATTCAATGATGATGTTTCAGGAGGAAACTTTGGAAAGCATTTGTTCGCAAATAATATTATTAATCACAACGAAACAAGTCAAACTGTTATATATGTAAAAAGAGTTTCTCCCGGATATGCTACTGATTATAACAGAATGCTGATTCTTGATCATAATCAAATACTATCTAACTGCAATTCTTCTACAAGCGGCAGCAGATTAATTTATGCAGAAAAAATATATGTCTCTTTTGTAGGTAATAATTTTCAAATTCGAACTCCTTCGACTGTATTAGAGCCTTGTATTTACCTATTAGACTCTCCTAGTCCTAGGTTTGTAGCCAATACATTTATTAACGGTACATATCCGGTTACTTTTGATAATTGTACTAATGTTTGGTACGACGCTTCTAACAATGCATTTGGTCAGACTACCTCGACTTCTATAAATCTTATTAATGGTTCTACTCGTGCAGCAATGCCAGAAGTGTCTGGTGGTACTGGTAAAACATCCTATACCAAAGGAGATTTATTAGTTGCTACAGGATCTACCGCTCTTACTAAATTAGGAGTTGGCACTAATGGACATGTGCTTACTGCGGACTCTGCGGAAGCATCAGGTATTAAATGGGCAGCTGCTTCAGGCGGAGGCGGTGGAGCGCCTACCGATGCTACTTATATTACTCAAACTACTAATGGTACTCTTACTAACGAGTTTGCTTTATCGAGTTTATCTACCGGTTTCTTAAAAGTTACTGGTGGTTCAGGAGCGTTAAGTACTGTTTCTACAATTAATCTAGCTTCCGGCGGTGACGTAACAGGTGATTTACCTTTTGCTAATTTAACTCAAGGATCTGCTAGATCTGTATTAGGCGTAGCTGGTAATGGTACTGCTGACGTAGCCTCTATTCAAGGCACTGCTAACCAAGTGTTACGGGTAGATAATGCTGGTACTGGATTAGCTTTTGGACAAGTTAACCTTGCTTCTTCTGCTGCAGTTACGGGGGCACTTGCAGCTGCTAACGGAGGGACTGGATTGTCTTCTTATAGCGCAGGCAATATAATTTACGCTACTGGCGCGACTACGCTTGCTGCTTTAACTGGCCCCGGCAGCGGTACTCAGTATCTGGGATACAATACTGGGACCAATACTCCTTTATGGCAGCAAATACAACTTGATACGGGGACAGCTGGGACTTTACCTTTTACTAGATTTCCATTAATTAACGGAGGAACTGTTTTAGGCAGCGCAATTGGACTTGGTAATACTAACCAAGTTACCACACAAATAACAGCCACTGCGGAACATCAGGTTCTAAGGGTAGCTTCCGGTGGAACTTCTCTTGGATTTGGAGCTATAAATTTAGCGTCTTCTAACGCTGTTACTGGTAACTTACCTGTTACTAATCTTAACTCAGGTACTGGTGCATCTTCTTCTACTTTCTGGAGGGGTGATGGTACATGGGCAACTCCTTCTGGAGGCGGTTCTGCATTAACCATAAAAGAAGAAAACAGCAATATAGAAACGGCTACTACTGTAATAAACTTTGTTGGTAGTACTACTACTGCAGTATCAGCAGGAGCTGGTGTCGTAACTGTTACGTCTAAAGCTATTGAAGTAACTACTTTAACTTCTGGAACAGGAACTTGGCAAGTTCCTACTGGAGCTAAATATGTAGAAGTAGGTATGATAGGAGCTGGCGGAGGCGGCGGACGTGGAGGAGCAGCTGTTTCTGGAGATATATACGGCGGTGGTGGAGGAGCTAGTGGAGTTGTTGTAACTCTTAAATTTGCAGCTGCTGGAACATTTGCCCCCGGACAGTTAATAGATTATACTGTGGGAGCAGGAGGAGCTGGTAGCAGTACTGCTGCTGATGGTGTTCAAGGGGGCGCTACTAAATTTCATTGCTTTTTAGCTCCGGGGGGACTTGGTGGTAAAGTAGGTACATCCGCGGAGCAAACAAACCACGGTGGTGCTTCTGCTTCTGTACCGGGCGCTACAACTACGTTTATCTTTGCTGCGTCAACATATACTCAAAATAATCCGGGAGGCAGCAACACCACTACTAGATTAGCAGCCTTAGGATCTGGAGGAGGAGTTGCAGGACAGAGCATTGTTACTAATAGTATAACTAATAATGCTGCTGGATATACACTTGCTGGAGGATCTTTGGGTAATGCTACAACATTTGACACATCCTATTTAGGTCACCCTACTGTTGGCGGAAATGGTACAACTTCCGGTTGGCCGGCTCTTATAGTTCAACTTGGTTCAGGAGGAAGAGGTGGCGCAGCTGCTTTATCTGGTACGGCATCAAACGGCGGCAATGGCGTTAACGGATCTGGTGGCGGAGGAGGAGGAGCTTCTAGAGGAACTGCCGGTAATGGTGGTAATGGTGGAAGCGGATTAATAACAATTATAACTTATTTTTAATATGACATATAGCTTAAACACAATTAATCCTACCATACTTAATAGTTCTGATGCAGCGTCGTACCTAGATTTTGTGACAGGATTACCGGGGTATGTAGAATATGATTACATAAAAATGTTTACTGTCAGAAAAATGGCAGAGTATTCTGATCCGGACACTCTGGTAGTAGGCAGTGATATTCCTAGTGGAATATCTACTTTATTGACAGGAGATATTATAGAAGACTTAGATTTTATTAAGCCTTCCGCCGACTACAGTATTTATATATATGCTTCAAACGATAACGAAACTGATCTGCTGCGGCAGGACATAGACTTTACAGTTGATGATATATTAGAACAGCTGACACTGACTAGAGATTGCGTTGTTAGTAGCATAGATAATTTTTTCATTATCTATCTTTTTAAAGGACATAATCCAAATAATTTACTGAACACAGATAATTTTGCTACTAAAAATTTAACAGCTGTTGCAGACAGGGCTCATACTATTGTAGATAACAGTGCTACTTCGTTATCTATTGGTCCGTCTTCTGCTGCTAATATGTTGAACTTTAATACTGTTACTGGGCAGCGAGCATTAGAAGTCTCAGGAAGATTAAAAGTTTCTGCAAATAGTGGTGACGCTGTTATACAGATACTTGGAAAGGATTCTTCTAATTTACTATCTAATGTAACTTTAGATACCTCTCTTACTCTATCAGGAGGTGCATTAAGTGTAACATCTTCAGGAGTTTACTCAGATGAAAAAGCTCAAGATGCAGTAGGAACCATTCTTACAGATACTTCTACAATAGATTTTACTTACAATGACTCTACTCCTACTATTACAGCTGATGTAAAAGATAACTCTGTTACATACGCTAAAATACAAGATGTATCTGCTACTAACAGACTCTTAGGTAGAATAACTTCTGGTTCGGGAGATGCAGAAGAGTTGACCGGTACTCAAGCAACTACTCTATTAGATACTTTTACTTCTTCTTTAAAAGGATTGACACCTGCTTCTGGCGGAGGTACTACTACTTATCTTAGAGCAGATGGCACTTGGAACACTCCACCCGGCGGTGGGGGCGGCTTATCTGATGCTTATGGAGCGATAACAGACGGAACTAATACTGCCGGAGCTTCTGGTTCTGATACTATTAGATTTACTGCTGGATCAACTGCCTTATCTATTGCGGTATCTTCTGCTCCAGATACAGTGACGCTAGATGTAGTAGAAGCTAATTTATCTGGTATTCCTCAATCTGCTGTTACTAATCTAACTACCGACTTATCTAATAAGCAGGGATTAGATGCTACTTTGACAGCTTTAGCTGGGTACAATACAAATGGTATCCTTACTCAAACTGCAGCAGATACTTTTACAGGTAGAACTATTACGGCCGGTACCGGCATATCCGTATCTAATGGCGATGGTGTTTCAGGTAATCCTACCATTTCTACTACTATTACACAATATACGGATGAGCTCGCTCAAGATAGTGTAGGCACTATTCTTACAGACTCCGCCTCTATTGATTTTACTTATGATGACTCTACTCCTTCTATTACTGCTATAGTTAAAGATGATTCAATAACCTTTGCTAAAATGCAAAACATTGCATCAGGCAGAGTATTAGGTAGGACGACAGCTTCTAGCGGAGATATAGAAGAACTTTCTGCTGGCACAGGTATTGCTATTAGTGGTGGGACTATATCTACAAGCATTACTCAATATACTGATGAACTTGCACAAGATGCGGTTGGTACAATATTAGTAGATTCTTCTACCATTGATCTTACTTATAACGATGCTACACCGTCTATTACTGCGTCTATCATAGATGATTCTGTAACTTTTGACAAGATTCAGAATATAAACACAGCAAGAATATTAGGTAGAACTACTGCTTCATCTGGTAATGTAGAAGAATTAAGTGCAGGTACTGGAATAAGTATTTCAGGAGGTACAATATCTACTACTATTACACAGTACACTGATGAGATGGCGCAAGATACTATTGGAGCTGCTTTAACAGATTCCTCATCTATTGATTTTACTTACAATGACGGAGCTGGTACCATAACTGCTGCTGTACTACCTGCTGGTGTAGATCACAACTCATTAGCTAACTACTCTGCGAATCGGCATATTGATCACTCTGCAGTATCTATTACAGCAGGAACAGGTTTATCTGGTGGAGGAGATTTAACTACTACTCGTACTCTTAATCTTGCTAATACAGCAGTTACACCTAATCCTTATGGTTCAGCATCTAACGTAGCTACATTTACTGTTGATCAACAAGGAAGATTGACTGCTGCAGGCAATACCGCTATTCAGATAGCTGAAACACAGATAACAGATGGTAGCTTACTTGCTAGAGTCGGAGACAATGAAACCGTTACAGGTACTTGGAGCTTTTCTAATAACATTACTGTTCCTTCTACTCCTACTAACTCTACTCACGCTGCTTCTAAGTCGTACGTAGATGGATTAGTGCAAGGAGTAAAAGCTAAAGAAAATGTTAGAGTTGCTTCTACCGCTAACGTAACAATATCTAATCCAGGTACGTCATCGTTTGATGGTGTAACTCTTACTTCAGGACAGCGGATACTTCTTAAGAACCAATCTACTGGTTCTCAGAATGGTATATACACATTTAATGGTTCTGGATCTGCAATGGCTAGGACTACTGATGCTGATACTTGGACTGAAATGGTCTCTGCTTTTGTATGGGTATCCGAAGGTTCTACTCAAGCAGATACAGGCTGGTTGTGTACTAATGATGCTGGAGGTACACTGGATACTACATCTATTACTTTTGTTCAGTTCTCTGGATTAGGACAAGTTACTGCGGGTAATGGTTTAACTAAAACTGCTAATACCTTAGACGTAGGCACAGCTTCTTCTGCTAGAATAGTTGTAAATGCAGATAATATTGATTTAGCTACTACTGGAGTTTCTGCTGCTACTTATGGTAGCGCCTCTCTTATACCTTCTATAGCTGTAGATGTGTATGGTAGAGTAACTACTGCAACTACTAATGCGGTATCTATAACGTCTGGTGGCATAACCGATTTTACAGAAGCAGCACAAGACGCCGTTGGTCAAGCTTTAACCGCATCGAGTAATATTACTCTTTCGTATAATGATGGTGCCAATACTATTTCTGCTACTGTAAACGATAACTCTCTTCCACTTACTAAACTTACTAACATACTTAATAACACGTTAATTGGAAGATATGCAGGAACAACTGGTTCCCCTGAGACAATGGGAATTAACTCTACATTAGAAGTTAGTTCTGGCTCTTTACAAAGGGCAGCTATAACGGGAGATATTGCAATATCTGCAGGTTCTAATACATCTACTTATTCAGGTACAGTACCTATCAACAAAGGAGGTACAGGACAGACTACTGCTACTGCAGCATTTGATGCTCTTGCTCCTACTACTACGAAAGGAGATGTTATAGTACACAATGGTACTGATAATATTAGGTTAGCTGTAGGCACTAATGGACAAGCTTTAGTAGCTGATTCAGCTGAAGCTTCAGGCTTAAAGTGGGCTACTGTATCTGGAGGAGGACCATTTACTTCTGCAGACATTACAGACTTAGCAAAAGCTTCCCAAGATAGCGTAGGAACAATTCTCGTAGATTCTTCTACTATTGATTTCACATATACTGACGCTACGCCTTCAATCACTGCATCCGTTATAGATGACTCTATTACGTACGCAAAGATTCAAAATGTTACTAATAACAGATTGTTAGGCCGGTACGCAGGTACTACTGGAGATATCCAAGAAGTGACCCCTGATGGTACATCTATTGAAATAGATTCAGGTAATTTAAGAAGAGCTTCTATAACTGGTGATATATTGATAGCAGCTGGTTCAGCTACTTCTGCTTATAATGGTACTGTTCCAATTAATAAAGGAGGTACTGGTACTACTGTGGCAGCACAAGCTTTTCAAAACTTAAGTATTCTTACTACTAAAGGAGACATACTTGGTAGAGATGCTTCTGCATCAATTCGTGTACCAGTTGGGTCTAATAATCAAATATTAGTTGCAGATTCTGCACAGACTGCCGGTATTAAATGGGCTTCTGCTGTAGGAGGTATATATGGTGGTTCTGGTAATATTCCAGGAACTACGGTTGCTACTCAACTAGGTACTTTTGCTATTGAAACTAGCGGTTCTGCTTTTACAGTTGGTGATGTAGATGATTCCTCTGTTGGTAATATTCTTTACACTACATCGGATAGAGCTGGTATTAAAGCTACTCCCGGAGCTTCTACTTATCAGGTAGAGATTGACGGTACTAATGAAACTATTGATGTTTCTGGTCCAGCATTATCTTTTGGTATCGGAACTACTGGCGGCACATTTACTATACAAACAGGTGCTACTAACGGATTAAAAATACTAGATAATAGAACTACTAAGGTGGGAGCCGAGTATTCTGCTGATTACTCTGCTAACTATACGTCTAGGTCTTTAACCGATAAAGCGTATGTAGATGCTCAGGTAGCTACCAAACAAACTTCAGATTCTACTCTTACAGCATTAGCCGCATACAATACTAACGGCTTGCTTACACAGACAGCTGCTGACACGTTTACAGGACGTACTATTACTGCCGGAGACGCTATTACTGTTACTAACGGTAACGGAGTATCGGGTAATCCTACTATATCTATTGCTGATGCAGCAGTTACTTTTGCTAAGTTGGCATCTGTTTCTACTGACCAATTGTTAGGCAGGGATGCTTCAGGAACCGGCCCAGTGCAAGGTATTAATCTTGGGTCTGGATTAGAATTTTCAGGTTCTGATTCTATTCGTATAGATTCTACTGTTGCTACTTTAACTGGGACCCAGACTCTTACTCAAAAAACTCTTAGATTAGGTTCGACTTATTTTTCAGATTCTACTGATAATACTAAGATATTTCAGTTCAATGCTGGGCCGATTACTACAGCCACTACTCGTACATTTTCTGTACCTAACGCTGATACTACGTTAGTTGGTACGGATGTAACTCAGACTCTTACTAATAAAACTATATCTGGTGCGGCTAATACAATTACTAATGTATCTTTATCTACGGGAGTGACAGGTACACTTCCTATCGCGAACGGCGGTACGGGACAAACTACAGCTACGGCTGCGTTTAATGCCCTTAGCCCAACTACTACTAAAGGTGATATAATTGTTGATAATGGTACTGATGCTATTCGTCTAGGAGTAGGAACTAATGGGTATGCCTTAGTTGCAGACTCAGCTGAATCTGCAGGAGTAAAATGGTCTGCTATTACAGCAGGAGCTGGAGGCTCGAATACTCAAATTCAATATAATAACTCTGGTTCATTAGCAGGAGCTTCGTCTCTTATCTATACTTCTGGGGCTACTACTGGTGACGAGTTATTGCTTACAGCTAACTCTTTGACTACTGGCAATGGTTTAGACATAACTTCTAATTCTACTGCTGCGGCATCTAATGCTCAAACATTAGTTAAGATTGCTTTGTCTGGAGCCAATGCTACTTCTACGCAAACTACTTACGGATTAGATGTATCTAATACTCATACAGGTACTACTTCTACTAACGTAGCAGGAAGATTCACTGCTTCTGGTGGTACGAATAATAGTGCAATTATAGCTTCGGGTAGAGTTGGGCTTGGAGTAACTTCTCCTTCTAAGCAGTTAGATGTAGCGTCCACTTCACTTACTGAAGGCATAATTGTAGGAGAAGGTGACGGATTGCACGGTATTATTATCGGTTATGACAACACTAACAATAGAGGAGGTATCCAATCCTATCAAAACGGACTTACTAGTCATATGTTGTTAGCGCACACAGGAGGCAGGGTTGGTGTAGGTATCAATGGTACTCCATTAACAACGCTTACAAACACTTCTTCAGGTGTAAATGATAATACAGGTACTGCACAGTCTGTCGCTGATACTGGATTTTACTGGACTAATACTACAGCTACTTCTTACGCAGGGGCTTTTAATAATACCTCTTCTACTGGTTCAGGTTTAATGGTGCGAACATCTGCTTCCACTTCTAGCAGTTCTCGTATATTAAACGTAGCTAACTCTGGGGGAAGTAAGTTTTTGGTAAGAGGAGATGGTAATATTGGTATTAACCAGTCTGCACCAGCTTATTTGTTAGACTCTACGGGAGGCCAAGTAAGACTTAACTGGAATGGAACTTCAGCTACTGCTAATAGCTTATCCACACTATCTGTTCAAAACATAGGTAATAACTATGTGTGGATGGAAATGTTAAACAATGCTGGAGCTGGCAAAGGAGTTTTTTGGGGTATATCAACAAATGACTTTCAGTTGTGGAACTATCAGTCGGGTACAATATCTTTTTACACGGGTACAGGTAATTCTGCTTCTGTTAAGAAGCTTGAAATACCGACTGGAGCAGGAGCACAACCAATCGCTTATATTGGAGGTAACGCATCTTCTGTCGCAGGAGCTGCTACTTATATTTCTTCTGGTCTATTTAGTGCTACCGCATCAGCTACTGTTGAGAACACTACTACGGAAACAACTATATTAGGGACTGTAAGCGGTACTAAAACTTTGGCTACCAATACTTTTACAGTAGGTAAAAAGATTACAATTCGTGCTATGGGCATACTTACTGCTACTGCTAGTTCTCCCACTGTTAATATTAAATTTAAGATGGGATCTACTGTAATAGGAGGAACCGGAGCAGTAGCTTTACCCGAGATAGGTACTCCTTCTAACTGGGAAGCTGTTATTCATATAACCTGTAGAACAACTGGAGCAAGCGGTTCTATTGTTGCAGGAGGAGAATTCTCATATTATGGCGGAGAAACCAAGACTTTTGTATCAATACCATTTACAACAACTTCATCTTTTGATACAACCGCCACTCAAACTGCTGATATAACTGCCACATGGTCAGCCGCAAGTGCTGCTAATGTAATTAGAACTGAAATAGCAAACTTAATAATTGAAGATTAATATGTTACAAGTAAACGGAATTTTAAAACTTAATGAGTCAGATATAGTTTGTTATGACTCTCCTTCACTCTTACTGGACGTATCTGCTGTAATTGTAGATACTGCTTGGCACATTAAATGTGTTGTAAAAATAACTAGTACTGATGCTATTTATGGTTCGGAAGAGTATATTATTCCTACTACTGAATTAGTAGGAACTACTATCGATGATTTATTATACGACAAGCCTAAAATGCAACTTGCAGTTTGTACTTGGGTTATAAATCGTCTTAAACAATATTCACCAGAATCAACTACAATCACTATTCAAAATGACAGTAACAGTAACTAGTGCTGGATTTAATATAGATTCAGATTTATTTTTATCAAACGATCAGTCTCAAAAAGTAACTATTACTCATAACTGCACTACGGTCTACGATCAAATTACTATGGCAGTTTCTAACGCAGCTAGGAACGTGACTTTAGATAATTTGGATATAGATGAACTTCCTGTTGGACCATTTACTGTTTATTTGGCTGTCACTAATAACGCAGGAGTTTTAAATGAGGAAACCTCTTGTGTGGTTTATTTCGGAGATTTACTTTGTGATATGTTACCTTTATATAAGAATACGGATAACATAGACAGAGTATTAGCTTTTGAGGCTTTGAAATTTGTAAATGATTGTATGTCATGCAGTTGCTCTGTTGCATGTGAACTATATAACGCTGCTACAAATACTACTACCAATGCAACTACTGGATGCGGATGCGGCCAATCTTAAATGTACTTTTGTTAAAGATGTTTACGACACTTTAATTAAAAGAAAATATACTACTAACTACTGCTGGGATAAAGCGAAACTATCTTATGTGTACTACATGGCTAGTTTATATGATACATACCATGATGTAGATTGTTTATTAGATGAGGAGTTTAGATGTGTACTTAAAGAACACGGAGAAGATGCTCCTGTAGTCGATTGTACGGCAGCTACTCAATATAGCTGTGCTGAACAAGCTACTATTACTCTTACCCAATCTGATAACACCTATACTGAATATAGAGCTAAAGTTCGTAATCCTTATGATTCAAATAGTGGATTTGCGCATATTCAATTAGCTGACAATTCTGTAACGCTAGATGCAGTTATAAATAAATACTTTGAAAAGCTAACTAATGGTAGTTGGATTGGTGTTAGTGCCACTAGCTTATCAACCAATTCTACTATTAAAGTCGGACATACACATCCTTTTAGTATATTAGCGCCTTATGCGGCCTATATACATGAAATAAAACTTGGCGTAATTGCTAATGGGGTAACCTCTACTTTAACAGTCAATACATCTCCAAGTAGTCCTTACTTAAGTGTAGTGGGAGGATACACGGTTTCAGCGTCTGCTTTAACATTTGATAATGCTCCTGATTCTACACACTGGGATACATACAATAAAATTATATCTAACGCTTTACGGGTTGTGTATGGAGCTTCTGCTGCGAATGCTTTTGATATAGAACTTATATACTATAACAGTAGCTCAACTGCTCAGTTTACTTCTTTTGTTAAAAACAACCCTACTACATACTGGGCAGGCATAGGAATTGATGATGCTAGATTTGTGTATTTTGACGGAGTACAGTTTAAAACAATAACTTACAAGCCTCCTATTAGAATAACTCAAACACCTACTTGGAGCAGTCCTTCAACTACTTACTCTAGTCTATGTGGTAGTTTAGGTATTACTATGACTAACCCTTATTCTTTAGGAATATCAATAGTTAATTCAGGAACTACATTTCGTAATATCCAACTATTAAGTGCTAGTTCTACTGAAGCTCCTCCTTATACTACATCAGGTTCTTTTGGATGCGAATCATGGACACTTACAGCAAGCTTTACTACCATTACTCCAGTACAGTCTTATAGCTGGAAAACTACTGGAGGAGTAATATTATTAGCAGACTCCTTAACTTATACTACGTCTAGTTCTGGTACATATGTATTTGAAGTACAACTTCAGAATGGGTGTATAATTACTAAACAAATAACTACATCAAGTGCTTCGTAATGGAACTAATATTAAAACGTACGGAAAAAAATAGTAACAATACTATAGGAGATTTATCTGTAAATGGAGTATTCTTTTCGAATATTCTAGAAGAGTTTGATAGAGGATTAAACTCTAAAATGTCTTTAGAAGAAATCTCTAAGATAAAGATTCATGGTAAGACAGCTATACCTACTGGTAAATATAAAATAGTAATATCTTATTCTCCTCGATTTAAAAAGATGTTACCATTATTGCTTAATGTCCCCGGCTATGCTGGAATACGTATTCATCCGGGAAACACTGAAGCAGATACAGAAGGTTGCTTATTACCCGGAGTAAAAAAGGATAAGATGGTTATTAATTCAAGATCTACATATGCCAAATTAGAGAAGTTAATAATAGAAGCATTAAAGAAAGAAGAGGTAACTATAGAAATATTATAACAAAAGTGTTTTGAACCTATAAGGGTAATAGTGTTTAAACACTATTACCCTTATTTTATTTTTATACTATTAAAATATATATATACATTTGCATATGAAATTAATAGAACATACATACGCAATTAAAAATTTACTTTCTCACGGACCATCTAGTGAGGATCATTCCTATTCAAATAGGCTCATAGCTCATTTTCTACAAGCAGCTAGATCTAGACTGATTCGGCAAAAGATTGATAAATATAACTTTCTTTCTGAACAATCTTACCAAAATCTTTGTGTGCCGCTAGAACTTGATAATATACACGATTGCTGTGATGTACCAGATATGGATTGTAAAGTACTTAAATCTAGTATTATTATACCTAAGTTTCTAACTTCTAGATGAGGTAATTTTATCACAGTTATGACTATAGATGGTACTGTTTTACCAGAAATAAGTCCTACTCAAAACAAATTATCAAAATACTCTATTACTAAGCCTGCAACTCGTACCGGCTGATTTATGAGAAATAATCAAATCATAGTATTAAATAATCCACATTTAAAGTTGGTTGTATTGAATGCTTTATTTGATAATCCTGATGAAATATATGGTATAAATTGTAGTACTGGTAGTAATTCTTGTGTAGATTTTATGGATCAAGAATTCCCAATAGATTCAGATTTAGTAGATCCTATGTACAGATTAACTTTAGAGTTATTATTAACATCTGTTAAATTACCAATAGATCATGAAGCAGACGCAAAAAGTGAATAAATGTTACACTAGTGAATTAGAAGCATTTGATACATACGCTAATCCTTATAATATTAGTAAAGATGATTATACACTGATTGCTAAGACTTTTAATAACATCTTAATGAATGAAATCATAGAGACTGGTAAAGCTTTTAGTTTACCAGCTGGATTAGGTAATCTTACGATTTTAAAAAAGAAACCTTTTGATAAAGCCAAGTTTGATTATAAACTCTATAAAGAAACAGGGCAAAAGTTATGGACTAAAAATATGCATTCAGAAGGTTTAGTAGCTGTGTATATTTGAAATAATAGACGGGACAATTCTACATTATCATCCATGATTAAAAGTGTTTGGGAATGATGTCCCACTAGAGAATATAAAAGGTTATTAGCAAAAAGAATAATAAACGATAATTATATTAATAAATATTACGATATACATGATTACTAATTATATATCAATTAAATCGATAGTCTATAACTTATCATTACTTATAGATGAAAAATATTGGAATGAGAACAAAGTTTTAGAATGAGTCTCTAAAGGAGTAAGAGCTTTGAATATAATAAATATATATGAATCAAAATTAGCACAACTTGCCGTAGTCGACCATAAAGCTCAATTGCCAGAAGATTTAAAGTCGCTTACTCAAGTAGTGTATTATCAATCCACTACGCCAACTGATGATTCTTTTACATCTATAAATTTAGTAAGTACAAGTTCTATGAACTGGCGACCTATGAGATTAACTACTAATCCTTATCATATGTCTATATGTAGTGACTATAAGTTGATAAACTGCACCAGCTGTGATTACGAATTTTCTGTAGATACTAATATGGTACTAACTACAACATTATCTAATGGCTTGATAATGGTATCCTATTTAGCATATCCTGTAGATGAAGAAGGTTATATGATGATTCCTGATAATGAAAATTTAAAAGAAGCTGTATT
>JACCDG011146784.1_pt1 | contig 21636 bp, 27 predicted proteins | sample 7442471 | NCBI WGS metagenome assembly JACCDG01 (sample SAMN15323444, study PRJNA562643) | freshwater metagenome | isolation source: river surface water | place: USA:Blue River Watershed | collected 2017-08-17 | reverse complement strand
ATAAGCTCCATTATATTTGTTTATAAAATTTACATTTGATATTTTTAATTTTGTTTTCATGTTTTAATTGTTTTCGTTGTACAAATATATATATTTATATTTATATACAAACAATTATTTTTACTTTTTTATGTAACTTACTGATTATCAAGCTAATTATTTTTAATTTATATTTATTATATTTGTAAAATGAAATATATTATAGCAGCATTCGTATTGGTTTTGGCTCAATTTATCTACCATAATAACCAACAAACAACACTAAAAAATGAGATAATTAAATTAAGAATAGATAATGAAACCTTACTTAAACAAGCCATCCGAGCAAAAGAGATACTTAAAGGAGATTCATTAAATACTTTACTTTACTACTAATGGATGAAATTAATAAGCTAATAGCTAATAAATGTGATGCCCTTAAAGAGCAGTTAATTAAAAAGAACATAGACTATAATAATTCTTTACAAAATCCAATATCTATATTTCATAAAGGCAATAAAATAGAGGGCATTTTAGCAAGGATTGACGATAAACTAAACAGGATTAAACAAGTTGGAATTACTGATAAGACTGAAGATACTCTATCAGATTTGATAGGATATATTATTCATCTGCAGATAGCTTTAGAACTTCAAAAAGATTCAGGTAATTCTCACGATAATTTTTCTCAAACGTATCAATTTTGTTCGTAGCAAAAACAAACGAACCATCGTTTAAAAATACCTTTGTACATTCAATCGGTGTATTATCTTCTGTAAATAATACATAGGACCTAAAGGCAGTTATTCTCAACTCGTTAACATCTAAAATAAAAGTAAATGTAACCCAATCGTCAAATGGAGTTACACTTATTAAATTATCACTAAATGTAATAGTCTCATGTTTATCGTATATCCTAAACTTAAAAATCAATATACTTTGCCCTTAATTACTTTTAAATTCTGTAAATTATAGTTACCTGTTTTAATATCTAATTCAACATAAGCGAAGCCTAAATTGTGCTTGTTAATCGGCATGTATAACGGATTAAGTCCGCATAAACATCCGATAGAATTAACACTAATAACATTGCCTGTCATTGTAGTTTCTGTATTTGTTGAGGTCTTATGATAATGGCCTACAATAACATTATCTAAAGTTTTTAAAAATGTGCTTCGTGCCGGATTAACTCCACCTGCTCCACCTGCTAATTCATGACCATGCAAGGCGGTTAATTTACCTATCTTAATCGGTCTCTTATCTTTAATAGTTTCAATCTTTAATTCACCTAATCTTAGTAATACTTCAAGTTGAAAATCTGATACATCAAACAATTCAGGAGCCTTAACGTATAGATATTTCTCCCATCTTTCATCATGATTACCATGCTTAAAAACTATCTTAGCATTAGGAAATGCTTTGCGAAGTGATACTAAAAATTGCCTAACTGCATTAAATTCATCATTAACGGACCTCATTCTCCAATCTCTTTCATGTCTTGATATTGTTGCAAAGTCTATCAAATCGCCATTAATTAAAATACAATTAGCTTTCTTATCTAATCCATAATTTAAGGCACATTCAATCGCTTTATTATCTTGGTAAGGAAAATGTAAATCAGATATTATTAATATTTTAGATTGATTAATCTCATAAGAACTATAATCATTGGCATAGCTTTCAGGTAAGTTAAATGGATTTAATGGCTTTGCAGGTGTAAATAAAGATTTATCTTTAATGTTTTTACGTTTGTTATTTCCATTATTTCCGGTATAGGTCCTAACGAAAGTTCTTACTGCTTCAACATCTTTAAATACTTTTACATTCTCTTTATAGATTTTCTTTGCTAATGTTAGATTAGGAGTGCTTGGAAACTTCTTAATGTATTCGATTACTATTTCAGCACTTACTGACTTCGGTCTCATTTATTGATGTATTTATCGATTTGACTTTGTTTATTTGCCGAACCGATACTACTACCAAAATAATAACCTACAACTCCCATTGATACGGTTGTTAGTGAGCCTATAATCCCACTTATTAAAACTTCTTTCTCTTTCTCTATATCTTTAAATATTATGATATACCAGAATATAAATGTACTGCCTAATATCAGCATTGCTAATATCGGAGTAATTATCTTATTTAATAATGGTGCTTTATCACTTGTTGCTATGTCTATTTCACGTTTACGTGCTGAATCCATCTCTTTCATTTGGATTTCAAATTGCTTTGTAAACTCCTGCTCCATTACTTCAATGTGCTTATTAGTCGCATCTAATATAGCTTGTTCTGCTTTGAGTTTATCTGCAGGAGATAAATGAAATTCACTTATAACTCCTTTAACTGAATCAACTATTTTCGAAGCACCTCCTGAGAATAGTCCTGTTAATACTTTTGGTAATGGCATTAAACTATGATTAAAGTTTGATTTCTGTTATTGTTTTTATTATATGATATATGCACCCAAGCATAATCATATTCATTAATTAATTGGTCAAAGATAAGATTATTTTTTGCCCATTCGTAAATTAATTTATTTCCTGCTTTAGTTCCGGTACTTATATCAATCGCTTTGCCTTGAACGTGTTGAGATGTAGCACTACCACTAACTGCCTTATTTAAAGCATCACATCTATAAAATGAATTAACTTTAATAGGCTTACCATACCAATTTCTAATAGGCTCAAAACATCGCTCAGCAACTAATTTCATGTTAACTAATACATCTTCATTAGGTGTATTATCAATACCTAATCTTAAAGCAGTCGGACTTAATGTAGCCTCTTCTATTGATATATGTTTACTTATCCTCATCTTTCAATTCAGGTTTCTCAGGTATAATAGCCAATGATTTTAATCCTGTTTTATATTCAATTTCTTTTAATCTATATTCGATTAATTCATGAGATTTGATATGTACTTCAAATGATGTTTTTAAGTCGTACCACATAGATGCTAAAACTAAAGCACCAATAACTACTTTGTAAACTTCAGGAATATTTAATTTAATTTTATCCATCGATTAAGGCGCATAATAATTCAACATAAAACTCTTGCTCAGCAATAGGTGTATATGATTCACTTGCTAAAGTAATGTAACCATAAATATTATTTACTTCTGTTTTTACATATAAATCTGCTTTAAAAATACCATAAGCACAATCTTCACCAGTTGATAAACTAACATTAATAGAGCCTATTAAATTAGCTTTATTAGCATATAGAATACTATCTGCTTGATTGTCTGCAATAGCAGTTTGCTCAGCATCTAATAAGTTTAAATAGCAATCAAATACACCTGTATTATTAGTTACTATTTTTGCACTTTCAATCTTCAATGATTGACCGCTTGTAATGTTAACTCCATCAGTTGTAAACTCAATTAATGAAGCAGGCGAAGTGCCTATAACATCCCCTGTTGAATATTCCGTTTCATTATCAGGTCTTGTAAAGCTGCCTATTAGCTTAATGTATTTAGTAGTTTGAGCCATTATATTTCGTATTTAGTTAATTCATTATCTACCCAATTAATTATATCAGTATCATTCCAATCCGAAACATAAGTAAAACCTGTAAAGTTAATACCAAATGAAGCAGTATCTGTTACCAATAAAATATCAGCATTGCATTCTTTTACTTGTATTGAATCATGTACAGTTAAGACTGTAACTGTTGGATTAATTATTTCTAAATTGAATTGAGGGAATCTATAAGTTGACATATTAAGTTAAATTTGTTCCTGTTACTGTGAATACTCGATTAAATAATGATTTTATTCCTGCTGTTTTACCAGTTGTAAATATATGCAAAGTAGTTGAATTGATTAAATAAAATGCATTAGCAGTTGCATTGGCATCGGTTGTTGAACTCCAAAAATCACCAACTAAACTAAATGGCGCATAGTTAATTTTATTTGCAGGTGTATTTCCCCAATTAATTAAACTTGCATATTCCATTATATTGGATAATTTCCAACCACTTGTATAAGTACCTATTGAAAAACTTAAAGCATTATCAATAGCTTGATTCCAAGTATAAGTACCTGATGCAGGTCTTGCTAATCGATACCATCCTAATACAGTTGAACCATCGTAAGTTGACCAATCAATTACAATATTATTTGTATAAGTTGTACCTCCTAATTCATCGGTAAATCTATTAGTATTACCAAATGGATTATTAGCAGATAATACAGTAAATGAAGTTGCTCTACCTGTTCCTAAATTTGGATCATCTCCTGTTCTATATGAAGTAGTTTGCCCTGTCTTCATTAGAGTAGCAGTTGTTAATGGAGTAGATGCAGGCGGAGTAGCTTTTATATAAATCTCATTCATTTTATAATCTTGTTGCGTTTAATACAACTACCGAAGCAGTTGATGCAGTTATTGTTATTTTAGAACCTGATGCTATTGTATTACCTAATGTATAAGCTACATTATCATCTTGAATAGTTATTGTTGGCGAATTTAAAACATTGGTAATTGAATCAATAGTTAAGTTATATCTATTGTAAAAATTAACTGTTTGAGCATCTACTAACTCAACTGTTATTTTAGGCTTCTTTATAATCGCATCACCACACGTTAAATTATTAGTTGACAAATCAACTGCACCTGTAGCGCCTGTATAAGGTACATAAGTCAAAGCAGCATTTGAACTTGTAAGGTATGGAGCTAAAGCACTTGAACTTATAAATCCACTTGGATTAGTAATGTTATAAGGAGTGAAACCTAAAGCAGTTACAACAGTTTTATTTTTCCAAAGTGAAGTTGAATTTTCATAAGTCAATACTTCATTATCGGCAGGAGCATTGATAAACACATTATGTAACTCATCTAACTCCCAACCATTCATTATCTTTACATAAATTTTACCATTGTTAGCATGAGCGTATTCAACGTAACCTAAAACTACTATATGACCTGTTGAGCCATTAGGTTTTACTTTAGTTATTGCTCCCGGTATTGTAGGACTTAAATATAATACATCACCATCTGCCCATGTCTCACCTTGTAAACTTCCTGTTGTATTTATATTTTCAATCTGACCAACACAAATAATAAAACCCTCTTGATTAGTTGCAATAGTTTCTGTAACTATTCCTAATGTATCGGCTGAGTTATTATCGTTATTTGCTTGTGCTAAATTAACTGCTAATCGTTGACCTTGTGCTCCTGTTACTTTAACTACTTGATACGCTGCTTTAGTTAGTGTTGTGTTTGGTGTAACTTTATTTACTACCCTTGCAACTAAATCAACTCCATTCTTTAAAACAACACTACCACCTTTTAAGGTAGTTTCTGTTGAACCTAAACTATCATTCCATCTTGTTATTGCTACTCCTGCAGTTCCTGTTGGACTTTGGTCTAATTCAATCTGCCCTACTCTTATTTGATATTCTCCTAAATTTACATTTCCTGTTGCACCTGTATAAGGTACTCCACTACCTCCACCACTTGAAGCAGGTAAAAAAGATAAAGCACTTAGTTGAGTTGTACCATCACCTAATTTGAATTGTCCTGTTGTAGAATGGTATGCAGGCTCACCTGCTTTTAATATCATTGTTGCATTGGCTGTAAACCATGCTGAATCTTTAGGGTCGTATCTTAATTCTACTACTGCCATTTATAAAGTTTGTATAATTGTTGTTGGAGGTGGGTCTATTAATGTTTGTATAATCTCTTGCAATACCTCAACTGTATAAGTTGAGTTAGGATTCAATGTCGCTATTACATTTCCGTTTTGGTCTAATATCTTAACTACTCCTGCATTCAATCCACTATTCGGAGTTTCACAAGTTGACATATCAAAGAATTGCTCAACTGAAACAGTCATTTGCCATCCGGTAACATCATCATCATAAACTCCGATACCATGCTGAAATGAACTTGTAATATTTACAGTTGCATCGTAATAATCTTCAAGGTCTGATTTTATTTGTGCGAAAATATCTAAAGCAATAGACATCATATCGCTTAATACTTCGGTTTGATTTAATTTGTCTTGATGTACATGGTCAACAAATTCAAACATAAAATTAAATGTGTGAATATTACCATTTAGCGTTGATGGTTGCAATCTAACACCAAATAAAGGATAAGTTATTTCAAAGTCAGCACCCCATTCAGCACTCTCATCAAAGATGAATGTACCATTACTTAGTTGAGCGTGGTTTGTTTTTTTGTCCTCGAACAGTTTTACTATCTGATTTAATGTTAGCATTTAGCTTTTCGTATTGTTGTAAAAGTTTAATATTCTTTTTATGCACTCCCATATTAGTAATTACCTATAATTATATTGCAATCATCTTCATCACTTCTTAAATCACCTACAAATATTCCACCTGTATAATTGTTTCTATTCGGTCTAATTTCATCGTATTGAGCATTCGCAGTATATAATGGATAAGTACTTGAGTTATGTCTTAAAAACCTTGTTGCCCTTTCAGCTAACTCTTCTGCTTTATTCTTTGCTCTATCCATTAAGAATTGTATCTCAGTCAAATCAGCAGGAGATGAATTCTCGCTATTCTTAACCATAACTCCCTTATTCATCATTCTATACTTCATCTCAGGAATTAACTCACATTTCACATAATACATTAAGCAAGGCACTACATAATTATCTAATAAAGTTATATTAGCTGCTGAAACAGTATTTGTTCCAACCTGGTTAATAATCTCATTATATAGTTGAGTGCCTAATATAGGCAATATATAGAACGTTTGAGCCTCTTGAATTACAGGAGTTACAATCTTTACATCAACATTATTATTGATGGTTGTATATTCCTTTAAATAGTTTTCTGATATAATTAAATTACTCATTATTTCTTTCTTGCTTTAATTACTGATTTCCAAATGTGCCTGCAATATGCAGTCGTTTCATTAGTATCAGGATTTGTATAATAACCACCTCTATAACTCCAAGCATCGGTATTATCTTCCATGTCGTTAGATAATTTGTCAATTCTTTCCCTTGTCCATCTTTTACCGCTATTAGATGCTTTCACTAATCTTTCGCAAAATATTCTACTACCTGTTTTAGCATCAGGAACATCATCTCTAACTACATATTTATAAACTGTGTAAATTTCAGTTTTAACAGGTTTTATTGTACGTTCAATAGCTTTCGGTGTTGGCATTATTGTACCCTCTAATGTATCTAATAAGCCTAATATCTTCATTGATTCAATCGCTGCTATAACAACAGTCAAATCTAATGCTAATTGTTTAGCAATCTCTTCAGGAGTGATGTATGGATTTCCTGAAGTCATATCTATAATGGCATTCTCTAACTTAGTTTTATCTTCGTAAGGATTAGCAAATTGATGTCTAAAGAATTTATTTTCTTTCTCCAATGCTTCAAATCCATTTTTTACTTCAAACTCAGCTAATATTTCATCTTCAGGATTATCATCTATTGCACATTCAATAAACAAGTCAGCCATTTTATCTGCATTATGTTTAGCGAATGCACTTTCAGGTGCTTTGAATAATAACTCAATATCTTCATCCTTTAAGCCATAACTATTCTTAATTAGCATCTTAGCAGCATCTTTAGATGTCTTACCTTTGGTAACTTCTCTTACTAATCGCTTAATATGAATCCATTGCTTAGCAGTTATATTCTTTAAATGCTCATTAACTCCCTCCATTTCCAAACTATCTTTAGCAATAACAACCTCTGAACTTTCTTTCATCTCTATTCCTAATTGTTTCGCATAATGTTTCTTAAGAGTTTCAGCATCAAATAAAGTAGTCAATAAATTAGTATCGTATGGTAAATCCAATGATGCAGGAGCTTTCTGTTTTACTTCTAACTTAGATAAATCAACTCCATTAACTTCGCCTATCATTTGAATAATCTCAATGTGTATCGCTTGTCTATGTTCAATGTATGATTTTACCCATCTATCGTATTTCTGTAAGTAAACAGTATTATCTCCTACAATCATTGTATCGCTGAATATACCAGCTAATGCAGGGTCAACTCGATGTCCTGTTAATATATTTTGTTGTAATCGCTTAGATAATATCTCAAATTGTTTATCTAAATCACTTGCAGTTAATGAAGTTATTTTAGCTTCTTGACCGCCTTGGTTAACAAAGTTAAATATAATCTTTCCGGCATTACTTGTACCTGTAAATCTATTCTCAAATAATCTGCTATATTTCTTTTTCTCGGCTTCTGTAGGCTCACCATTAAATAATGAAAGCATTGCAGATGCGCTAAATCCTTGTTTAGTATTCGAGTAATGAAAGTTAGTTATCTCGATATCTGTTTCGATGTCTTGGCAACATTGTAAATAATTAGGCTCAGGATATATGTCTCCATATTCCATTGCAGTTAATGTAGGTAATTTGTAATATAATACTTGAGTACCTGTTCTTACTTGTGGATTAAATATAGGATATTCTTGGAATGAATCATGTCTTTCAGGATTGATATTCCTTGTACCATCGTCATTAATCCATTTATCACAATAGTAAACTGTTTTACCATCAGGACTTAATCTCAACTTAGCAAACTCCATCGCATACACTTCGCACTTACCATTGAAGTTGTAAATCACTTGTAATGCTACTCCATCAAATAATTCAAACGGTGTTGTGTTTTTTCTAAAGATACTATTCCAATCTTCGAATCTATTTGCTTTACTTAGAAAGTTATCGTATTGAATTTGCTCAGCTAATGTTAATTCATCCTTATCATAGCATAATCCCTTACCATAAATATGCTCTGCCTTAGTTTTTATAATAGCACCATGATAAGCATTACGTTTATATAATTCTAATAGATAAGATGGATAATTGTTTTGTTGTCCCCAATATAAATATGGCTTATTAGATTTCACTGCCACAACTGGCATTGTGTTATTCTCAAATTCTATTTTAAGTAGATTTCCTACTATTTCACTATTGGCCATACGTTACAATCGATGTTCTAATATCTTTATAATAATAATTAACTGTAACAGGAGCAGACCAATAAGCCTTACCTGTTTCAACTAATCCTGTTAATGTTCTTAAATCTGTTGTGTTTATTGTATTATAGTTGAATGTAGTTGCATCAACTATTTGATAAATATAATAATGATAGAATCCATAATCGTCAAACTGAACCTCAGCTAATAATGGATTAGGTGTTGTTGTAGTTACTGTTAAGTCAAACTGATTATATCTATCTGTGTTAGCACTTATATCTGTTGAGGTACATGCGAATTTCTTTCCGGTATTATCATTGACAAATACAAAAACAAATTGAGGATTAGCTATTGTAACTTTCTCCGTTAGTGTAACTGTTATTGTATTTCCGCCTGTTATTAGGTATATCACTATATTAAATTACAATTTTTTGAAAGTTTTTAAAATAAAAAAGGATAGTCTTACGGGACTATCCTGATTATATATAGAGCAAAAATTTATTAAGCAGGAGTAGTCAAATTAGCAATTAAGCTACTTGGTACTTCATTTGCTAATATTCTCTCTTCACCTGCAAAGGCTAAAACATAACCTGATTGTTCGTTTCCTGCAACACCTGATGGAGCAGTTGATGCAACCATTCTCATTCCAAACTCTTGACCTAACAAACGATATTTACCATTTCTATCCTTAACGATAAATAATAAATCTTGTTGTGCTAATAACATTACTTGTTGAGCAACTGAAGCCTGTTTCTTAGGAATGTAAAAATTCAAGTTTGGAACTATTGATAATGTACCTGTTTTTGCATCAGGATTGATATTTTCTACTTCAGAACCAACACCCATTTCTAATTCATAAGTCCAGAATTTTTTACCTGTAGTTAAGAATGAAGTTGTATTAGTTATAATACCTGAAGCAGATGTGATTGTACCTTGAGTATAATTGCTAAACTCAGTTACATATACTGTAGTAAGACCAGGAGCAGCATCTCTACAAGCTTTGGTAATACCACTATTTAATACACATGCCATATATTTATAATTTTTTTTTAGTTATTAAAAAGGGGAGGTTTTACTCTCCCCTATTTGAGTTTATTAAGAGTTGATTTGCTTTACAATTAAGTCTGGGAAAGCCACTTGACATCCTAGCTTAAATTTGCAATTCATTCTAATCTCATCTGCTTCTTTAGCAAAGAATAAATCTAATTTCTCCTCTTCGTTAAGTAAGTCACAACCTAAATACATATTGTCAGTTGACATAGCATAAAGCTTCTTAGTACCTGATAAACCAATTACCGGAACGATTTCGATATCTGAATTCTCAGCATATAACTTAGTATCAGCACCTGTTAAATGGTAAAGATTATCAATACCTAACTTCAATCTGTAGTCACGAGCTTCAGCAGTACCCATAAATATTTTCATATTTGGATTAGCTAACATATCGTCAGTCATTGCAGTTAATACGTTCTGAACACCAGTTCTTGAGTTAGCAACTGACCAAGTTACAGCAGTAGCAGTATTAACACCTGAAGCAGCACCAATGATTTTAATTAAACCATCAAACTTGTTTAAGTAAGCACTTGTTGAAGTAGTATCACCTTGCCAAATTGCTCTTTCTTTATCTTTGATAATGTTTTGTAAAACATCACCTACGATTTGTTGTTCGAAAGTAAGCATATCGTATTGACTACCTGCTTTTAAAGCACCTTGTAAATACTTAGCTTCTAAATCTGCTTCACACCATTTTAACTGAGCGGTAACTTTACCGATAGTAATAGTACGCTGACTAAAAGTAGTATCACCTGAAGCAGTAAAACCACAGGCACCACCTGTTTGCCATACTGCACGCGCAGCAACAATGTTAATAGTTTCAGCAGATTTAACTCCTGTTTGAACTGTCATTAATGATGCAGTTTGACCTCCTGCGATTATTTTATAAATAAGGGAGTTTGCATCTTGTTTTGTGTAGCTTCCTAATGCGGAAACATCATATCCGTTTGCCATTTTATTTTATTTTTTATTTGTTAAATTGTTTGATTTTATTTAGTTTACTTTGAAATTTATTCTCAACTACTTTTGTAGGTTCATTAGTCGGTAAATCTAATAACTTACCAAACTCACTAAACTTATTTTGTAGTTCACTTGATGCTGATTGAGATACTAATATTGCATCTTCTAAAGCCTTTAATCTTGGCTCAAACATTGCAATAACTTCATCCATTATAGCTTGTTTCTCTTCAGGAGTTACTGCCATTGTTACAGGAGCAATAGGCTCAACTACAACCTCAGGAGTTTCTTCTTTAGATTCGATTTCAATTACTTTACCTGTTTCATCAACAGTTATTACAGTTCCATCTTCTAATGTATGTTCACCTACAGGAGCAGGAAACTCACCATCAGGAGTAACTACAGTAATCATTGAACCAATTACTAATTCAGGAGTATCGTACTTTACTACAGTACCATCCATTAATTTAGCTTCACCCATAGCAACAGGCTCAGCAACAGGAGTATTCTCAGGCTCGATAACAGGCACAGGAGTATTGAAAGTAAATAATCCTTTCAATTCTGCTTTCTGTTCGGCACTTAGAATCTTGTTTACGGCTTCTTTAAATGTCATTTTATTCTTTATTTATTAAATTACAATTAGTTGTGTTTTGTGTAAAAAATTATATAGCATCAATAATAGCCTTAGCTTCATCTTCGCCTAATTCGCTTACTGTTTGTTCATAAAAATTACCCTCAACACTAAAGCCAGTATAAATACCTGTCTTAATAAATTCATCCCAAACTTTTTTATCACCTACATAAACAAATCCGAACCAAGTACCATCCGGTAAATGGTCTTGATTCAAAGGAGGATTAATACCCATTGCTCTATCAATAATGAAATGCTGATATAATACCGAGTTATTAATAGGTTTTTTAGAATCATGCATCTCATTTATAGAATTGTTATATCCTAATATTGAGAATTTTTTAACTATCTTTTGAATAGTATCTTTTGTGAATCTGCAGTTGTATTCTTTGCCATTATCGTTTCTGTAAATCTCCATGTCAGGAATCATTAAAGCACCTGCTAATATTTGTCTATCGGCTGATATTGGAGCAAAGTTTCCTTTGTTAGTTCCTAAAGTTAATCGTAATGTTTTTTTATTTTTATTGAATGCAAAGTAACCTTGTTCAATAGCAGGACTGTCAACAGTAGCAATACCATTAACTCCGCTATTATCTTCTAAATTTTCATCAATATATAAATCTATTAATTCCATAATATTAAATTACATTTGTTTTAAATTATCCAAATTCGGCTTGGCTTTGTAGTCTATTTACAGTTGTTTGTTTATTCGTTATTTCAGTTTCTACAACATAGGCTTTCATTGCACCACCTCCTATAACATTACCTTGAGCATCAAAGTTAGTACCTGGTGTTGTAGCAGTTTGTGCTATCGGTTGTGTTATTGTTGGTGGCTCGGCAGTATTCATTGCAGATGTGTTTGGAGTTTCAGTTGTTGGAGCAGAACCACCTCCCTCAAACTTTGAACTTGCTATTTTAGCTATTTGTGCTGCAGCGAATACACCTGCAATACCTGCTGCAATGGATTTAATTACAACACCACCAGGAGTTGATGCAAATGTAGATATAACTGCTTTGTAACCATCGGCAGTTGCAGTTGCTAAATTAAACGCTTTATTTACTTGGAATTGTTTTTTAGCTAATGCTTCTGATTCAGCACTACCCTTTTTTAATTTACTTGCTTGAATAGCAAATACTGCATCAGATAATGCTTGACCTGCTGCTAATCCATCTTTAGTTAATTTGAAGTCTCTTTCAGCGTATTCTTCTTTCCTTTTAGCATCAGCTTCATTCTTCTTTTTATCAGCATCCTCTTTCTCCATAAATTCAGCAACTATCTCTTGGTCTCTTTTTAACCTTGCTGCTTTTTCCCATTCTAAATATTTCTCATAATCGGCTTTCTGTTTCTCTTCTGCTTTTATTCTTTCTTGTTCAGCCTTTTCTGCTTCTGCTTTTGCTTTTGCATCTGCTTCGTCTTTTTCTTTCTGAACTTTTTCATCTAATGCTGTTTTTTCTTTTATATGATTTTGGTAATTTTCTCTTCTCCTTTTATTCTCTTCAATTTCACCTACAGTTATAGCAGTTCTTGCATTCTTAATTAATTCAGTTGAAGCAGTTAATTGTTTTAATTGATCCTCCGATAGTTGTCCTCCTGCTTTCTTAAATGCCAATAATTGGTTAATTATCGCAACATTTGTATCTATTATTGCTTGTTGTTTAGCTTTCTCAACATCAACTGTTGATTTTCCATTAGCCTTAATAACTGATATTTGCCTATCATATTCAGCAGTAGTTTTGGCTAATGCTTTATTAGATTGCTCAGTATATTCTTTAATTCTATCTGCTTGTCTACCTAATGCTCTTTCTGATTCAGATGTTAATCCTATTAAGTCAGTTACAAAGTTTATAACACCTCCAATAACATCTCCAACTGCTTTTAATGCTCTTGCTAATGGTCCACTACCTTTAGTTAGATTATCAAAGTTTGTAATTAAGTAAGTAATACCCTCAACAAGTAAGAATATAGGTACTGCTTTCATGGCTGCACCAATACCACTAAAACCTGTTTTTATCGCTCCAAAATCAAAGTTCTTTAACCCCTCGCCTAATAAACCAAACGAACTACTAATCCTTTCAACTCCTGAACCTTTGAGTGTTTTGGTTGAATCGTTTAAATCATCTAATTTATCCTTTAATTCAGCAACTCTTTGAGCAGCCTTACCATCTCCATTTAGGGCAGCGGCTTGTGCTTCCTTTAATTCTCTTTTTAAATTCTTTAACGAATTGGTTGCGGCATCCGTGCCTTTAACCTCAACCTCTATTACTGTTTTATTATCTGCCATTTTAATATTTTATATAAAAATTTCCGTCTGTTGGACTTTTAAAAATTGTTATTGAATCATAATTAACTAATCCTGTAGTATATGGTAATGCATTACCATCTATCGTTAAAGCCATATTATCTGATAATATTATAAATGGATTTGTATCATCTATTATTTTAAATGTAATCTCAAGTCCATTTAAAGCATCAGGCCATAAGCATCTTAATGCTGGAGTTGCAGTTGAGCAATCAACTAAATAATTAGTATAAGTACCATCAATAACAAAGTAATCACTAACTTCTAATGTGTTTTGAACAGGAGGTGCTACATAACTATTATTAATTGTTTTATTGCTATCCGTTTTAATAATTGTAGTATCACTTAATCCTATTCCTACAAAGTTACTTACATCACCTTGAACTGTTACACTTGTACAATTAATCAATAATATATTCTCAGCACCATCGGCAATGTAATTATTTGCACCCCCTATTATACTTGAAAATCTACCTGCAACCATATTATCCGGTCCTGATGCGCCACTTTCATTTATAATGTTTTTTATTCCTACAGGTGTTGGTCTTACAGGAGGTAATGCTTCAGGTACAAAGGCATCGTATTCAATTAGCTTTAATAACTCTACTTGTGTTGACTGCCTATTCATTACATTGTAATCCATTATCTTATTTACATAGAAATAAGAATTTAAAGGATGTCCGACATAAACTACATTCCTAAAAGAGAAATTTTTAATATCTAATTCATCTAAATTAAACCATGCAGTTACAACTCTACTATTTTGGTCTGTTAATTGATTAACTTGTCTTGAATAGAATCTATTGTATAAATTATTAGTTGTATAAGTTGTATTTGGATAAGTATAGTAAACGTGCTTAGGCAATCCCCAGTTATAGTCCTTTGTTGGGTTGTATGGATTATCATTATGGCCTACATACGGATAGTAATTATAGTTAGTTGTTCCTGTTGATGTGATAAGATTCCAACTACCAAAATTCATGTTAACTAATCCACCAAAGTATAAAGACCTTATTTTTACTTTAAGAGGTTGTATTTGATTATTATCTTCTTTGTAGAATTTAGGAATAACAAGTCCGTTTTGTGTATTACCTACAATCGGAGTGCCTGCATAAATAACATCTGTTTTTATTGTAGGCTTTACAAAGTCACTTACATTGTCATGGAATGCAAATCCATAATTCTCTTTATAGGTTTCTGTATAATCTTTGTTGTATTTATCCGAATCCGATTGATAAGTATATTCGTATCTTTTAGCATCTAATAAACCAACAGGACCAACCTTATATTTTCTGCTTAAATCTAATTTATCACTCCAATCTAATTCACCGGAATAAAAGTCCTCTCTTGGTTCAATAATATAATTCTTATCATTGTTAGGGTCAACCTCCATGTAAAGATTATGAAGTTTAATCTCGCTTGTTAAAAAATCTAACTGCTTTACTTCTGTTGGTAATGTTTTATTCATTTCAACAGTCATGCCCTCCTGAATGTTATAATCAACTAATTTAGCATTAAAGAATGAGCCTGTTTTAATTTTAACATCTATGCTTACAGTACCTGTTGATATTGGATTATTTGAAGCATCTAATAAATTCACATTAAATAAATAATCAACTGTAAATTTCACATTCAATGGGTTATTTACCCATCCAGTTGTTTGATGTATTATTGAATGCTGATATACAAAAGATGTAAATACGTTTTGAGGTGTTGGAGGTCCTAAATATGAACTTATAAATATTGTTTGTATTGTACTGCCTATTGTCAAATTTATATTACCACTATACTGACATGAAGCAGCAGCAACCGAAGTATTAAATACTAAATAGAACTCAACTACTGAATTATAATTCCTTGATGGTAAAAATACATTGGGAGCCCAAGGATAAGATACAAATCCTGTAGTATTATTATAAGCATTACCTGCATCGTTAAATGGAGGTGTTGAATCGTCATTAAATATTAAGTTGTTTCCTATTGATGGCGGTACAGGTACACCACTTATAACATTAGGATACCATATTAATTGAGTACTTGAATAATCTAATGGAATGTTAAATGTCTGTTCCGTTAATGTCCTACCTGCATAAAATTCATTATTTGCAACATCGGTATCTGACATTGATAAGTTTGGATTAGTTGCAGGAAGTACAAAGTTAAAATACTCATTACTACTTAAGAAGTTAGAGGTATAAGTATAACCTGCTTTAGCAAATATTTTATCTAATAAAAATTTCTTTCTTAATGCAGGCCTAAAATCCTTTACATGGAATGTAGTTTGGCTCCCTAAATTTCTGCCATAATCTATCAATCCATAAACAAACATCGGTGAGAATGGAGCGGTCCATGTACCTATTAATTGTGCTTCATTCAATATGTGGTCACCTGCACTTAAATCAATATCATTTGCACTATCAACATTACCTGTTATTAGCTTATCACCTATCTCAATAAATAAATTTCCTAATGTACCGGTAGCTGATGTAAAATAAGTAACCTCTTTACTTAGTGCATCAACTTCAATATTCAATAATTGTAAGTCTCCTTTTAATTGTATTTTTTCATTTACATAATATCTAATGCCACATTTTAATCTTGGGTCAAATGTCGTTAATTCTAAATTAATCTTCCAAATTAAACTAAAGAATCTATCAACCTCCTTTGTTCCCGGAAATGTAATGGTCTTACTAAATGAAGCATTTCTTTTGTCAGGACTTCTAACATCGGCTATTAATAGATTAAGTGAAATAGGTATCTCTTGAATATAACTTACATCGTATTCAGCACCTGTTTGGTCAATTAGTATTACTTTTATATTATTAGCCACGTTGTCTATGGTTGTTAAATGTATAGCTTAAATCGAATGATAGCATTCTCCTATTCTCGTTATTCTTTTGAATATAATTGCCATTAGTTATCTTAACTGCTATATTAGGTGTTGAACTGCCTAAATCTAATCTAATATCAGTTGAAGCAAATAAATCTCTATGTCTATCAAACTCGGCTTGAGTTAACCAATCACTATTAAGTTTTAATGAATCTGTTACTGTTATACCTTGTGTTTTTTCTAACATCATGGATGGATTATAAACCATTACAGATGTTGGAAATGTAAATACTTCATTCCAAGGATTCTGCTTAAATGTAGTTGCAGTCTTAGTAGATGTTTTTTCCGATACTTTACTACAATGCAATGTATCATAACCACCTTTTTGATTAAGATAGTGCAAAGTATAAACAGTGTATCTTGGTTCACATTTTATAAAGCATCTTATCAATCCTGTATTTGTAAATTCTCTTACGGTATATGAAGCAGTTCCTGCAGGTAATATCGGATAGGCACCTGTAACTAATCCGGATGGTATATTAGTTAATCCCTTAACTCCGATATCAATACATTGGTATTGGTCTGCTATTAATCCTGTAGTTGCTGATGGTCTTGCAATACTTGAGTTACTTAGTATATTACCATCCACATCAAATGTCCTTATTCTTAGTTGAGGTAAGTCTGTTGTATTTCCAACTGTACCTAAAAAGTAAACATAATTACTTCTATCATTGTAAACATTCAAATCACCTATTGCAGTTAGATATTTATAGTTAGATGTGGTTGAATTATACAAATAATCGTCAGCATTGTAATAAGCAAATGTTTGTGTATCTAATCCTGCATTCCATACATTGTAAGTTAAATCAGTACCTGAAGCGTATGTCGGAGTGCTACCATAAGTTTCACCTATATTAACTGTTATCTTTCTATAAGCATTAACACATTTCTGCCATCCATAAGTATTACCATTAAAGAAGTTAACCATGTATTTCTCAGCATAGGCTGCTGCATCAAAATAAACTCTATTTGTAGTTCCATAAACAGGCTCTATATGCTCAGTCCATTGTGTTGATGTAGCTACATCGGTTACTTTAATTGTAAATTTAAAATTAGGTTGTGCAAACTGTGTTGAACTTGCAATAAACCAATTCTCATTGTATGCAGGTGTTACTTTAGTCGTTGATGGAGTTTGTAATAATGATACTGCCATTTTATATTCCTGTTAATTGTATTGTTATATCTTTGCCTATTATCTTGGCCACATCCTGCTCTAATTTATCTATCCTACCATCGTTAATTACTCTATCTCTAAATGGCTTAGGTTTGATACCATTACGACCTATTGAACGGGCCATAATCCATGCAAACTGCTTAACTGCCTTTAGATAGTTTGGTTTCTTTTTAGCCTTAGTAATATCAAGCATTATATCTTGCACCCTGATATTATTCTTTGCCATGTATTCCTTATCGAATACCGATGGTGGTGGCATTTTACCTTTCTTTCTACCTTTCTCTATATAATACCAATAATCTCCAGAAGCCTTAATTTTTAAATTAAATGTACTTTTATCTGCCTTTATTTCAGGATTGAATTGTAATGCTGCTTGTTGAGGTCCGCCTTTGCCACGTTTCCTACCATCCTTTAAAGCCTTATTCATGGATGTTTCTAAATCCTTTGCTAACTGAATACCAAAGTTATCAAGTAACTGCTTTAACTGACTTTGAACACTATCTGCCATTATTCAATAGTTTAATTCTGTTTAAATGCTCTTCCATTTGTGCTTTCTCCTTTAAGTAACTTAATCTATTAAGAAACCTAATAACCTCCCATTCATATATCGCATCTTCAATTATTGGATTACCGTCACTCATTTCAATGATTATATGTTGCCATCCCCAATATCGCTCAAAATCCCCTCTTGGATTAATTCCATTATCTCTTCCATCCTCTCCTGTATTATTTTCTCCGCCTCCAAATAAGCTACCGAAGTTTTGCTCAAGTGAAGTAATGCTCTTAAACAAAAAAAAACAACCGGATATATATTTGCAATGCTTTGCTTCTTTAATTCCTTAGCTAATTCTTTGTGATATTTATCACTATATTTAAAACCTTTCCATGTTAATTTCTCATAACATAATGCTCCGATATCACATAGATTCTCAATTGCTTTATTATCTTGCATTAGAGTACTGATTGAAACATACCTTGCAGTATTTAACATCTCAGCATCTAATGTGGATCTGTATAAATTGCCCTTAATGAATAAGTATTTTTTAGGATTCTTATTCCATTTTTGAGACTTTAAGAAAGATAGCAATACAAAGTATCTTCTAACTTTCTTTATTTCAATAGCTTCAATCTCAGCAACTGAAAGTCCTGAAAGTATAGATAATATCTTTACTTGGTCATCTAAATCACCATTAATTAATGGCTCAATTTGCTGATACTCTTCTACTTTTAGTTGCTTATAAGATGTTGGTATTCTCATATATATTAAATTACAATATTTATAAAATATTTGTGTATATTTGTTAAGTTGTTTTGTTGTTCTATGAGGGTAGGTTTGTTCATGTTTTCCTGCCCTCTTTTTTTACATAAAACTATACTTCCCTGTATTCTTACCTATCTTATTCAAGGCTACATATCTTAAACTGTCAATTCCGTGATTATTATAATCTACAGGAACGTTTGGCTTACCATCAACCCATTTATAACTTCTAAACTCTTTAATCACATTAACTGAATCCCTTGTTATATTTATCTTAAATCCTTTCAAAGTATCTATTGAGTTACGAATACTATCCGGTCCTTTGTTAGCACCATCGACATTGAAACCACCTCGCCTTAAATCTTCAATAGACTTTGGCTCAGCACTATCTGCAATAATGTGCATTTGCTTAGTTATACCTAAATTATGAAGTTTATTAATTATATCTGAGTTTGTTAATCCTGTCTGATAGATTAATTCTTTAATGATTAACTCACCATTATGTCTGAATACCTTTACTAATGTTGTTGGATCTTGTGTAAATCCAAAGTCCATCCCAAGTCCGATTAATTCCGCTTCCATCGGTACATCATCAACTATATCAAAGTTACGGAATATCAATCCCTCAATCTTGCCAGTTAATCCCCTTGCATAGACTTTAAATAATTCCATGTCTTTGAATCGTAGGCCCTCAATTTTATCTCTTATCTTTTGTGGTACAAATGGATTGTGACGATGGTCACTAATAAATAGCTTTGTGTTTGGTTGCTTAAGTAATTGTTCATGTACCCAAAACTCAGCATTCGGATTATAGTCAATGTAAACTTGTTTTTTAGTCCTCATGTATAACTCATTGAATATATCATAGCTTATACCTTGTGCTTCATTGATAAATAGATAGTCTCTTTTACCGGACTTAGCACCTTGAGAATCTTCATAAGATTTAAACTCCATTACCGAGCCATTAATGAAAGTAAATATCCTATCTGACTTATTATAATCAGTTATAAATGACTTTAATGTTTCTGAACTATTATAGATATCAAGTGCATCTCTTAATGCTCCTGCTTTAAGATTAGGTATTGATTCACCTACTACAGTAATAACTGAATAGTCTTGTAATGCTTTAGTAAATAATACTTGTAATATTGAATATGTTTTGCCTGAACTTGAACCCCCTTGATTAACTAATATATCTTCTGTGGCATTATAATTAGCCTCAAATAAACAGGAAGTCTTAAACATATTAATTTAATACATGATATATAAACTCACTCATTACTTTAGAGTAATACATTTCATAAGTTAATGTTAATTCATCCTCCATTAGTCTAATGTAATATCTTTCTCACTTGATGCTATTGGAGCATCTGATTTAATTATCTCTACTTGAATATTCTTATTAAGATTCTCATTCTTAGATTCAACTCTATCAGTCATACCTAATTTATTCTTAGCATAGAATATTCCTTTACCCTCATTTGCAACAATATCAACGGCTAAAGACTTAAATAATTCATCTATACTTTTTATAGTGTTACTTTTATGCTCATTATCGCTATTTAACCATTCGTAATAAGTTTTTCTATTGATACTATCACCTTTGTTAAATGGAAGCCATATATTCAAAAAGAATGCTATTGTAGGTATATGTCTTTCCTTTTGATTAACTATTTTACCTGAACCAGTTGCAACCTCTTTAGAATGGTTTAAGCAAACTTTAATATACTCTTCTGCCCATTTAGGTAAGTTATTTATAAACTCTTCTGATTTAAAATTCATTTCCAAAAGTATTGCATTTGATATTCGTCGTTCATCGTCCTTGTCCTTTGTATTGTTTAGTTTGTTTATCCTTTGGTGATTTACGTTTAAAGGCTTTGCCTACTTTACGCTTACCAAAGTTTAATTTATTATTTATTTGTTTATCCTTTGCCATAATTTAGTATAATTTGTAGGATAGTTTAATTCTTTGATTAATGTATAACCTAACTTATTAAAAAACTCAATCCATTCTGATTGCTCTTTAACGTTTATGTGTCCCCAATCAGCATCCCAATCTGTTTTATTAGATGTTGAACTGAATATAATATAGTTAGGTTTGATTAACTTAAATAATGAGTTTAGTTCCTTATCAGTCATATGCTCGGCTACTTCAATAAAATTCATTAAGTCAGTAGTAATTGGCTTATCTATTATTGTAAGTTCAGGGAAGTTAGACTTGATGTAATTCTTATGAGCATCCCAAATCTCATAAGCATAAGTATCATAACCTGCTTTACGATATGCTTCGGCATAAACTCCTGTTCCTGCTCCAAAGTCTAAAACAGATTTGAATGGAATATCTAATTGTTTTACTGTTTGTCTTGTCAGTTCAACAAAAGCCTCATTACTTGCTGAGATACCCCATTCTAATTCATTAGATAAAAATTGCTCCGGTGTAATCATTCGTAATGCATATTTATTTT